>Ga0207701_10000116_pt1 | contig 72394 bp, 63 predicted proteins | sample KBSSwiSSwithPhiX_FD_184294 | JGI IMG/M metagenome (GOLD analysis project Ga0207701, IMG submission 184294) | Switchgrass rhizosphere bulk soil microbial communities from Kellogg Biological Station, Michigan, USA, with PhiX - S5 (SPAdes) (version 2) | ecosystem: Environmental > Terrestrial >... | reverse complement strand
CCCGCCGGTCCGTACGAATGGACCGCGATCTTCTTGCCGAGGGCGTGCGTGGCATCGACCGCCGCTTTCATCTCCTCGAAAGTAAACGTCTGAAACTGTGTGACGTCGTCGAACCCCCCGGTTGATCCGCGCATCTTCACCCAGTCCGCCCCGGACGCGATGACCTGTCGTACAGCGCGCAAGACGCCGTCGACGCCGTCGGCGAGGATGCCGATCGGCGCCGGCGGAGAGGTGCTGCGCGTAATCATGAGCGCGGGGCCCGCGACGAACATCCGGGGGCCGGTCATCTTTCCCATGTTGATGAGATCGCGCATCGCGAGGTCGACACCGTTCGCCGCATTGAGGTCTCGAATCGTCGTGACGCCCGCCTCGAGCGCCTTGAGGCCGTTGTCCTGCGCGAGAACAGCGACGACCGCCGGATGGCGTGCGGGCTCGCTGCGAGGCGTGGTGACGCCGTCCCAGTAGTAGGTGATGTGCGTATGTGCATCGATCAGTCCCGGAATCCCCGTGTAGTGGGAAAGGTCGATGACCTCGGCACCGGGCGGTATCGGGACGTTGCCGCTCGCCACGCGCTGCACGCGGTCGTCTTCGACGACGACGACCGCGTTCGTGATGACGCGGCCAGTGCCGTCGATCAACTTGCCGAGTTTGATGACCTTCGTCGCGGCAGCGGCTTGGGATGCTGCCGTGACGAAGAACAGAAGCACCAGCAGAGTGGTGAGGCGCACGATCTGAATCACACGTCCGTCAAGGCGCTGTTCGCGAGGCCGCTGATCTGAACGTCGTAGCCGAACGGATCGGTCATGTGGAGGCTGTACTCGCCGCCATCGCGCAAGTTGGCGACGCCCATCGCTTTGAGCTGATCTCGCACGCGGTTGCGGTCGAAATCGGCAACCGTGTAGCCGATGTGATTGATCAACGCCGTGGGCTTGGGACGTGGTGTCGCGCCGTTCGCCGGTGGCGCATTCAAGTCCCTGGTGCGGAAGATGATGAAGGTGAGCGGCACGTCTTTCGCCGCCACGTTGTACGGCTGCTCGCCCTTCTTGCCGAAGGGGAGCGTCACTTCGGTTTCCTTGAGCCCGACCTGATCGAGGTTGAAGACCTTCGAATACCAGTCGCTAGCCTGCTTGAAATCGGGGCAGGTGTACGACACGTGGTTCACCAATGCGGCCCTGACGCCCTTTTGCGCGGCGCCCTGGGCGTTGGCGTCGGCGGCGCACATCGAGGTCACGGCCAGCGTCAGCGTTTCGATCAGCGTCCGGCGGCTGATCTTGCCTTGTTCGAATTCGGTCAGCTTCGTAGCGGCAAAACCGTGCATGGCGGTCCTCCCTCTTCTCAAATGAACGGGTTTTCCGCTTCCGCGGACGCGAGCTGGACCTGGACGTTGAACGGGTCGTAGATGTTGACGCTGCCGCTGCGTCCGGTGGGGTTCTGGCCGACTGCCTTCAGCGCGGCGTTGACGCGCGCGTCGTTCCAATTCGAGATCGTGTAACAGACGTGATCGACGATCGCTCGTGGCGGCGCAGGAGCATTGGCGGGAGCGTTGCGCGCGACGATGAACGAGCCTCCCTTGCCTGGCGCCGGACCGAACGCAAGATTCACGCGTTCCTTGCCGTCGTCTTTCAATTTCTCCATGCCCAACACGGAGCTATAGAAATCGCGCGCCTTGCGGTAATCGGGACATGCATAGGAGATGTGATTGATGCCGAGCATCTTGAGACCACTTGGTGGTGCCGCGTTGGCGTCCGCGCCGCCGGCCGCGTAGACGATGGCGGCAAGCGCGATGCCTTCGCAGAAGTCGCGGCGACTGATCGTGCCCGTCTCGAATTTCCCAACGAGATCCGCAATGAATCGTTCCATGCTGTGACCTCCGTCGTCGGCGCTGTCTACCGGAACGCCTTGACGGCGTTCCTTGTGTTGGACCGACGCGTCCCGTTGATGGTGTCGGTCCGGCGGATGATATCGGTTTGCGTATTGCGCAACCAGGCCACCGTTGGGGCATATAATGCCGCAACGCAAGGGGGTACTCATGCCACCCTCCAGTCCCTCCATTCAAGTGGGGCTACGACCTGCGCGGCGCACCTGTCGGCAAACAGGGAGACACTCATGAGCAGCCGTGACGAAGCAGCTGGCCTCCGGCGTCGTGAATTCCTCAAAGTCGCAGGCGGCGTCGCCACGACGTTCGTGGCGGCGACCGACGCGCGCGGACAGAACGCGCGGCCGAACGCCGCAGCGCCGGCGGCACGCGAACCGGGTACGCCGCCCGACAGGGGTCTATGGGCGACATGGTACGACCTGCCCGTCGAAGGCCGGGACGCCTATCTGAACTGGCTGCACGCGACGTATCTGCCCGCGTTGCTCAAGCGTCCGGGTTACCTGTGGGCGGCCCACTATGCGACGCGGGAACGCGAGGGCGGCGGAGGAGGTCAGATTCAGCACACGACCGATCCGAAAGTCGGGACCGGGTATCACTACATTCTGCTCGTCGGCGCGATTGACGCGGACGTGTTCGGCAATCCGACGCCGAGCGCGATCAACGCGGCGTTGCCGGAGGCGGGGCGGAAGATGGCCGCGATGCGGGTCGGGGAGCGCATGAACATTCTGACGGAGTCGGGTCGCTGCGAAGGCGGAGCAGCCGCTACGTACGCAGGCCGCATGGTTGCGGCGCCGTGCATCCAGATCGGCAGCTTCAACTGTCCGGTCGAGTACGAGGAGGAAATGCACGCCGGCTACGTCGCCTCCCGCATGCCTGCGCACTGCGCGACCGCGTCGTGCATCCGCGTCAGGAAGTTGAACTCGGTCGCCGGTTGGGCGAAGCACGTGATTCTCTACGAATACACGTCGCTCGACGGCTTCAACCGCGATTACGAATCGGCGAACTCGAAATCACCTCTCGGGGTTGGCGGGCACAGCATCGTGCCGTACCTCGTGCACGCGCCGTCCGGGCCGAACAGCGCGCTTCGTCTCTGGCCACCAGTCGAGGTCTCACGCACCGGTTAACAACCATCGCGCCGCGCTGCGCCACTCTCAAGTCGTTATCCCAGGGAAACCTCACGCTGTTCTGGGAGGACATGATCAAAATGACGACTTACCACCGCGCCATGACGGCACCACTCGCCGTCCTGTTCATCGTCATCGTTGCTGCGCCGCTTTTCGCGCAGTCCACCGCCACCATTGTGGGTGTGGTCAGAGATTCCGGCGGCGTTTTGCCAGGTGCGACCGTCACCATCCGGAATGTGGACACGGGCCTGACGAGGAGCGTTCCCACCGGCGGCGACGGCGCCTTCCGGTTTCCTGCATTGCCCGTGGGTCCTTATGAGATCCGGGCGGAGCTCTCAGGCTTCCGGACGTCGGTCCGCAGCGGCGTGCGTCTGCTCGTCGGGCAGGAAGCCGTGGTCGACATGGTGCTCGAATTGGGATCGATCCAGGAGACCGTGACGGTCAACGGTGAAGCCCCGCTGGTCGAAACCACGACGAGTGCGTTGGGCGCGGTCGTTACCGAAGCAGAAATCGCCTCGCTTCCACTCGAAGGGCGCAACTACATCGGCCTGACCATGATGCAACCGGGAGTGAGCGAAAGCCGGACGATCAGCAACAGCGCGTACCCCGGCATCTGGTTCAGCAGCAGCGGCGCCTCTCCACGATCCAACGGCTATTCGCTCGATGGGGCGGACATGCGGAACGGCACTGGCGTCACCACCTCCTCGGTGACCGGCCAGACGCTCGGACTCGACGGCATTCAGGAATATCGCGTCCTGACCAACGCCTTTCCGGCCGAATACGGCGGCGTCATGGGAAGTCAAACCGTGATGGTGAGCAAAGCCGGGACGAATCAGTTCCACGGCTCGGTCTTTCAGTATCACAGGGACCGCAACCTCGAAGCGGCCAACTACTTTGACGAGCCTGGCGAGCGCACCGAATTTTCGCGCAACAACTACGGCGGATCATTCGGCGGGCCTCTCCGGCAGAATCGACTCTTCTTCCATGGGACCATCGAATACGCGAGAGTACGGCGCGGCACGACAAATATCTCCAACACGCTGCCGACCGCCGCGCACGTCGACGGTGGATTGGTTCCACGCATTAATCCGGCGATCAAACCGCTGGTCGATCTGTACCCGCTGCCGAATGCTCCGGGCGATCGGTATACGTTCCTCTTCACGCAGCCGGCGTCAGACCTGTACGGGCAGGTTCGCCTGGACGCGAACGTGTCGGCGAACAGCACCGTGTTCGGGCGCTACACCGTGACCGATGGCGACACTACGGCCGCCACTTTCTTTCCGGGGTACGAGACGCACGCCGAAACCCGGAGCCGCTTCCTGACGTTGTCAGAGAACCACATCTTCAGCCCGACAGTCGTGAGCACGACGAGACTGTCGTACAGCCGTCCAGACGCGCACTACATTGCCGACCATCCGCCCCAGCTGCTCACCGATCCCCGGTACAACTTCCTGCCCGGCGAGGCGATGGGGATCGTCTCCGTCGGAGGCGTGACCGACATGGGGCCTTCGGCAAATTTTCCACGCGCGTTTGCGGGCAAGGACTACACCGCTTCCAATGACACCAACGTCTCCGCCGGCCGGTCGTCCTGGAAGTTCGGTGTTCGAGTCAATCGTGTCGAGCAGTTCGTGCAGCAGGCGTTTTCGCGGGGCGGTCAAGCCAGCTTCGCCAATGTCACGGCATTCCTGCTGGGAATGCCTAACTTTACGAGGGCACCGTCACCTGGGTCATTCAATTCCAAGACGTTGACGTACACGTCGGTCGGCGTCTATGGGCAAAACGACTTCAAGGTCTCCAACCGCCTCACGCTGAATCTCGGTCTGCGGTACGAGCCGCAGACGCGATACAAGGAAAAGTTCGGACGCGAATCGGCGATCCGGAACATCTTGACCGACCCCGCGGCCACGCTTGGTCCCATGTTCAGGAACAACACGCTCGACAATGTCAGCCCGCGCCTGGGATTTGCGTGGGACGTACGAGGGAACGGCAGGACCGCCGTGAGAGGCGCGGCCGCGCGTCTCTATGACTTGGGCAATATGGCGACGCCGCTTGTGCAAGCCGTCGCGGGGACCCCTCCGTTCTCGTCGCTCAGCCGCGTCAACAACGCGCCCTTCACCGTACCCTTCGAGCTGCCGGCCGAAGGGACACCACAAGCGCTTCGTATCATCGATTACAACCTGGCCGCACCGAACATGTGGCATTACAACGTCGCCGTCGAGCGGGAGCTGATCGCCAACATGGCCTTGACCGTGGCCTACGCGGGCTCACGTGGGATCAATCTCATTAGGACAGCGGAAGGCAATCCCAGAAAGCCGTCGCAGACACTGCCGGACGGTCGTCCGTTCTGGACCGGACTGGAGCCGCGCGAGAGTCCGTACTGGAACACCATCGAGCTCAAGAAAGCTGACTCGAAGTCGCAGTACAACTCGCTCCAAGTGAGGCTGAATCAGAGGCTGAGTCGAGGCCTCCAGTTTCAAAACTCTCTTACGTGGGCCAGCGCGAAGGACGATTACTCGGCCTTCTCCAACACAGACCTTGGCGGGGCCGAGGGCCAGACGGGTGACAGTCCGTTCGACCGGGACCGTGATTGGGCGCCCATGCTAACCGATGTCAGGCTCAACTACCGGTTCAATCTGGTGTATCGCGTGCCTGACGCATTCACGCCGGGATCGGTCGCCGGCGCCCTTCTCAACACGTGGCAAGTCGCGACGATCGTGCAGGCCACGTCAGGGCAGCCGTTTACGCCCGGACTGATGACCAACCGCTCGCGGAGTGGGGTCCTTGGGGGGCAGGCCGGGATCGACCGACCGGATCTCGTACCAGGGGTGAAGCCCAACGACGTCACGAAGGGTGTCTCGCGAGGGTGCGGAAACATCAAGGCGGGAACGCCTGTGGGGACAGCGGACCTCTGGTTCGACCCGTGCGCCTTCACGATTCCCCAGCTGGGCACGTTGGGGAACGCACCACGAAATGGTTTTCGACTTCCCGGCTATTCACGGATCGATCTGTCATTCATGAAGATGATTCCCCTTCGCACATCGGTGCGCGCTGAACTCCGCGTCGATGTGTTCAATGTCTTGAATCGGGTGAATCTCGGAATTCCTGACCGGATTGTGTATGGCGGTTTGACCGATGTCGAAAATCCGCTCGTGACTGCGGGGACGATTACAAGCGCCGACGCGGCGCGGCAGGCACAGCTGTCTGTGAGGGTCAGCTTCTGAAACCACGCGATCAGAAAGATCGTTGGTCTCTCGACGCACCCTGATAGCCGCACGGAAATCCTCAAGGACGCCGGTTACGCCGCGGCGATGTTTGCGAAGCAGCAGGATCTAGAGGCGGACATCGTGATCGGGTTCTGCGCCAATCTGCCTGTTGCCGGCTATGGTCTGCCGCCCGCGATCAGGTGATTTTGCGATTGCAGGGAGCGTGCTATCTTTGCGCCGCGCATCAGGAACGCCGTTAAGACGTTCCGGTAGACAGCGCTAACGCCGGAGGCGTGCAGGTCATGACAGCACTCCGCTTTTCTCGTCATGCGGCGGCCGCAATCCTCGTGGGTGTTCTCGCAGGTGTCGCGTTCGGCGGATCGTCGCGCGGCGTCGCGGCGGCCGAGGACACGCTGCTCTCCGGCAAGGTCGTGTCTTCGACCGGCGACCGGCTCGCGGGCATTCCCGTTCGCGCGCGCCGGACCAGCAGCACAATCGCGGTCACCGTCTACACCAACGGCGACGGCGACTACGCGTTTCCTGAATGGTCAGACCTTGGGCGAGTCCAAAAGGACCCGCCCTCCACGTCGCATTCGATCTCGATCGAGCTTCCCGATTTCGAACCGGCACGGCGGGAGATCACACTGACCGCCGGCACGACCGCGACCGCCGACTTCACGCTGCGACCGCGGCAGCCGTCCATCGCCGACGCGACCGCGTCGGAGATCGTGGCCGCGCTTCCGGGTAGCGACGAGCAGAAGCACCTGCTGATTCAATGCGACAACTGTCATTCGCTGCAGTTCGCGTTGCGAACGAGCCGCACGAAAGATCAGTGGAAAGAGATCATCCGGCGGATGGCCGGCGAACGGGCGGTGTCGCGTGAAACGCCCGGCACGCGTGCGTTCGGCCAGAAGAAATACGTCGAACCGCTCGCCGATTACCTGGCGTCGATTCGTGGTCCAGGCTCCTCGAATCAATTGCCTTTCAAGCTGCGCCCGCGGCCTACGGCAGCGGCGTCAACGCGGCTCGTCATCACCGAATATGACATTCCGCGCGCTGGCCAGCGCGATCTGAGTATTCTGCGCGGCGATCGCCGGTTTGTCTGGCCGCACGACATCCTGCTCGACCCGAAGAGCGACTTCGCGTACTACACGGACCATTTCAGCTTCAACCTCGGACGCCTCAATCGCCGTACCGGTGAGGTCAAGGAATATCCGTACACGCTCCTTTCGGGAATGGGACGCGAGGAGATGGGCATCGTCGGCGAGCGACAGGAGCGCGCGGGGAATCCCGGCGGCGGTTCCCACGACATGGCGTGGGACGCCGACGGCAACGTCGTCTTCGGCATGGGCGGCGGCACCGTCCGCTTCAATCCGCGCACGGACACGTTCACGCCCTGGGCGTCCGGCAGCAACATGTTCGGGATCGATCGAGCCAGCACGGTCTGGTATCTCGACAAAGGGCTGCATGCGCTCAACATGAAGAGCGGCAACGTGAAGGATTACGTCGTGCCCGAGGGGACCGACGACGATACGTACGATATGGAGACGGACGGCAAGGGACGCTCCATCATGAATCTGTGGCGCCTCGGGAAGATCGGCGTCTTTGATCCGAAGTCGCAGCAGTGGACGACGTATCCGACGCCGACGCCCGGGTCGGGACCGCGCCGCGGCGAAATCGACGCTCGCGGGCGTGCGTGGATGACGCTCTACTGGGCCGGACGCATCGCGATGTTCGATCCCGACACGCACGACATCAAGGAGTACCCGATCATCCCCGGCAACAAGGCATATACGCCGCCGTTCGCGTCGCCGTACAGCCTCAGCGTCGACGACAAGAACCAGTTCGTCTGGACCAACGACTTCAATACCGGCCGCATCTATCGAGTCGACATCAAAACAGGGGAGTCCACCGAGTACCTGATGCCTGCGCCGTACGAAGTGCGCGACCTGACGGTCGACGAAAACGCCGGCCGACCGACGGTGTGGATTCCGGTCTACCGTCCGCCGTCACGGATGGTGAAGGTGCAGATTCGCTGAGGTGAAGGCGAGGCACTCCATGCGCCGCCTGCTGACGCTCGCCGCCATCGTGTTGATCGGCCTCATCACGCTCGCTGCGCAGGCGCGCAAGCCGGCGGGCACCGAGCACACCGGCAAGGCATTCCGCTTCAACAAAGTCCGCGAGGGCGTCTATCACGCCGTTGGCACGGGCAACCTTGCCGTCGTCGGCAACTCGTCCTTCATCGTGAACGACGACGACGTGATCGTCGTGGACGATCATGTGTCCCCGGCCGCGGCGTGGGTGCTTCTGGAGGAGATCAAGCAGGTCACGAACAAGCCGGTGATGACGGTGATCAATACGCACTTTCATTTCGATCACGCACACGGCAACCAGATCTTCGACAGAAACGTCAGCATCGTTGGGCACGAATTCACGCGGCAGATGCTATTGAGCAACTCCATCGGCATGCCGCTGTACCGGAACTACGTCGCCGGCATCGGCCTACAGATTGAGGACCAGAAGAAGCGCCTCGCCGCGGAAACCGATCCGGCGAAGCAGGCGGCCCTGCGCGCGCAGGTCGCCGTCAACGAGAGCAACCGCAAGGCGCAGGCCGAGCTGCGCCCGACGGCCCCGAACGTCACGCTGACCGATCACATGACGCTCTACCGCGGCAGCCGCGAGATCCAGATCCGGCATCTCGGCCGCGGACACACGGCCGGCGACGTCGTCGTGTTTCTCCCGCGCGAGAAGGTCGTGATGACCGGCGACTTCCTGACGGCCGGTCTGTCGAACATGAGCGATTCATTCCCGGCGGAGTGGGTGAAGTCGCTCGACGAGCTGAAGAAGCTCGACTTCGACGTCGTGCTGCCCGGCCACGGCGAAGCCTTCACCGACAAGGCGAAGATCGGCTATTTCCAGGACTACCTGCGCGACGTGTGGACGGAGGTTTCGCGCCTGAAGCGCGAGGGCGTGTCGGCGGAGGACGCTGCGAAGCGCGCCGACCTCACCAAGCACAGCGCGCACCTGCCGATTAACGCCCCGGGCGTACCGCTCATCGGCGTCCAGCGCATCTACGCGCTGCTCGATCAGCCCGGTCAGAAGTAGTACGGTTCGTGCCGGGAGAAGTGAGATGAGCAATCGCGATCGACGGGATTTTCTCAAACAAAGCGGTCTGCTCGCAGGAGCTGCGGGCGCGCTTGCCTCAGGCGTTGAGGCGCCTGCGGCCGCCCAGACCGGGTCGGCGACGCAGGGCCGCGCGGTTCGGCGCGCGGATCGCTACGACGATTCGTTCATCTTCGAGCGAAAGCCGTTCACATGGCCGGGAAACAAGACCCTCGCGGTGTGGATCGTGCCGAACGTCGAGGTCTGGCGCTATGACTCGGCGTCAGGGCAGGCGATTAGTCCGAATGAGCGCGGTATCGTCCCCGACGTCGTCAACTACGGGTGGCGCGAATATGGGATGCGCGTCGGCCTGTGGCGCTTCGCCGACGTGCTCGACGCTGCGGGCGTCAAGGCTACCGTTGCGCTGAATGCCGCCGTTGTCGAGCATCATCCGAAGGCCGTGGAGGAAATGAAGAGACGCGGCTGGGAGTTCATGGGGCACGGCATCACCAACAGCGAGAATCTCGCGGGGCTTGCGCTCGAGAGCGAACGTAATCTGATTCAGACCTCGCTCCGCACGATCGAACAGGCGACCGGCCGGCGGCCACGCGGCTGGCTCGGCTCGGGACTCACCGAAACCTACAACACGCTCGACATCCTCGCCGAGGAGGGTGTCGTCTACTGCGGCGATTGGAACAGCGACGACCAGCCGTTCCGGATGAAGGTGAAGACGGGCCGTATGTACGCGGTGCCGTATTGCATGGAGATCAACGACATCCCGCTTTTCATCAGAAAGGGCTACACGGGCGAGCAGTATCTGCAGTCGCTGGTCGATCAATTCGATGCGTTATACGCCGACAGTGCGAAGCAGCCGCGAGTGATGGGAATTCCGCTGCATCCGATGATCACCGGTCAGCCGCTGCGGATCAAATATCTCGAACGCGCACTCGCCCACATGAAGCAGCGGGAGAAGGTCTGGTTCGCAACCGGCGGCGAGATCGTCGACGCCTACCAGCGCGCGTCGGTGTCCTGAGCGATTCGTACATTCGCGCCGCCGCGGCGCGATCGCCGCACCTCTCCGTTGATAGGCGGTTCTGATACCGGCTCGATCCTCATTTCCGGTATCCGCCTATCTTCGTGAAAACCACCTGTACTGAGCCGACTTTCCAGACGTTTACACCTTAGCTAGCGGCATCAGCGGCCACTGAGGCCGCTGACAGAAGGGCGCAGCAACGCGCGCGTGCACAAGGAGAGCACCATGTCTACGCGACGACGCTGTGTGAGGACGACGATGACGCTGATGATGCTGGTCTTGGGGACCGCCAGCTGGGCGACGGCTGGTGTCACGAGCATCGTCTTGAACAGCGATCCGGGCGATTACATTGGCGGTGGCCAGACTATGGTCTTCGTGGAGACCGACGGCACGTTCGTTGCGCAAAATTCCGGGAATGGGAGCTCGGTGCACGTGTCGTTCAATACGCCTACATACAGTCACTGGTGGTACCTGGATTTTGCGGCACCGGACCTGCTCCCTCTGGTGGTGGGTCCTTACGAAGGAGCCGTGCGGTATCCGTTTCAGGGAGCGGGTCAACCCGGATTATCGGTGACTGGCGATGGCCGCGGGTGCAACACCGTGACAGGACGCTTCGACGTGCGGGAACTCGTCCTGGGTGCGGGGAACGAAGTCGTATCGTTCCGCGCGACGTTCGAGCAACACTGCGAGGGGTTTGCACCGGCATTGCGCGGGGAGGTTCGCTACAACGCCGCGGTGCCGCTGCAGCTGACCGCCCCGTCAGCTGTCACTGCACTCGAAAACCAGCTACTCAGCTTCAATGTGAGCGGCCTCGTTATCGGAGGAGGCCACGTCACTCTGACTGCGTCCAATCTCCCCCTCGGAGCCTCGTTCATCGATCGCGGCGACAACACCGGCACCTTCTCGTGGACTCCGCTCAGCTCACAAGCGGGAACCTACCTGGTTAGAATCCAGGGGACCGCGGGCGCTCTGGTCGAAACGGCGTACGTGCGCATCACGGTCATGCTCACGCCGCCACCGAACGATGAGATCGAGAATGCGATCCCGGTCACGGGCCTGCCGTTCACGCACACCCAGAACACCACGACGGCAACGATGGCGCCCGACGACCCGTTTTGCTACGGAACAATGGCCTCGGTCTGGTTCACGTACACACCGATTAGCGGCGGCCGCGTTGAAATCAACACCGTGGGCAGCAACTACGGCACCACGCTATCGGCCTATACGGGCACACGTGGCAACTTGAGCCAGCTTGCATGTAACTACAACGGATCGGAGTCACGCATTCGGTTCGACGCAACGCCGGGCGTCACCTACTTCATTATGGCGGGTTCACCCTCATGGTCCGCGCCCGGATTGTTGACCCTGAATGTCGTGTCAGCGCCGCCGCCGCTCACCATGCAGTTGACATTCGATCCGTTCAGTGTCGTCGACGCGTCGTCGGGCACGGTGATCGTGAAAGGCACGACCACGTGTTCGGCTCCGTCGTTTGTGTTCGTCAACGGTTCAATCAGGCAGCAGCATGCCGGTGTCGAGTTGCTGGGATATTTCGGCGCCTTCGTTCCATGCGATGGCGTGACGCCGTGGGAAGTACCGGTGTCCTACTTGACAGGTCAAACGTTCAACGGCAGAGCGTCCGCCTTGTTCGTCGCCGGCAATGCCGATGTCGTGGCGAGCGCTTCAGCGTACGATCCGATCGAAGGAACGTACATCTTTCGGAATGCGACGGCGCACATCAAACTCCGAGGTGGCCGCTAGGCCGAATAACACACGGCGGCCGGGGCACAAGCCCGTCCGCCGTGCGGATCAACACGGGTTTTCTACAGTCGCGGTCGATTAGTTCGGCTTCTTGGCGTGTAGCGAGAACGCGGCGCCCTGCGGATCCATTGCATTCACGATCCAGTCGCCATCAGGAACCTCCATCGGGCCGTTGAGGATCTTGCCGCCGTTGGCCTTGATACGTTCGGTGGCGGCATTGATGTCGGGAACCCGAAAATAGATCATCCAGTGAGGCGGCACGTGCGCCATTTCCGGCGGTTTATTCATCATGCCGCCGATCATTCCGTGAGGCCGATTGAACATGTGATATTTGCCCATCGCCCCCATGTCCAGCGTGTCGCTGGGGCGCCAACCGAAGATCTCGCTATAGAACTTCAGCGCTGCGGCTGCGTCAGTGGTCATCAGCTCGTGCCAAGACGCCGCGCCCACCTCCGGTGCTGTCTCGGGCGATTCTTCAGTCGACGCCGGCTGGATGATATAGAAGGCGGCTCCTTGCGGGTCCTTCATCATTTGCAGGCGACCGACGGTGGGGACGTCGATGACCGGCGAGAGCTCGCTTCCCTTGAGTCGCTTGATGTGCGCGACGGCCTCCTCCAGTTTGGGAACGGCCACATACATCGCCCAGAACGGCGGCATGTTCATGTCGTCGGGCCGCTTCATCAAGCCGGCCACCTGAACCTGACCGCTGCGTTTGAATACCGTGTAGGGATTAGGCGAGGCGTCAAAAGGTCCGGACGTCCAGCCAACCACCTTTTTGTAGAACGTGTCGGCGGCTGCCGTATCGGTTGTCATCAATTCGTACCAGACCGGGCGCCCAAGCAGAGTTGAAGTGGCGGTTGTCATCGCAAAACCTCCCGGATCGGAACACGTGGCGTTGAGCACACGCTGAGGGGCAGCGATCGATCAGTCTGTCACAGGCAATGACGCGACGCGATGACATTCCATGGATCAGCCGAGCGTGGACAGTTCAGTTCGAAACTCGTCGATTCGTGTTCGGTGATGACGGCACGTCGCGTGCGCACTACGCACTTGGCGGATCGTCCCGCTGGCGGTCGAACTGCGCATGCTGCGCGACAGCGAAAAGCGCGCGTGACTTATAATCGGCGGCCGTCCCGATGAAACGCAGCGCCAATCGCATCCTGACGACGCACACCGGAAGCCTGATTCGCCCGCCGAAACTGCTGGAGTTCGTCAAAGCGCGCCAGACTGGCCAGTCGATCGATCAAAGCGCCTACGAGGCGACACTCACGGCCTCGGTGCGCGAGGTTGTCGCGCGCCAGGTCGAGGCGGGCATCGACATTCCCAACGACGGCGAGTTCGGCAAGTCCACGAGCTGGTCACTGTACGTGCTCAAGCGGCTCAGCGGCTTCGAGCTGCGGGAGGTGAAGGGCGCGAACCCGTTTGCGCGCGGGGCGGATCGGCTGCGGTTCGCGGAGTTCTACGCGGAGCTCGAAGGACGCGGCGACGGGAAAGACTGGTCGAACGTGACGAGAACGGACGCGGTTTGCGTCGGACCGATTACGTACAACGGCCTGTTCGAGCTGCAGCGCGACATCGACAACCTCAAGGCGGCGGCGAAGGCCGCTGGTGTGGACGAGGCCTTCCTGCCGGTGGCTGCACCGTCGAGCGCCATTCCTGACCGCAAGAACGAGTACTACAAGTCCGACGAGGATCTCGTCGTCGCGCTCGCCGAAGCGCTGCGGACGGAGTACCGGTCGATCGTCGACGCAGGGTTCCTTCTGCAAGTGGACGATGCGCGAGCGGCGGTGACGTACGACCGCATGGTGCCGCCGGCCAGTTTTGACGATTACTACAAATGGCTCGAGCGTCACGTGGAGGTCCTCAACCACGCGCTCGAGGGCATTCCCGAGGACCGCATCCGTTATCACGTCTGCTGGGGCAGCTGGCCCGGGCCACACACGACCGACGTGCCGCTCAGGAAGATCGTCGAGCTGATCCTGAAAGTGAAAGCCGGCGCCTATCTGCTGGAGGCGGCGAATCCGCGGCATGAGCACGAATGGAAGGTCTGGCAGGAGGTGAAGCTGCCACCCGGCAAGATTCTCGTCCCGGGCGTCGTCAGTCACGGCACGAACGTGGTGGAACATCCCGAGCTCATCGCCGAGCGTCTGCTGCGGTTCGCTTCGTGCGTCGGCCGGGAGAATCTGATCGCCGGCACCGACTGCGGCTTCGCACAGGAAGAAATCAACCGGCGCGTGCATCCATCGATCATGTGGGCGAAGCTTGAGGCGATGGCCGAAGGAGCGCGCATCGCTAGCGGTTTGTAGGGTCGAAGGCGCTCCCGGCGACGAGCCTACCTCATCGCTGGGTATGCGCCTCCGCCCCCTCACCTATCGCTGATTACCAACCGCGAACGGCAGTGTCAACTTCGCGCTCGGCCTGGTCGCGCTGATAACCGTAGCGCTCCTGGATCTTGCCGACCAGCTCGTCGCGCTTGCCAGCCAGCCGATCCAAGTCGTCGTCGGTCAGCTTGCCCCACTGCTGCTTCACCTTACCCTTGAACTGCTTCCAATTTCCTTCGATCTGATCCCAATTCATGACGCGCCACCTTTCTTGCCTTTCTGAACAAACAAAAGAAAAGGAGCAAGAAGGAGACCGTCGTTTCGCGATCTCAACCGTCGCCTCTACCGCACGACGCGAATGTTGAGGATGACCGCCACCGAGGGGCGATCCTAAGAAATAGTGGGACCGAACAGTCGAAGGCGTGACACAATCCCGGCCTCTCTTATCAGGAGAAGACTGATGCGCAGTTACTTCGCTTTCGGTGTGGCCGGATTCGTCGCCTTGGCGGGGGCTGCATGCTCGCAGCAGACCCCACTGCAGAAAGCGGCTGCCCTTCTCGGCGCGGAACAGGTCAAAACGGTGCAAGTCGTCGCCTCGGGCAACAATTTCTCGGTCGGACAGAATTACACATCGACCGACGCGTGGCCGGCAGTCACGGTCAAGAACTACACCGCCTTGATCAACTATGAGACCAACAGCGCGCGCGTGGAGCTGGTGCGCGAAATGGGCGCCGTCATGCCACGCGGCGGAGGCGCGCCGTTCTTCGGCGAGCAGCGCCAGGTGCAGGTCGTCAGCGGCGATTACGCGTGGAACGTGCCAGCGATGGCGGGCGCGCCCGCCGCGCCCGCGCCCGATGCGGTGCCCGAACGGGTGGTCGCCATCTGGTCGACGCCGGTCGGGTTCGTCAAGGCCGCGATGGCGAACAACGCCACGACGACGGCCAATGGCACGAACACTGACGTCGCCTTCACGATGGGCAAGTACAAGATGGAAGGCACCATCAACGCTGATGGCCAGGTCGAAAAGGTACGCACGTGGATCGATCAGCCGATCGTCGGCGACATGCTGGTCGAAACCACCTACTCCGACTACAAGGACTTCGGCGGCGGCGTGGTGCGCCCTTCGCACATGGTCATCACGCAGGACGGCTTTCCGTCGCTCGACCTCACCGTTTCGTCCATCACGCCGAACGCAGCGGCTGACATCACCGTGCCCGATAACGTGAAGGCGTTTCAGCCCGCGCCCGTGAACGTCACGGCCGACAAGCTGGCCAACGGCGTCTTCTACCTCAAAGGGGGCACGCACCACAGTCTTGCGATCGAGATGGCGGATCACATCGTCGTCGTCGATACGCCGAACACCCAGGCGCGCGCCGAGGCGGTTCTCGCGAAGGCCAAGGAAGTCATTCCCAACAAGCCTGTCCGCTATGTGGTGACGTCGCACCACCATTGGGATCACCTCGGCGGCATTCGGGCTGCGATCGCGGAGGGCGCGACCATCGTCACCCACGAGACGAACAAGGCATTCCTCGAGCGCGTGGCGACGACGACGCACTCGATTCGTCCCGACCGGCAGTCGGAGGTCAAGAATGCCGTCAAGGTGCAGACGGTCGGCGACGACGATCGGCTCACCGATGGGAAGCGGGTGATCGAGCTGCATCGGCTTCAGGGATACGAGCACACCGGGGACATGCTCGTGGTGTATCTGCCGGCCGAACGGATCCTCGGCGAGCCTGATGCGTTCACCCCGCCAGCGATGCCAGGTGCGGCGCTGATTCCGCCCGCGGTTCCGAGCGCCAAGGCGCTGGCCGACAACATCAAGCGGCTGAAGCTGAACGTCCGAACGATCGCGCCGTTCCACGGGAACCGTTTGACCGACGTGGCCGAACTCGAGAAGGCGGCGAATCCGACCGTCGGAACCCGTTAGCGCCGATCGTCGAACACTGGAGGTGCGCATGCCTCTCGCAGGCATGCGCGCCCGTCGCACTTTTACCCATCTGGCGGTTGCGTACGGGACGAAACGGCCTTCGAACAGCTGCCGCGCCGTCTTGAAGCGCAGCGCTGGCTGCCACGCGATAACCTCCGCCGACATCAATTAGCCGCCATTCTGGGCCATCGCGGGTCGCGTCTTCGCCGCGGGGATCACACCGATCACTCAGGTCGGCCCATCGATCGAGTGACAAACGCTCGTGATCTCAATGATCAGCCTCGGCGAGCACCGTTGGCGATAATGGGAATCTATCGAACGGTCCGAGCTTGTCGTCGACAGGTCTACCGTTTGCATCCGTGCGTAGGCCCGAACATGACGACGCCCGCCAAGGTATCGAGCGCCGCGTACGCCCTGCAGCACTTGCGGTTCAGGGCGTGGCTGTTGGCAGCCGGGCTGGTGCTGGCGGTGCCGCTTTTTGGGTGTGGTCTGTTCCACTCGGATTTCGATATTGCCGTGGGTAACCGGATGGCAAACACGGTGTCGGTCTTCGCCAACGGTGGAAAGATCGGAGATGTCGGTTCGAATTCGACCGCAACCTTTACTGTAGAAGAGACCCCGATCGGACACTCGACGATCGATTCCACGGGGAGCCCAACCTCTCCGGCACCGACCGCTCAAGTGACCCTCTCCGCTCAAGACATGACGACCGGCATGCTGTCTGCCGGCGTCGCCGCCACGCTGGTCAAAGACGTCACAACCTATGTGGATGTCGCACCGTGTGTCGGCTTGTCTCTGATCGACGCGGGATCGGCACCGCCTTGTCTCTCGTTTCCAAGCACCAGTGTTTCGGTGTCAAGCGGGACGACCGGTTCGCAGGGGCAGGTATGCAGCTTCTCGCTTTCAGGGTCTGGTCAGTCATTTAGCGCGCCGGGTGGAACCGGGAACGTGACCGTGACGACATCGAGCGGTTGCGCGTGGAGCGCAACCAGCAGCGAAAGTTGGCTCACCGTGGTCAGCGGCGCCTCCGGAACTGGCGCCGGCGTCGTCATGTTCCGGGTCGCCGTTAATACCAGCGGGCTGGCACGAGCCGCGTCGCTGTCCATCGGGGGCCAGACGTTCACAGTCAATCAGACTGCCTGAGTGGTGCGCGCGGACCGGCGACGGTGCGAGGGGCGCGGGAGCGAGCGGGACACAGAGAAGCAGCAGAGCGCCGATGAGAGCGCCGGTGGGAGCGCGCCGCGATTCAGCGCTTCCGTTGAGCATCAATTTCCCTCGTGGGGCTCAACGAGCCCCTCCACCTCGCGTGCTTCGTTTCGAATTCCGGTTACGCGTCCCGAGAGCCACTAGCGCGTCCGCAACTATCCGCGTGAACACGCAAGGGGTCTGTCTGCGTGTGAGCTTAGTAGAGGGCACGGGATTCAATCGATAGGCGGCTGCTCCAAACAGTCCGGATCACATCGCCTCCGAATGAGTCTGTTGAGGCACGGTTCCTCGGGGACACGCATGATACGCTTCGTCTCGACGATGGATCGTGCTGATTTTCCCTCAGGGTTACGATTTCGACCTCCCGTTACGAAATTTCTGCTCGCGATAGTCCTGACATCGGCGACGATGTTTGCGAGTTCTCAGACGGCACGCGACGTCGTGATATCGGCGCGGGCGCGAAGCCTGCACGATCGTGCCATCGTGATCGATACGCACGACGACACAACCCAGCGGCTCATCTCTGACAAGACGTACAACATCGGTGTCAGGAACGCGGCCGGCAGTATCGATGTGCCGCGCATGCGCGAAGGCGGTCTCGACGCCCTGTTCTTCTCGGTCTGGATGCCCGGCGATGTCACGGGCTCGGATGCGGTCAAGCGGGCCCTGCAGCAGATCGACGCTGTCCGCGAGGTCGTGCGCCGTCATCCCAGCGACCTTCTGTTGGCCACATCGGCGGCCGAGATTCGCCGGGCGGCGGCGGCGCACAAGATCGGGGTGCTCATCGGCGTCGAAGGGGGCCACATGATCGACGAGGACCTGGGGGTGCTCCGTTCGTTTGCCGCTCTCGGCGTCCGCTACATGACGCTCACACATTCGCTGAACACGACGTGGGCGGACTCGTCGACCGATACGCCAGCACACAACGGGCTGACCGCGTTCGGCAAAGATGTTGTTGGTGAGTTGAACCGGCTCGGCGTGATAGTCGACATCTCGCATGTCTCCGACAAGACGTTCTTCGACGCGCTTGACGCGACGACGGCCCCGGTGATTGCATGGCACTCGTCCGCGAGGGCAATCGCGAACGCTCCCCGCAACATGACGGACGACATGCTGCGGGCGCTCGCGCGCAATGGCGGCGTCGTAATGATCAACTACAACGCTGGTTTTCTCAGCGAGACCTTCCGCACCGCCAAAAAGCCTCCCGCAGTTGTGGCTCGCGAAGAGGCCTTAGCGAAAGAATGCGGGGCGGACGAAGCCTGCGCGATTCTGGGACTCCAAGGCATTGAACAGGAGGCGATGCGTACGGGCGTGCTTCCAGCGGTCACATGGGAACAAATCATCGACCACATCGATCACGCCGTGAAGATCGCCGGAATCGACCACGTCGGTCTCGGGTCGGATTTTGATGGCGCCATCATGCCGCTCGGAATGGAAGACGCGTCGAGACTCCCCCGAATTACGGACGCCCTCCTGAAGAGGAGCTACTCCGAGCGCGATATCGAAAAGGTGCTCGGAGGGAACCTCCTTCGCGTCATGGAGCAAGTTGAGCAGGCCGCCCGGCGTTCGACTGAAGGCCGCCGCGCACCGACGTAATCCGCTGCGTGTTGAAGCCCAGCCAATGCATTCGTCTGAGATCGCGCGCGTGCTCCACCTTGATGCAGGGATCCATGACGACGGGCACCCCCGCCGCTTCGGCAAGGCGCGCCCCCTTGGATGGTCGCCGGATCCTGATAGCGGACGAGATCGAAAGACGGGCTGATCGGACTACACAAACCGACGTGGTCCGCTGTCCGCTGGTTCGCTGTGTTTGCGCCGCGCAGTGGCTGGAGGGCGTGGGCGTCAGTCGCGCCAGGGGTGATAATCAGCGCTGCCATGCAGGCGTATGTGAGGAAGGAGTACGTATGAGAAGGCAAGTCGCGGTCAAGCTTTTGATGTTGGGGGCTCTCGTCGCGGGGATGATCGCGCTGGTGCTGCCGGCGAGGGCGAGCGCTGACGCGCTCGTCGAGACGCAGGTGCCGTGTGTCGCTTTCCTCGTCGGTGGGAACGTTTATGCGGGGTCTGGTACGAGCGTGGTGACAGCGAATGGGCTAGCCGTGCTTACATGCCACTTGAGTCTCATGTCCGGCACGCCCGTGGCGGAGGCGACCAGGACGACGACGGCCGGCGGCTGCGACGTAATCGAAACGCCCAGAGGCCTTGCGATCATGACGTGCTTTCACCAGCTCTGACGGTCCTTTGGCCTAGGATCGCCCGGCTGAACGGCGTTATTTGTCCACCCGCTTGGTGGGAGTTCTCTAGTCCAGAGCGCGCTGTCGGAGAAGCGAGCCGCGGTCCGATGACGGATCTCCTGACGACCCAACGCGCGTACCTGCGTCGTCACGCGTGTCCGTCGGTTTCGTCCGAGGGTACATGCGTCGAATCCTGTGCGCGTTGAAGTGGGTCGCAATCGCCGTCGGGATGGCTGCCGTCGGCTTGGGTGTGTACGTCGGGATGTACTGGGATCGGACGTGGGACGTGCCCGAGCCCGACCTGCATGCCTCCACCGATCCCGCCGTCATCGCCCGCGGCGAGTACATCGTGTACGGTCCTGGGCACTGCCTGGTCTGCCACACCGGCAGCGTCGAGGAGTTCGAGCGCTTCGTTGACACCGGCATGCCGCCCACGCTGGCTGGCGGGTATCCGCTGGGAATGGGTCCGCTTGGCACCCTCTACCCGAAGAACCTGACGCCGGATAGCGAAACTGGCATTGGGCGGTACACAGACGGACAGATCGCGAGGATGATGCGGCACGGCGTCCGGCCGGACGGGCAGGCGTCGATTCCATTGCTGATGCCGTTCAGCGAGATGAGCGACCTCGACATCGTCGCGGTCATCTCCTTCCTGCGCTCGCTTCCCGCTGTCCGCCACGAGATCCCGCAGAACGAGTGGACGACGTTCGGCAAGGTGATGAGGACGTTCGTCGCAGCCGCCCGGCCGAAGGTGGACGGGCACCCGCCGAAGGAGTCGCCGCCACAGGAGATGACAGCCGCGCGCGGCGAGTACCTGGCGCGATCGGTGGCCGACTGCGGCGGCTGCCATTCGCCGTTGAGCCAGGCGACCGGGGCGCCAACCGGTCCAGAATTCTCGGGGGCCACCGCGCCGATGGAGCCTATCCCGCTCAAGGGCGTAGATACGTCGATGTGGTTCACGCCGCCGAACATCACGCCGCTTCCTGGCAGCGCGTTCTCGAAGTTCCCGGACCGCGCCACCTTCGTTGCGCGCTTCAAGAACGGCGGCCGGCATTATCAGGGATCGCCGATGCCGTGGGAGACCTTCGCCAGGATGACGTCGGAGGACATCGGCGCGATCTACGAGTTCCTGCGCACCGTGCCGCCGTCAGGCCAGCCCGCACCCGAAGATCCACAGGTCAAGCAGGAGTGAGTGCGCCTTCGACGCGCGCGCCGGTCATGCGGCCGCGCTCGAGCAGGCGCGGAGGCTGCTTCACTGTTTGGTGGCCATAGGGTGGCGGAGGCGGCACGTCGTGCCGCAAGACACCGAATTTTGGATGCTATCTGAATCTGGTGCGGAAGGGGGGACTTGCCCCCTCGAAGCCTTCTTTGCTCACTTCGCTCGAGGTTTCTTTGCCCAGGCGCGCTCACGCAGGCGCGCCAAGTCATCTGGTGCTGCATCCACCTATCGACCGGACGACGTCACATGTCTTGCCTCTAATCGCAGCGGGATCTCGTTACAGGAGAGAAGGCCCATGGCGTCACCGGGTCATTTCGGTTCGAACACGGCTGGGCGGCGCGACGGGCCTTCGCCGCTGCATCAACAATTGAAGCGCGAAACGGCTGGACTGCATAAGCGTCTCGAGGCGCAGCTGGGGTTATTCGAACCCGACTTCTCGGTCCACCGCTACGTTCAAGTGCTGAAAATCTTCTACGGGTTCTACGCTCCGGTCGAAGCCAGCTTGGTCCGCCTGACCGCTGTGAGCCCCCCGCTCGGCTTCCCGCTGCGTGCGCGCTCCGAGCTGATCGAAAGCGATCTCCTGGCGTTGGGCTTGTCTCGGCGCGACCTCGCCGAGTTGCGTCGATGCACCAACCTGCCGCGGCTGTCGTGCCGCGAGGATATGGCGGGCTGCCTGTACGTGCTAGAGGGCGCCTGCCTTGGAGGACAGGTCATCGCGCCGATGCTGCGTCAACGGCTCGCTGTGGACAAAGACAGCGGCGCATCGTTCTTCGTTGGCGACGCAGAAGCGACCTCGGCGAGGTGGATCCTAGTGCTCACCTGCCTCGATGCTTTGGTTCGAGCCGGCGCGCGAAGCGAGGAGATCGCCGCGTCGGCGTGCGCGACTTTTGGGGCACTCGCGCGATGGGTGGAAGAGCAGGGAGCTTCGCAGGGGGAAGCGCCATGGTCGATCTGACCGATTGTGACCGCGAGCCCATTCATCTCCCGGGGACGATCCAACCCTATGGCGTGCTGTTGGTGCTGACCGAGCCGGCGCTGACCGTCGCGCAGGTCAGCGAGAACGTGGGTGATCATTTCCCGCTGAGCGTCGAAGACGTCTTGGGTCAGCCACTCTCCAAGGTGATTGACCCCGCGTCGGCCGACGAGGTGCGGGACGCGCTGCAAGAGGAGCGCTGGTACGAGACGAACCCATTTCACATCAAAGCGCACGGGAAGCGATTCGACGGGATCGTCCACCGCCACGATGGTGCAACGATTCTTGACGTTGAGCCGAATTCAGAGGCTCTGGCGGCGACGCCAGTGCACCACCCGTTCCGGCCGGCGTTGATGCGGATCCAGCGCGTGAGCACGCTGGCAGAGTTGGCCGACGTCGTCGTTCAGCAAGTGCAGCGAGTGACCGGGTTTGAGCGCGTCATGCTCTATCGGTTCCACGAGGACGGGCATGGCTCGGTGGTCGCCGAGGCGAAAGAACCAGCGCTCGAGCCGTATCTGGGTCTGCACTATCCGGCCTCCGACATCCCTGCCCAAGCACGTCAGCTGTACGTCAAGAACTGGTTGCGGCTCATCTTCGATGCCCGCGCCACGCCAGCGCGGATCGTCCCTACCGAGCGCGCGGACACGGGCGGCCCCCTGGACCTGAGCTTTTCGGTGCTGCGGAGCGTCTCACCCATCCACCTCGAATACATGGCCAACATGGGGGTCCGCGCGTCGATGAGCATCTCCATCATCCTGCGCAACCGCCTGTGGGGCCTCATCAGTTGCCTGAACCACTCCGGGCCGCGGCGGGTTTCTTACGAGATGCGAGCGGGGTGCGAGTTTCTCGGCCGCTTGATCTCGCTGCAGATCGACGCGCTTAAGGACCGCGAACTGCTCGCGCGACGCGCCTCACGTCGCGCGGCCGAGGATGCGCTGGCTGATGCGATGCGGGAGAGCGCAGCGGAAGAAAGCGTACTCGCGGTCCTGCTCGCCGACCCGGAGAAGTTGATGGGTCTCGTGGGTGCCGAGGGCGCCGCGTGGGTAGGCGCCGCGGAACCTGTGACGTGCGGCCGTACACCGCCGCCTCCGCTCATCCAGGAAATCGCCGCGTGGGTCGAGGAGAGAGAAGCATCGAGAACGTTCTCCACCGAGTCGCTAGGCGCCCTGTTCCCTCGGGCGCTTTCGGCCAGCGACCTCGCCAGCGGGCTGCTCACGTTCGCTCTGCCCGGCGCTCCCCCGAGGCGACTGCTGTGGTTCCGGCCAGAGATCATCAAGACGGTGAACTGGGGTGGCGATCCAACCAAGCCTGTCGCAGCGGATTTCGCCGGCCGCGTGCGCCCACGTCGTTCGTTTGCGCTATGGCGAGAGCAGGTGAGATTCCATTCGCATCCGTGGACGGCGAGCGATCTCGAGGCCGCAGACGAGCTGCGGCGGCGCGCTATTGAAGTGGACCTCGAGCGGCGGCTCCTGAGCGAGCAGCGTGCGGTGCGGGCGCGGGATGACCTGATCGCCGTCGTGTCGCACGACCTCAAGAACCCGCTGTCGGCCATCCTGATGCAAGCTGAGTCGATGTTGACGCGGGCATCTGTCGGCGGCGAGGAGAGCGTGCACCTGTTGCGTGTGAGCGCAGAGCGCATCGCGAGATCGGCCACTCACATGAAGGCGCTGATCGAAGATCTTCTGGATTTGGCGAGGATCGAAACGCAACGCTTCACGTTGCACCTTCAATCCGTCGAGAGCCGTGTCTTCCTGGAGGAAGCGTTGCTGGCCGCTTTGCCTCTGGCAGAATCCAAGCGGATTACCGTTGCGGTGGACTTGATTGATTTACCGAGGCTGGAAGCTGACCCAGAGCGGGTCTTCCGCGTGCTTTCGAACCTCCTCGGCAACGCGGTCAAGTTCACTCCCGAAGGCGGCACCATTACCCTTCGTGCGGCGCCGCTCGGCGATGAGTTGATGATCACGGTCATCGACACGGGCCCCGGCATCGCCGCCGATCACCTTCCGCACGTCTTCGAGCGCTATTGGCAGGCCGGGCCGGCGAGCCAGGCCGGAGCGGGGCTGGGGCTCTACATCGCCAGTGGAATCGTCGAGGCGCATGGGGGACGGATCTGGGCGGAGTCTTCGGCCGGCGGCGCCAGGTTGATCTTCACTCTCCCCCTCACCCGCCGAGCCGCGACGGACAGCTCGCCTTCTTCTGGCGGACATTCCGAGGCTGTCGAAAGAAGCCAAACTGCGGCCTGACGACACTGCCGACTGCGGGAAACAGTGAAGGTGGTGCGGAGGGGGGACTCGAACCCCGATGGCCTCGCGGCCATCAGGGAATAAGTCGCGTGCGGTTACGCCGGGCGAACGTTCTCGGCGCGGGGACCCTTCGGGCCCTGGCCGATGGTGAATGTGACTGCGTCGCCCTCGCGCAGCGAGTCGAACGGGGTGCTGGTGCACGCAGAGTTGTGGAAGAAGTATTCGGTGCCTTCGGGCGTCGCGATGAAGCCGAAGCCCTTGTCGGTGAGTCGCTTGATGGTGCCGTTTGCTGACATGCGTATTCCTTGCGAGAGTGGCCGCTGGGGCCGTGAGTAGAGCTCCCGAGGGCTTGCGACCTCGGTTGATAGCGTACGCGCGGCGGACACGACAGACCGTGAACGATCGCGCGGGTGAGGGGCCCCGAGTCCGATATCCAGCAAGACCCCCGCCGTTACGGGGTGGAATCGTTGGTGCGGAAGGGGGGACTCGAACCCCCTCGATCTTGCGAACGCCAACCCCTCAAGCTGGTTGATTTGCTGTGCTGACGTGCACTGATTGCCCGGATCCCGGTGGATCGGTGCCTCCCTGGTCCGGCTGAGCATATGAAGAAGGTCTGGCCACCCCGACGAGCCGGTCTGATCATGTGCCGCCGCTGATGAACGGCCTCCCCGTCGCAGACCAGCGCTGGAGATACTAGGGGCATGCTCTTCGATCCGTCATCGAAGGATCGGCTGACCGATCACGATCTCGGGCGCTTTCCCGACGACACGCTGTTCCACCGGCTCGCGCGCGTTGTGTGTCACGCCGCCTGCCTGCCGCGCAAGGAGCTGTTCGAAGCCTGGGAGACCGCGAAGCGCGTGCGGCGTGTGTGCCGCGGCGGGCGCGTCGTCGATCTTGGGGGCGGTCACGGCCTGCTCGCGCACGCGATGCTGCTGCTGGATGATTCGTCTCCTGAGGCGATCGTGGTCGACACGGCGATTCCCCCGTCGGGTGCACGGTTGCACGACGAGCTGGTTACAGCGTGGCCGCGCCTCTCCGGGCGCGTGACGTTCGTATCCGCGTCGATCGAGGATGTGGCGCTCGATTCCGATGACCTCGTTGTGTCTGTGCATGCGTGTGGACGTCTCAGTGATGTTGTCCTCGATCGTGCTGCGGCAGCGCGTGCTCGCGTCGCCGTGCTGCCGTGCTGCCATGACCTCGATGTGAACGACCAGGGTGGTCTAACAGGATGGGTGGATGGACCGCTGGCCGTGGATGTGGTGAGGGCACTGCGCTTGAAGGCGCAGGGCTATCGAATCCGGACGCAGTCGATCGCCAGGGAGATCACGCCGAAGAACCGGCTGCTAATCGGCGAACCGGTTTGAACAAGGCGTAGGAAGAGAGCGCCGGAGGATTCGAATCCCCACGGTATTGCTACCGCCAGCACCTCAAGACGATACGTCTAGGAGACATGTTTCAATACGAACCCACTGCGTAAACACTGCGCGACTCGTAGCCTGCTGGCTTCACAAATCCGTCGGTGAGCTTGGCCACCTGTTTTGCGAAGGCGATCAACTCTGGCTCGCTCCAATATGGACCCACGATCTGGACTCCCAGCGGTAGGCCTTCCTTGCCAAGCCCGAGCGGGATCTGGAGCGCCGGATGTCCTGACGCGTTGAAGCAGGCCACGAAGGGCCAGACGTAGTCCGCGTAAACCATGTCCGTCCCGTCGTAGCTGAGCCGAGTGCCGATTTGTGTTCTCGGATAAGCGGGGCCGAAGGCGACCGGGCAGATCAGGAAGTCGCTGTCGGCAAAGAAGTGTTCCCACCGCGCGATCATGAGGTTCCGGCGCAACATCATCTCCCCGTAGTGATTGGCGGACATACGGAAGGCCCGGTCGAACTCCTTCCGATGTTTGGTGACGCCCTTCAGCACGCGTGAATTCAGGTCACGCTTGATGAGCGGGCGGACGAACCACGGCGCGCCCTGGGCCACGATGTACGGGAAGATCCCCATCCACAGATCGAGTGATTCCTCATGCAGATTTCCCTCCGGTGTCCGGTGTTCAACGCGGCCTCCGTGCTGCTGCAGTGTGACGACGAGGCTCTTTATCGCTGCGCTGACCTGGCTACTCACCGGATGATCGGCCCAGCCATCGACCCACGCGATCCTGTAGTCCGACAGCGACGCCTTCATTGGAGCGCGCCACTCGATGCGAGCGATGTCACGCTCGTTTTCATGCGGTCCGACGATGACCTTCCAGAGGATCTCGATATCGTCGAGCGTCCGCGCCAACGGCCCGGCCTGCGTCATGTGCACGAGCAAGGTGTTGGCGTTCTTGGGGAGCGGGATGTTTCCGTGCAGGGGGACCGTCTTCTCCGTGGGCTTCAAACCGTAGAGACCGCAGAAATTGGACGGGACGCGGATCGATCCGCCGAGATCGCCGCCCAACTCCAGAGGAGAGAAGCCGGCCGCCAGCGCGGCGGCGCCGCCCCCGGTGCTGCCCCCGGGTGTGTAGTCAGTGTTGTAAGGGTTCTTGCCCTCTGGGTAAATATCGCCCCACACCTGATAGTCGACGAGCATCCGGCACACGTTGGTGTGGCCGAGGAGGACCGCCCCGCTCTTGCGGATGCGATCCACGATAACGGCGTCCTCGGGCGCGACGAAGTCCTTGTGCATCGTCGCGTTGATCGTGCTCTTTTTACCCTGAATCCAGAATTGCTCCTTGATGGTGACCGGCACGCCGTGCAGCGGCCCGAGGAACCTGCCGTCGCGGGTCTGCCGGTCGCGCTCCGCGGCGGTGGCCAGCGCTTCCGCTTCAAACAGCGCGACGACGGCGTTCAGTGCGCCGTTGCGCTCCTTGACCCAGTCCACGTGCTCTTTCACGATGTCCATACTGGTCGCCTGGCCGTCGCGGATCAGTCGGGCCAGTTCGTGCGCTGATCGATAGATGTATTGCGGCATGGAGGTCGTCCTCTTGAAATCCGTGCAGCAGCAGTCTGCCAGGAACCTGCTACACTTGACACCATGTCAAGGTCACGGACGCCAGAGCCTAAGCGACGTGTTGACACCGTGTCAAGTCCCGCGGCCGGGCGCATTCTGGACGGAGCGCTCGCGCTCATCACCAAACGAGGCGATGCGCATGTCACGATGGCGCAGATTGCGCGAGCCGCCCGTGTATCGCGGCAGGCGGTCTATCTCCACTTTGCTGACCGCGCAGAGTTGATGGTCGCCCTCGCCCGGCACCTCGATGCGGAACTGGGGTTGCCTGCGGAGATTCAGCGGATCGCTGACGCGACAAGCGGCGCCGAGCAAGTCGAGGCGATGGTGTCACTCCAAGCTAGGACCAATCCTGCTCTGTGGGCGGTCGCGCGGGCTGTCGATGCCGTCCGGCGAACGGACCCCGCCGCCGATCGCGCGTGGCAAGATCGCCTCGACGCTCGGCTGGCGGGATGTCGACACATCGTCGCGCGGTTGGAGTCGGAGGGGAACCTGCAGGCAGGCTTGGACGCGTCGAGCGCGGCCGACATCTTGTGGACGATCACCTCGCTGCGAACGTGGGAGGACCTTGTCCTTGGGCGGGGCTGGTCCCCTCAGAAGTATCAGCGGCATGTGACGCGGTTTCTGCTGGCGACACTGACCCGCGGCGCGTGACTGGCCGCCCCGACGCCACGCGCGCTGGTCATCCCATCGTGGTCATGCGGAAGGGAGGAGTTGGGTTCGCCTTCGGACCGTGGCCTCATGTGAAGCCCCTGATAACGTCGTAGTAGCTGCTGAAGGCCCGTTCATCCCGCGTTGCCCTGGGGTCGGCCGTGGGGAGTTCGGAACGCCGATGTGGTCACCCGGCGCGAAGTCTAGGAAGCCCGCGGACAAGCCGGGCCCTTCTAAGTTGAGGGCGCAACAGTAGGCGAGGAATCAATTTGTTGACCACAAGCTTGACCAGGTGACCACTGGTGAAGTCTGTGAATCTCTGTAAGTTGCGGAAGGGGGACTCGACCCCCGATGGCCTCGCGGCCATCAGGGAACGAAGTCGCGTGCGGTTACGCCGGGCGAACGTTCTCGGCGCGGGGACCCTTCGGGCCCTGCCCGACGGTAAAGGTGACGGCATCGCCCTCGCGCAGCGAGTCGAACGGGGTGCTGGTGCACGCAGAATTGTGGAAGAAATATTCGGTGCCTTCGGGCGTCGCGATGAAGCCGAAGCCCTTGTCGGTAAGTCGCTTGATGGTGCCGTTTGCTGACATGCGTATTCCTTGCGAGAGTGGCCGCTGGGGCCGTGAGTAGAGTTCTAGAGCTTTGTAACGTCGGTTGACAGCGTACGCGCGGGGGACATGACGGACCCGTGAACGCTCGCGCGGGCTCGGGGTTGTGAATCCCGATATCGAGGAGCCCCCCGCCGTCACGGGCTCGATTTAATGGTGCGGAAGGGGGGACTCGAACCCCCACGATCTTGCGACCGCCAGCCCCTCAAGCTGGTGCGTCTGCCAATTCCGCCACTTCCGCGTGGTGGGCGATCCAGTATATGAAATTCGACCCGTGCCCGACACCCGAACCGCCCGCATCGAGCTCGCCGATACGGGCGTCGTCATTGTCCGCATTCGTAACGGGGCCCGGCAGTCGGTCAGCGACGCCAGCGAAAACGTCTCAACGGCGATCGCCACGCGCGGTGGTCAGCGGTGCCCGATCCTCGTCGACATCCGCCAGGCCGCGCCGCTGGCCGCGGACGTCCGACGAATGTATTCAGGTCGCAACATCGCGGATGCGTTCACTGCGCTGGCGCTCCTCATCGACACCAGCCCGCTCGGACGCACGATGGGCAACGTCTACTTCAGCGTTGCGCGGCTGCCGATGCCGATGAAGATGTTTGCGGAGGAGTCGAAGGCGCTCGAGTGGCTCGACGGCCACCGAGGGTAAACGAAGGCGCACCTGACGGTCCGCCTCGCCAAGCCTGGTTACTTTGCCGGCGCAGGCGCGGGCGTGGCGTTGGCCGGCGGCGGCGTCGTCGCGGGACCGGGCAGCGGCTGCGCCAACGGCGATGGCGTCGGACCTGAGGGCTGCGTCAGCGGCGTGCGGCCACCGACCACCGATCCTGGACCTTGTCTGCCGATGATTCCCAACGCCAGCGCACCGAAGATGAAGATAGCGGCGCAGATCCAGGTCGCGCGGGACAGCACCGTTGCACCGCTGCGGGCACCGAATGCCGCCTGGCTGCTCGCGCCACCAAACGCGCTCGCGATGTCGCCACCTTTCCCCTGCTGCAGGTAAACGGCAAGCATCATCGCGAAGCAGACCAGTATGTAGAGCGCGGTCACCAGGTAATACAGCATTCGCCTTTTCGTCCTGAGAGAAAAGCTGATTATACCGTCGCCTTACGGCTCCGCGAAACGATCTGGAAGAAGGCCTTCACATCCAGGCTCGCGCCGCCCACCAGCGCACCGTCGACGTCGGGTTGAACCGCGAGATCGGCGATATTTTCCGGCTTTACGCTGCCGCCATAGACCACCCGGCAGAGCTCGGCCGGCTGCGCGCCGAACCATTGCTGCAGACGCTTGCGGATGTGACCGTGCGCTTCCTCCGCCTGCGCGGGCGTGGCGTTGCGTCCGGTTCCTATCGCCCACACCGGCTCGTAGGCGATGACGAGCTGAACGAGCTGTTCGGACGTGACGCCGTCCAGGCCGTCCCGAATCTGCCGATCGAGCACGGCGAACGTCTCGTTCCGCTCGCGCTGATCGAGCGTTTCCCCGATGCAGACGATCGGCGTGAGGCCACCGGCAAACGCAGCACCGAGCTTCCGGTTCACCATCGCGTCCGTTTCGCCGAACAGCGTGCGCCGTTCGGAGTGGCCGATGATGACGTATCCGGCGCCAGTCTCGTGGATCATCGCCGCGCTGATCTCGCCGGTGAACGCGCCTTCGCGTTCCCAGTGCACATCCTGCGCGGCGATGCCCACGTTGCTGTTGCGGGCAGCCTCGGCGGCGGCGTGCAGCGCGGTGAACGGCGGTGCGAGCACGATCTCGACGTCGGTGAAATCCTTGACCAGTCCGCGGAACTCTTTGACGTACTTCACCGTCTCGGCGACGGTCTTGTGCATCTTCCAGTTGCCGGCGATGAAGGGTGTTCTCATCTCAATTCAAAGTTCAAGAAATCAAAATTCACACGCCATCACGCCCGAGACTGTTTGCGTTTTGAATTTTGCATTTCATTTATCCGGCAGGGCGGCGACACCGGGCAACGTTCGTCCGCCGAGGAACTCGAGTGACGCGCCGCCACCGGTCGAGATGTGTGTAATCCGATCCGTGACGCCCGCCTTCTTTACGGCCGCGATCGAATCGCCTCCGCCGACGATCGTCGTTCCCTTCACATCAGCCACCGCCTTCGCGACGGCGATCGTTCCCTGAGCGAAGGCGTCGATTTCGAACACGCCCATCGGCCCGTTCCAGACGACCGTATGCGCGTCGCGCAGCGCATCCGCGTACGCTTTGGCAGTCCGCGGGCCGATGTCGAGACCCATGCGGTCACCAATCTTCGGATCGTCAACCGCGAGTGTTTCGGTGGGCACACCCGCTTCGACTTTCGGCGCCACGACGTGGTCGACGGGAAGCAATAGCGTGAGCCCGCGTGCCTTGGCGCGCTCGAGAATGTTGCGCGCGGCGTCGAGCTTATCGTCTTCGACGAGCGACGTGCCGACCGGCTTTCCCTGACTTTTCAAGAACGTATAGGCCATGGCGCCGCCAATCAGCAGGCGATCGACGCGGGGGATCAGGTTTTCAATCACCTCAATCTTGTCCGAGACCTTCGCGCCGCCGAGTATCGCGACATACGGGCGCGCGGGATTGCCGACCGCCTCGCCGAGATACCGAAGCTCCTTCTCCATCAGCAGGCCGGCGCCCGCCTCAGGAAGAAACCGCACGATCGCGTCAACCGATGCATGCGCGCGATGCGCCGCGCCGAACGCGTCGTCCACATAGACGTCGGCGAGCGATGCAAGCTGCTGTGCAAAGCGCGCGTCGTTCTTCTCTTCTTCGGGATGGAACCTGAGATTGTCCAGCAGCACAACGCTGTTGGCGGAAGCCGATGACACGGCGTTCGATGCAGCAGGGCCGATGCAGTCTTCCGCAAACTCGACGCTCCTGCCGAGCAGTTCGCCGGTCCGCTTGGCGACCGGGCGCAGGCTCATTTCCGGATTCCGTTTGCCCTTTGGACGGCCGAGGTGCGAGGCGACCACCACTTTTGACGCGCCCGCGTCGAGTGCGTACTTGATCGTGGGCAACGATTCCTTGATACGCGTGTCGTCGCCGATGACGCCGCCCTTCAATGGGACGTTAAAGTCAACGCGTATGAAGACGCGGCGGTCCTGCAGACTGAGATCGCGGATGGTCTTCTTAGCCATGCGAAATGGCGGGCCATAAAAGGCCCGCCCTATAGGGTGTTCGCGATCCGCCGGACGAGATCCACGCAGCGGCTCGAGTAGCCCCATTCGTTGTCGTACCACGAGAGGACCTTGACGAAGTCGCCGTCCATGACGTTCGTGTAGGCGCTGTCAACGATCGACGAATTCGGATTGCGCCGGAAATCGATCGAGACGAGCGGCTCGTCACTGACCGCGAGGATTCCCTTCAGCCGACCACACGCCTCTTGCTTCAGCGCAGCGTTCACCTCGTCACGGGTCGTCTTCTTTTCCACGAGCGCGTTGAGGTCCACGATTGAGACGTTCGGCGTCGGTACGCGCATCGCAATGCCGTCGAACTTGCCTTTCAGCTCGGGCATCACTTCACCGACCGCAATCGCCGCGCCGGTCGTGGTCGGAATAATCGATACTGCTGCGGCGCGCGCACGCCGCAAATCCTTGTGCGGCAGATCGAGCAGGTTCTGGTCGTTCGTGTACGAGTGCACCGTCGTCATCCACGCCTTCTTGATCGTGAACCGCTCGTGGATCACCTTGGCCAGCGGCGCCAGACAGTTCGTCGTGCACGACGCATTCGAAATGATCTGATGTGTGGCCGGGTCGTACTTGTCCTCGTTGACGCCGAGCACGACCGTGATGTCCGGCTTCTTGGCCGGCGCGGTGATGATTACTTTCTTGGCGCCGGCCGCGAGGTGTTTCGCCGCGCCGTCCCGGTCCGTGAAGATCCCGGTCGACTCGACGACGATGTCGACGCCGAGATCTTTCCACGGGAGCTGCGCCGGATCCTTGACGGAAAGAACCTTGAACTCATCGCCGGCCACCGTGATGCCGTCAGACGTGGCGCGGACGTCGGCGTCGAGATTGCCGAGGACCGAGTCGTACTTGAGAAGGTGAGCGAGTGTGGCAGCGTTAGTGAGATCGTTGACGGCGACGAAATCGATGTCGTTGTGCCCCATCGCCGCGCGCATGATGTTCCGTCCGATACGACCGAAACCATTGATACCAACCTTGACTGCCATCGACCTTCTCCAATGCGCGCCAGTACCGACACGCCCGAAACACTCGATTCTAGTAACGCGCGTTGAACGGGGTCAATCGGCGCGCTATACTGCCCTCACCTTAAGAGCTTCCTTCCCTGCAAGTTAGCGTGTATCTCCTTTATAGCTTCCTCACCGCGGTCGTCTTCGTGCTGGCCTCGCCGTACTTTCTCTACCAGGCGCTGCGCCACAACAAGTACGTCGGGAGCATCGCGCAGCGGCTCGGGTACCTTCCCGTCGCCTTCAACCTCGACGGCGACGAATCGATCTGGGTGCATGCCGTGTCGGTCGGTGAGGTCCTGAGCGCGCGGCCGCTCATTTCCGAACTGCGCGCGTCATACCCGAAGCTGCGTCTGTTCCTCTCCACGACGACCCTGACCGGCCAGCAATTGGCACGCCGCAGCGTTCCGGATGTGGATGCGGTGTTTTATTTCCCGTTCGACTGGACGATCACTGCTCGCCGGACGCTCAACGTGGTCCGCCCACGATTGTTCGTGATGACCGAAACCGAGATCTGGCCGAACCTGCTGCGCGAGTGCAAGCGACGGAGCGTCAGGACGCTGATGGTCAACGGCCGCATTTCCTACCGCTCGTTTCCGCGCTACCGCCTGGTCCGCCCCTTCATGAAGCGTGTGCTGGCGGACATCGATCGATTCTGCGTCCAGGGCGAAGAGACGTCTCGCCGCTTGATCGAGCTTGGCGCGGATCCAGCGCGCATCGTCGTCACCGGCAGCCTGAAATTCGATTCGCTCGAATCGTCGCCCACGCCGGGCCGTGGCCGGGAGCGCGTGCTGCGGTTCTTCCGTGTTCCGCTGGCACGTCCGGTAATCATCGCGGGCAGCACGCTGAAGGGTGAAGAGGAGCCGGTAATTCGCGCCTTCAATCGCGTTCGGGCGTCGGGCGTGAACGCCCTGCTCGTGATCGCGGCCAGGCACCCCGAACGCTTTGACGAAGTGGAGCGGTTGTGCCGCCACGAAGGGCTCACGGTGGTTCGCCGGACCGAGCTGCCGATCGATGCAGAACCGCGCGCGGATGCGGTGGTGCTCGACACCATCGGTGAGCTCGCGCAGCTCTATCAGATTGCGACGGTCGTCTTCGTCGGCGGAAGCCTTGTTCCTGCCGGCGGTCACAACATCCTCGAACCGGCCTTGTACGGAAAGCCGGTCGTCTTCGGTCCGCACATGCAGAACTTCGGCGAGATCGCGGAAACGTTTCTCACCAATGGCGCCGCCATCCAGGTCCGAACGGCCGGTGAATTCGAAGAGACGATGCTCAGTCTGATCGGCGATCCCGTTCGGCGTGCGCGCGTCGGCGCGGCCGCGCGTGCGCTGGTCGAATCGAACCGCGGCGCACGCGATCGCACACTGGCAGTCATCCGCGATCTGCTGCCTCCGGATCGCGAGTCCGTGGTCCGCCCCTTCCGCGTCATTCATTGAGGTCTCTTTTCGCAGATCCGTTGAGCACCGCCTACGCGCGCGTCGCGCAATTGCGGCGTGCATGGTATGCGCGTCCCGGACGCCGCAGGCGTCTGACTCATCCCGTGATCAGCGTCGGCAACCTTTCGATGGGCGGCAGCGGCAAGACGCCGGTTGTCGCGGCGCTCGCACGGTTGCTGCGACAGCGCGGCGAGCGGCCGGTCATTCTCACCCGCGGGTATGGACGACGCGACAAGCGCGAGGGCGTCGTCGTGGTCAGTGATGGAGAGCGCGTGCTGGAACCTGTCGAGCGCTCAGGTGACGAACCGCAGCTGCTCGCCCGCACGCTTCCCGGCGTGCCGGTGCTGGTGGGAGCGGATCGGTACCTTGCAGGTGTGTTCGCGGCACGGCATTTCGCCGCAACCGTCAGCATCCTCGACGACGGGTTTCAACACGTGCAGTTGGAGCGGGATGTCGATCTGCTGCTCGTATCTGTTGACGACCTCAACGATCGCGTCGCGCCGGCTGGGCATCTTCGCGAGCCGCTGGGCGCGGCGCTGCTGGCGGATGCGGTTCTGGTAGCAGGCAGCGAAGAAGACGTCGTGGCCGTCGCGCAGGCGGCGAAGCATCCGACGATCTTCCGGGTGAAGACGACATACGAAGCCTTGAGCCTTGAGCCCGAAGCCAATCGGCGCGTCGTCGCGTTTGCCGGTATCGCGCGTCCTGAGCGCTTCTTCAACGCGGTGCGATCGCTCGGTTACGAGGTCGCGCGCGAGCTGACGTTCGCGGATCATCACTGGTACACCGCACGCGATATCGGCAGCATTCAGGCGGCGGCACGGGAGGCGAACGCGGCGCTCATCATCACCACCGAGAAGGACGCTGTACGCTGCGATCTGGAATGCGCTGTGCTGCCGATGACGGTCGAAGTCGATCCGGCTGCGGAATTTGAACAGTGGCTGATGGCGAGATTGCGGCGGAACGCATGATTAGGGCGCTCGAGTTTGGAGCGGTGCGGCTGGTTGCCGCGATCGTGTCGGTGCTGCCGATGCAGGTCGTGCGGCGCATTGGCGCGGGCCTCGGACGCATCGCGTATTGCGTCGATCGTACGCATCGCCGAACGGCGCTCGAGAATCTGGCGGCGGCGTTTCCGTCAAAGCGGGAGCGAGAGCGCCGCGCGCTCGCGCGCGCGATGTTCGCGCATTTTGGAAGCCTGCTCCTCGAGCTGCTGAAGTTCGCGAACTATACGCCGGCGCAAATGCGCGATGCGGTGGAGCTCGAAGGCGAGGAACGCGCGCTTCAGGCGTATGCGCAACACCGCGGCGTGTTGTTCTTTACGGGACATTTTGGCTACTGGGAAATCCATGCGATTGCCGAACCGCTGCACGGTGCGCCGATTTCCGTGCTTGCCCGTCCTCTCGACAACGATCGGCTCAACGAAATGCTCGAACGCATCCGGACACGGACCGGCAATTCGGTGATCTACCGGCAGGGGGCCGTGCGAAAGGTCCTTCGCGAGCTCGCCGCCAATCATGGAGTAGCGCTCCTGATCGATCAGCACTTGCACACGCCGGACGCCGTCTACGTCGATTTCTTTCGTCGCCCCGCCGCCACGACGTCGGCGCTTGCGGCGCTGGCGCTGCGCACCGGAGCACCTGTCATTCCGGTATTCGCGCTGCCGCTGCCTCGGGGCCGCTACCGTCTCGTCTACGAACATCCCGTCGATCCCCCGCGGGCCGATACCGCCGATGCGGTTCGCGACTTCACGCAGCGCTGCACCGACGTGCTCGAGATGTACGTGCGGCGGCATCCGACGCTTTGGCTGTGGATGCACCGGCGCTGGCGCAACCAGGACGTACTGACCGGCGAAGATGTCCGGATGCGCGACGACCCTGAAGACGATAACGATGCCTGAATCGGCCGCTGTCGTCTTGCTCCCGCCGAACTGGCTGGGAGACGCCGTGATGGCGCTTCCTGCGATTGCGGATCTGCGCCGGCATTTTTCTGCCAGCAGATTGGTCGTCGCCGCGCGCGCGAGCGTCAACAGCCTGTTTACGCTCGTCCCAGGAATCGATTCGATCGTGAGCGCCGACGTGTCGTCGATTCGCGGGACGGGCGCGTCGACAGCCGTGCTCTTTCCGAATTCATTCGCAAGCGCATGGCTCGTGAAACGGTCCGGGGTGCGGGAGCGGTGGGGCTATTCCGCGGATCTCCGCGGCGTGATCCTCACACGGGCGATTCCTCGACCGCGGGTGCCGATGCATCAAAGCGAGTATTACCAGCACCTGGTGCGGGCGCTCGGCATCGAAAACGGCGCACGGGAGACCGCGCTGGCCATTCCACCGGATGCACTTCGTGACGCCCGAACGTTGCTGACCGAGCACGGCTGGAATCCGCAAAGCGGGCTCGTGGTGCTGGCGCCAGGCGCTGCCTATGGCAAAGCCAAACAATGGATTCCTACGCATGTCGTGCGGTTGACAACGGACCTCGTGCGCGAGCGCGGCATGACGTGCGCACTTGTCGGCAGCCGCGGCGATGCGGCAACGATTCGCGCAATCCGGTCGGCTGCGCCAGCTGACTGCCAGTCGTCGATTCTCGACCTCGCGGGCCTGACCACGCTCCCCGTGCTCGCGGCTGTCATGAGCCTGGCCAGCGCATGCGTTTCCAACGATTCCGGTGCGATGCATCTTGCGGCCGCGGCCGGCGCGCCGACAGTCGCGATTTTCGGGGCCACCAACGAGCGTGCCACGGCACCGCTGGCGCGCTCTCAGGTCACAATCGAGGTGCTCACCAATCCGGTCTGGTGCCGTCCCTGTATGCTTCGTGAGTGCCCGATCGATCACCGCTGCATGACCGGCATTGAGCCCGGTCACGTCCTCGCCGCAATCGACCGCGTCGCGCGAGCGATCGCCTGATGCGTCCGGCTGTCTTTCTCGATCGCGATGGCACGATCATCGAAGAGCGCGGCTACCTGGATCGCCTGGATCTGCTGGAGTTGTATTCCTTCACGGCCGATGCGATTCGGCTGCTGAATCGTGCCGGTTACGCGACCGTGGTCGTGACCAACCAGGGCGGGATCGGCCGCGGCATCATCGACGAGCCGTTTCTGCAGCTGGTCCACTCGACGCTCGACGCCAGACTCGCAGCGGGTGGCGCGCGGATCGATCGCTATTACCACTGCCCGCATCATCCGGATGCGATCGTTCCAGAGCTGCGGCAGAAGTGCGGTTGCCGGAAACCCGCCGCGGGGATGATCGAGCAGGCGTGCCGCGACCTTTCGTTGGATCCCAAACGCTCCGTCACGATCGGTGATCGCCGCCTCGACGTTGCGGCCGGCAACACCGCCGGCACGCGGACGATCCTCGTGCGCACCGGTCACGGCGCGCATGAAGAGGCGATGCCACCGGGCCACACGCGTCCCGATGCTATTCTCAACAATTTGATGGAGGCGGTTGGTTGGATACTGCGGACGTCCTCGCGCTGATCGACGAGTTGCCAGGCCACCGCGTCGCGGTGATTGGCGACGCGATCGCCGACGAGTTCGTCTACGGCCGCGTCGCGCGCGTGTCCCGTGAAGCGCCCGTGCTCATCCTCGAGTACGACTCCACGGAAGTTGTGCCCGGCGGTGCTGGAAATGCCGCGAACAACGTCGCGGCAATGGGCGGTGCGGCGCTTCTCGCCGCCGTGATCGGCCGCGACGAGCCCGCCCGCCGTCTGCTCAAGTCGCTTCATCGACGGGTCAATCCCCGCACGGTCATTCGCACGTCGCGACGCGGCACGACGATCAAGACGCGCATCCTCGCAGGGGGCATCCATTCGGCCAAGCAGCAGGTCGTTCGCATCGATCGGGTTGCCAACGGCGCGATCGACAAGTCGACCCGTGACGCGTTCTTCCGCGCGGCGGTTTCCGCGGCCATGCGGTCTGACGCGGTGCTGATTTCGGACTACGGCGGCGGCCTTGTCTCGCCTGCCGTCGTGTCAAAACTTCGGCGCGAGCTGAAAGCCGCCGGGCATGTCATTCCGATCCTCGTCGACTCGCGCTACCGTCTTTTGAGTTACAGCGGCTTGACCGCCTGCACGCCGAACGAATCAGAAGTGGAGCAGGCGCTCGGAATCCGCATCAACGACGATGCACGTGTGCTGGAGAGGGCGGGGAGGCAGATTCTCGACCAGACGGGAATGCAGGCGGTGCTCATTACCCGTGGAAGCCGCGGGATGGCATTGTTCGTTCCAGGAGAGCCGACCGTTCACATTCCGATTTTCGGGTCGGATGAAATTGCCGATGTGACCGGAGCCGGCGATACCGTGATGGCGACGATGGCGCTGGCACTGGCGGCCGGGGCGACGTTCGAGCTCGCCGCGCGGCTGGCCAATTACGCCGGCGGCCTCGTGGTGATGAAGCGGGGGACGGCCACGGTCAGCGCCGCCGAGCTGCGCAGCGCGGTGAAGCGTGAATCGTAACAAGGTCGTGTCGCGCGATGAGCTCGCCGTGCGCGTACGAGAGGAGCGGGCGACGGGACACACGATCGCGTTTGCGAACGGCTGCTTCGACATCCTTCACGTCGGTCACATCCGGTATCTCGAATCTGCTGCTCAGGAGGCGGATGTGCTCGTCGTCGCGCTCAACGATGACGACTCGGTGCGCCAGCTGAAAGGCGACGGGCGTCCGATTCTCCCGGCCGGCGATCGCGCGGAGCTCGTCGCCGCGCTCCATTGCGTGGACTACGTCGTGATCTTTTCCGAAACGACCGTCGGACCGCTGCTCACGTCGCTGCGGCCGGATGTGCACTGCAAGGGCACCGACTACACCATCGAATCGGTGCCAGAGCGCGACATCGTGCTCGGCTACGGTGGCCGGACGGCGATTGTCGGCGACCCCAAGGATCATTCGACGCGTGAGTTGCTCGCGCGCATCGGCCGCGACAGGTGAACAGCTTTTTGATCGTTCGCCTCGGCTCGCTCGGCGACGTCGTCCATGGGATTCCCGTCGTGGCGGCGCTTCGACAGGAGTTTCCAACGTCCCGCATCGACTGGATGGTCGATCCGCGGTACGTCGAGCTGCTCAATCTGGTGGTCGGCCTCGACCGGCGAATCGGCGTCGATCCGCGCGCCGTCAAGCGCGGGCAAGCACGGCAGCGCTTTCGCGAAACGCTGCGCGAACTGCGGCACACGGGGTACGACGCCGCGATTGATTTGCAGGGGCTGCTGAAATCCGCCATGCTGGCGCGCAGCATTCGTGCGCGTCGGACGATCGGGTTTCCGCGCAAACATTTGCGCGAACCCCTCGCGCGTCTCTTCTACACCGACGCACCGGATCCAGGCGACGCCACGCACGTGATCTACAAGAATCTCTCGCTGCTCGCGCCCCTGCAGGTGACGGATCGGCGCGTTCGGTTCCCCCTCGAAATCCCGCGCACCGCGACGTCCCAACAGATCATCAATCGGTTCGAGGGGCACGACTACACTCTCATCAACCCGGGAGCCGCCTGGCCGAACAAACGATGGCCGCCGGCGAGGTTCGGCGCCGTTGCCGCCCTTATCGCGCGCGAGTTTGGGTGGCGTTCGCTCGTGCTGTGGGGGCCGGGCGAGCAGGAACTGGCGCACGAAGTGGTTGCCACCTCGGGCGGAGCCGCGGAAATCTCGCCCCCCACCACGATTACCGACCTCTTCGGCGTTGCGCGGACCGCGCGGCTGATGATCTCGGGCGATACTGGTCCGCTTCACATCGCCGGCGCGGTCAATACGCCGATCGTTGCGCTGTACGGTCCGACGCGTCCCGAACGCAACGGACCCTGGGGCCTTTCTGACGTCGCACTCTCGCGCGTCCATCAGTGTTCGTGCCTGTACGAGCGGAAGTGCCGGAAGGCGGAGCGCTGCATCGACGACATCAGCGTCGCCGAAGTGATCAGCGCCGTCCAACGGCGTGTCGCGGCGTGAGTCTCACGGAATCGCTCGCGCGAAGGCGGGTGGCATTGGGCTTCCTCGCCGCGGTTGCGGTGCTGCTGCTTGCGCGTCCGACGCCACTCAGTTGGTGGATTGGTCTTGTCGTGGCGGGCGTGGGCGAAGCCATCCGCATCTGGGCGGCGGGCCACCTCGAAAAAGGACGTGAAATTACCCGATCGGGTCCGTACCGCTGGTCGCGGCATCCGCTCTACGTCGGCTCGTCGATCATCGCCGTCGGCATCGTCATCGCGTCGCGCAGTGTTCCAGTCGGCATCGTGACGGCCTTCTATATGGGGGCCACCATTACCGCCGCGATTCGCACGGAGGAGGCGTTTCTGAGCGAACGCTTCGGCGATGCGTACGATCGCTACCGCGAATCGGGTGGCGACCCGATGCCGCGGGGCTTCAGCGTCGCGCGTGCGATTCGCAACCGCGAATACCGCGCGGTGGCCGGGCTTGCTGCGGGCTTCGCGTTGCTTGCGCTGAGGATGATCGGCTACCTATAATTCAGTGTTTGGGTTACGCTCGCCGAAGCGCTTCGTGGGACAGCACGAGCGACTCCAGCGGGTTTACCCGCCGAAGTCCGCTTTCGCCGCGCTGGATCCCGCGCGGCTCTGACGAGACGAAGGCGGGCGGTTAGCTCAGTGGTAGAGCATCGGCTTTACACGCCGGGTGTCACAGGTTCGAATCCTGTACCGCCCAGTACCATTCGGAGGTATGAGGTTTTAGGTATCAGGTTTCAGGAGGTTTCAGGCTGGCACCTCGTACCTACTGACACCGGATACCTGATACCTGACACCTGTTTCGGGGGCGTAGTTCAGTTGGTTAGAACGCCGGCCTGTCACGCCGGAGGCCGCGGGTTCGAGTCCCGTCGCTCCCGCCAATTAACTCATAGCACGACGGAGACTTACCGAGTTGCCGCTTGGTCGTCTCCAACATGTCTCCACGCCGATTGAGGGTCCGGCTGTTCCAGCAGCCGGATCGCGCCTTCAATCGCAGCCGGACTCAGATGCATGTATCGCTGCGTTGTGATCAGGTCTTGGTGTCCAGCCAATTCCTGAATCGCCCGCGCAGGCGCTCCACGCATCGCCAAGTGGGAGCAGAACGTGTGACGCAAGCGGTGAGCACCGCTGATGCCGACGTTCGCCCGCCGCGCTGCACGCCGAACGTGATCGCCCACCGAGTCCTGTTTCAACGGTGACCCGTCGTCGTCGCACAGCACCCGCGCCGATCGCAGATGCCGGTGTTCGCGGAGTGCTGCCGCGAGTCTCGTCGTCATCGGCACATACCTCAACCGTCCACCTTTGGGAGCGGTGACGTGGCCGCGCCACTCTGATCGTTGAACGCAGATCTGACGTTTGGTGAAATTCACGTCCTCCCATTGGAGGCCGATCATCTCGCCGCATCTCAGTCCGGCGTCACCACCGAGCAGCACGATCAAGTGCGGAACGGCTCCGGCGTTCTTCGCCGCCTCAATGAGGCTGTCGTATTCATCGAAGTCGTAGAACGACATTGACGTTTTCTGCACCTTCACCAGTTTGACGACGCAAGGCATCTGGTCGATGACGCCCCACTCAGCGGCCTTCTTGAGCAGCACGCTGAGAACGGTCAGCACGTTGTTAACCGTCTTGGGCTTGCGCTCGCGTAGCCGATGTTTCAGCCGTTGAACGTCTTCGTTGCTGACCTGATCCAGCGGCGTGGTGCCGAGTGCCGGGACCAGATGCACATCGATGATCGTTTGCTTGGCAGCGATGCCGCTCGGCTTCTGCCGATTGGCAACGGCATACCCTTCGATGAACCTTGGCGCGAACTCTTCTAAAGTTGGAACCTCCTTCTTGGGCGGCTCAGGACCGTGTTGCAGCAAGTGCCGTTCACGATCCTCACCCCATCGCATTGCGCCTGACTTCGGTTACGGGCGATGCACCACCGTTCATCCGGTAAAACTCCCTCTTCGCCCGGAGCACGAACTTGTTGAGTGACTCACCCGGTATGACGGGCAGGTTGTAGAAAGGCGCGGAGTCGTCCTCGCCTGTGCGCTCTTCGAGGTTGCGACCACGAGTCAGCACTACGTCCAGAGCTTCCGACCTGATTGCTTCACATCCGAGATCCAGGTCGTCGCACCACGTCTTGATGATCTCTTCGTAGCCGCTCAATTGGGTAACGGGTTGCTCCTGAAAACGCAACGTGGCGCGGACTTGATCATCGAGGTCCTGAACGGCGGCTCGTCGTTTACGCAGGACTGTTTTGAGTAGTGCGTTTGCTGCGGCATGACGGCGATACGTGTAATCGACGGGACGCATGGGGCTCAGATTAAATCAGCATCGACCCGCTCGGTTACCCGCCCCTTCTTCCACGCCTCCCCATCCCCTCCCCTATAGGTGTCCCTTCCCCTTGCCCTTGCCTCCCGGTTTCTCCCCCAACAAGTCAGGTGGTGACGGTGTGACGGGTTGGAGCGAGTCAGTCAAATGACGGCGTCATTATGCAGTCGGGTTTGACGCAGCCCTCCGCTTGGTGCTCCGGGCCTGCGTCCCACCCTCCGTCATCGCGCTGACCGTCTGTGGCATGTCGGCGTGCTGCTCCACACCTGATAGACCCACGTATTGAGTGCAAAGAGCGCGATCACCGACCCCCAGAACGGACAGCCACGATAGCCACCCGGACTGTCAGATACGGGGTCGAACTCCGAGCCTGAATACGGGTCGAACTCCGAGCCTGAATATCCCACCGAACCACAGCAAATACGCCACCTGGTCCCCCGCCGACGCTCGATTTCGAACTCCTTAAATCCCCGTATTGCGAGCAAAGAGCGCCCATCTTCGACACCGGAAAGACTAGGATCGGAACGGATGCTGCCAGTTGGTGAAGTCCTTCCCGGCGTAGTGGTCTTCTTGGATTGTGGCTGTCTGGGACGGCGCGGCATCAGCCCACCAGATGGAGGGGTTCTCGTCATCATCGAGAAGCGGTGCGCCGAACATGCCGGTCCCGACGAGGTTCGACGCTTACTGGAGTCCGGTGCCGACCCGAATGCTGGATCAGGTTTCTACACCGCTCTCGGTGTGGCTGCGGCTCGCGGCAACACGACGATTGTCTCGTTGCTGTTGGAGGCTGGTGCGAACGCAGACTGGCACGCCGTTCAGGTTGCCGCGTTCGGAAACCACGCTAAAACTCTGCGCCTTCTGTTAACCGCAGGCGTTGATCCGAATGGCCCACGCGGAGAGACTCCGCTTCTGAACACACTGCACTACTCGGGGTTCGGTCGTGAGCAGCAAGCACGAGTGCGGGAGTTACTACGGGAGGCCGGAGCACGAGAATTGCCCGATTGGTATCTGCGCTGGCGATGGTCGATCAGATATGGCTGGCGGTGGCGATTGCGTCGGTTTCTCTATTCTCTCGGGTGGCAGCCGACACCGAGACGACGTTCAAAGTAATCCCTTCGCCGTCGCCGCGACTACATCGCCGCTACACTCTCGCAGGCAGATTAGGCGGGCCACAACCTATCGGACAGTTCGCTTAGGGGGTTGCCGCGCTGCCCGCTATTGAAGGATGCGTGAAGCAATCCTGGCCGCATCTCGCCTAACCGCTGATGCACTCTGAGCTTCGCGTCGGATCCGCTTTCTCACGTCGTTTTCAGGAATCACGAAGATAAAGGGACCAAACTCGTGACGGAGGAGCGGGTCGTTGGCTCCGAAGTAGAGGTCCAACATCCACGGCACGTCGGCTGGTTTGTAGCACTGACACAAGGCACGAACCGCCTCACCCCGCACGCTCCAAGCGGCCTCCTTCTCAAGGAGACCTTCAAGCCATTCGTGCAACAGGTCAATGGATCGGCGGTCACCCCAACTCGCCAAAACCCGACCTGCCCACACCTGAACACCCTCCCACTTAGAGCGAAGACCTTCTTCGACCTCTCGACGTGATGTGGCATTTGGTCGGCTATGGAGATGCGTGGCAAGCCGGTCGCACCACGCCTTAATCGGATCGTTCTCGGCTTCAGGTGTGCGACGTTTCATAAAGCGCTCATGGGATCGCAGGCATCGACAAGGTAGGATTGTGCCCTAACGTGGAGGACCATTGGCGAACACATTCGATCTGAAGTCCTACGCCCGTCGTGGCGCAGAAGCGCGTCTCCGCGAGTTGGCCGAAGAGGCGAAACAGCTTCTCAAAGTGTTTCCTGACCTCAGCGCCTCATCTGACGAGGATGAGTTGCCGCTGAATTTCATCTTGAGAAGGGGCGCTCGCAAAGCTGCCGCCAGACGCCATAGACGGAAGATGACCGCAGCGCAACGGAAGGCTGTCGGCGTCAGGATGAAGAAGTATTGGGCGGAGCGGCGGAAGGCGAACCAGTAGCCATGAACTGGCGAGATGTTCTCCGTTGGATTGCGATTCTGGCGAACGTCGGGCCCTCTGGCTGTTCGCGTCGGCAGTGGCATGGGGACCGGCACCAATCTGGGAGGGCGCTCTCGTCGCCTTGCCATCTACGTTGGCTGTCATCGCGCTGGCTGTCAGATAGTGTTAGGCGCTGAACACGCGACATGACGTATGCGCGACCTATTTAAGGTTAACGGTCGGAAGAAAGCAGCAGTCGTTGCGCTAGTTTATCTGGGTCTCGAATTCGTCTTGATAGCGGCTCGGAACGATCATTGGTTTACGGTCTTTGTCCTTCTGACTTCGCCATGGAGCATGGCCTTTTCGATATTCTTCAGTGTCGCTCCGTCGTGGTTGACAGCCGACAATATGCTCGCGACTGCGTTTTACTGGACGACAATTCTGCTGTATATGACGCTCAATCCGCTGCTGATTTATGTCGTCGGAGGTTGGATCGAGCAACTGACTTCGTAACGCTCCCATTCCACTTTTTGAAGCCGCCAGCAGTTGCCCTGACCTGCGTTGTCCCGCAGCCTGCACATGCTGCGGGCATGAACCGACTACTCAGAGTTGGCGATCTGCTTCGATGTCCACATTAGGCGCACCGTCACGAACGCGGCGATGGGGGTCGCGTTCGGATCATTCGCCGTCGTAGATAAGCATTGGAAGCGGCGTCTTCAATAGTGCGTCAGACGATGATGTGATGTCGGCCACGCACAAGCTCTATCCGGGCAGGGTCGAAATGGGCACCGACCTGACGGAGATCAACATTGGCAGTAGCATCGAAGTTCGGCATCTGAGGTAACCGCAGACAGCGTCCTGAATGGAGTAAGCCCGTCTCCAACATGTCTCCACGCCCGAGGCGGATCCGCAGGGTTCAGCGAGGACTACTGCGGACTGTTGAACCGGTCATAACCGGTTGATTTCCTGTGCGTTTTGCCAATAGTCGCACGCCATCAGCAACTTACGAAACGAGGGTTGAACGGGTTCGAGTCCCGTCGCTCCCGCCATTCTCCTGTTTCCGTCGCGTGAGCAAACAGGTCGAATGGCTTTCTGTAGGTAGGACAGAGACTTCCACGATCGAAGGTGCAGTTCGATAGCACCGAATCGAGCAATCGCCGCTGATCGGCCGGATCCTGGTTTTGTAGAGAATTCCGGCCCGTTGCACCAGTTCTAAAATCTTCTCGCTTGTCGCGACTCATGCTGTCACCGGCCGATCGACCGCGCTGAGTTCGCCACTCACCGTAGCGAGTTCCGTTTCCCATTCCGCGGATTTGCGCGCCCAGAGCGCCTCAGAAATTCGGCGCTCGACGTAGGCGGCGTACCCGCGGTCGATCTTCGCTTGGAGCGCCCGCTGGCGGTGCAGGAGACGCGCCGACGAACGGACGCGGGCCTGTTCCAGCTCCGCCTGGCTTGCACGGCCGCGAATGTCTCGTGATTGATCAGCGGAGCATATGAACCGCGACCAATGTCCCCCTAAGTACGTGCTACCTTTACTGCGACTGTGACGCCATGAGACGACGAAGTACCGGCCGTTTGATTCTTTCGATCCATTTCGCATTTCGTGGCGTCCGCTGCGGCGCTTGGCCAGACGGCTCAGAGCGTCGACATCGCCGGAGACTGGATCCTCGCCCTCGAGCGGTACGGCAGACCGACTATCAGCGGATGAAGATCACGGTTGTAGACGGCCGAGTGAAGGTCGATACTGGCGGATTCCCGGTCGAAAGCGAACTGCGCAACGGACGCCTGGACCTTCGACGCGCCGGAGACGGCTGATGACGCAGCCGAGCGAAGACCTGCGACGGGAGTTTGGCGACGTCGACATCTACCTGTTCGACCAGCTCCATCGCGGCAGGATCGTCGAGGGGATGAAGGTGCTCGATGCCGGCTGCGGCGGAGGGCGCAACCTGGTGTACTTGCTGCGTCGGGGGTTCGACATCTGGGGCACCGACGTGGACGATCGCGCCCTGGCCGCAGTACGCGCACAGGCGACGGCGCTCGCGCCCTCCCTTCCAGCTGATCGCTTCCGTGCGGAACCGGTGGAACGCATGACGTTCGCCGACGCGACTTTCGACGTCGTCATCAGCAGCGCCGTCCTCCATTTCGCCCGGGACGAGGCGCACTGGGATGCCATGCTGCGTGAGATGTGGCGCGTGCTGAAGCCAGCAGGCCTCTTCTTCGCGCGGCTGGCCACGGACATCGGCCACGAGACGCGGGTGCGCCCCCTCGGCAACAGGCGCTACGTGATGCCCGATGGCGATGAACGGTTTCTTGTCGACGAGTCGTACGTCATGTCCGCCACCGCGCGCATGGGAGGCACCCTCGTAGACCCATTGAAGACGAGCGTGGTCCAGAACGCCCGTTCGATGATGACGTGGGTGGCGCGACGCGTGCCGGGCGCTGGCTGAACCGAGTCAATCGCGCGACGCGGGAATCACATCGAGGCGCCAATCCAGTTCCGAAACTCGTCCCACACACCCCGCCACTCACAGCACGAAAGAGACTTGCCGCGTGGTCGTGAGGATCATTGTCCGATTCTTCAGGTCGCGGACATCTCACGCCGAGCCGATGGCTGCCCTCACGACCGCCTGGCGCGTTCCGCAGGTCTGACACACAACGGTTTCCTGGTGTTCATCGTGCAGCGTCGGCAACGGACGCCGGCAGAACCGGCATAGTACATCGCTGATCACCTCGACGTCCGTATTGTGGATGACGACCGGCAATGCGCTGTCCGAAACGCGAGCAAGGGTTTCGGGGTGATCCAGGAGCCAACGTTTGTAGGCGTCACTGACTTCGAGTTCCAGCGCCTCCGGGTCGTTGAGCAGCACGGCAGCGGATGGCTGCGGACTTACGTCCAATGCAAACCCACTCACGGAGTGCAGGGACTCTCCGAGGGCGGTCAACCGATCTGTAAGCGTTGGATGCGTATCGGTCGGGTGCGACACCCGTCGCTCGGCCAGGTCGTCGAGGACCGGTGACGCTGCGCGGCTCGCTGCCAGACTCGCGTACGTTTTGCTCACGTTGACCAGTGCCCGTCGTTGGCGCAGCAAGGCGACAGCCGAGACGTGAACTTCGTCCAATAGGCTTGCGAACGCGTGGACCTTCACGAGCGCCGAGCCCATTACGGCAGTGGACACGAGCCCGGCTCCAGCGCCATCGGCGTTCAACTCACGCTCGCGGCTCAATCGACGCTCTGCCAGTGCGAAACACTCAAGAAAATGTCCGAACAGTGCAAATGCGGGGAGCAGCGCGAGCGTATGCGTCATGCCGTGCTGTGCTGCATGCCGGAGTGCAAACAGCGAATCGACCGTGCCTCGATAGATGGGGAAGAACCGTTGACTGAACTTCGTGTCCAACCCTTTGAAGTGCGCCAGCTCGTGTCCGACGATGGAGAAAAATTCGTCGACAGTCAGGATTCGCATCAGTGGTGCCGAGCAATACAGTGTGCGGCCGCGCAGGGATCCGTCGAGACACTCCACTTCCGCCTCGGTGACGAAAAATGTCGAGTCGAGACCGAGCACGATGTGCTTCGGCGCGAGCGCGTTCAACCGGCCGGCACTGGCCTCGACACCTGCCCAGAGATCGGGCGCGTCCGCGCGTCCGACCGATCGTCCAAGCACACGTGCCGTGGTGCTTCGCACGATCCTGAAGGTGCTCTTCGCAATCGCCGTCGCCCCCGATAGTGCACCGACAGCAATGCCCAGGAGGATGGTGGGATGGATGGCGTTAATGAGGGTGCCTTCGGCGTAGTAGACGACCGCAATGGCGATCGCCGCATGACCGACCACGAGCCCGATCAGGACACACGCCGTCACGTAAAGTCCCGGTTTGAAGATTCGAAGAAGTAGCTGTCGGCTCCGTTTGGCCGCGACGCCTGCCATCCAGATGAGGGCAACGAGGCTGAGGCCCGTCAGAGCGGCTGCCGCGGAGAAGACTCCGAGGAGTCTGATATGGCGGTTGAACCCGCATACGTCTGACGTCAGCGCGACCGTGCGCTCGCAAAGGCCTGCGACAGTCAATTGCGATACCTCGTCGGCCGACATCGAAGGATTCTGTGCACGCACGACGCGGCGCAATTCGGAGTTGCTTCGCGTGTCGATCGCGGCGGCGACCGCGAGGCCGATCAACGGCACGACGAGGATGAAACCAAACAACCGGAGGTGTTGAGCCACTCTCGGCGACTCCTTCAGGTCGTCAGGAACGAGCGGCGCCAGTACAGAACCGTGCCGCCATCAAGTCAAACGAAATCGTGCGTCAGGACGAACACGCCACAGTCTCTCGACGATCTATGTCTTCCCATACCGCTCCGCGGCGGCAATTTCGTGCGAAGAGAGATGACCGTACCTGGTGTATAACCACCACTTCGGACCCGCCAAGACATTCCCCGGGCCAGGAAACGAGGGCTAGTCCCATGGATTGGTTCCGCACAACGTGCGTGGCAGTCGCGGTCACCGCCGCACTCGCTGCCTTCGCAGCGCCGGCTTCAGCGCAGTCCCCGATTACCTACTCGCTCGCAGGCGTAGAGACCGCCGCCACGCCCACGCAAGGCACGTTCGTCGGCGTCGCTATAAGTCGTCCTGACGACTTCGGCACCTGGAGGGCTGTGATCCTTCACGAGCCGTTGGACGATACCGCGGAAATCACCGGCGGCACTTTTGTGCTCGATGGCCAGGTGCGCAACCTCGAAGGCTTGATCCTGGACGGCGACATCGTGCGGCTGACGGGCTCCTGCCGCAGGGAGACGTTCAACGTGACAGGTCACGTGATGCTCTTCGAGGATGGAATCCCCACTGGCGAGTTCGGAGATTTTGAGGTGACGCTGACACACTATGGCCGCCGCGTATCTGGTTACGGATGCGTCACGTTCTTCGCGACCGTCGAAGGTCTGATTACGTTCACGCCGACGCCATAGGGACTGCTGTCCTCGGCAGTCAATTCACGTCAATGGTCAGCGACGGATCGCCCGCTTTCGGCAACGGCAGCAACGGCGGAGGAGGCGGGCCGGTTCCGATGCGCCGCAGGCGGTACACCTTCGCTTCTCCAGAGTCGATCAGGCGGTCGGCGTCACGCAGGCTGTCGAGCCACGTGACGAACTGAAGGTCGAGGCCGGGACGAGCGACCACGTAGACATCAGCCCGCTGGCGGAATGGAACGAACGCCGCCGGGTTGTGATCGACAAGCGCTTGTCGGAGTGCGTCCACGTGCCGCGGCGAATAGCCACTGTAGCCGTTCACTACTCGATAGTTGCCGATGACCCCGAGGTATTGCGGATCCGCTCTGCCGTCGTCCCTGATCGTTCGGAGCAGATCGAGCACGACGGCATCCGGCGGGACGCGTATCGACAGCGGCATTGGCGCCGGTACCGTCGGACCCCCAAACCACCCTTCCGCAATCAGCAGAGCCGCGAGCGGCGCAACCAGCCATTTCGCGTGTCGCCGCGACGCGAGCCACGCGGCACCCAAACCGGCACAGACAGCGAGGCATAACGTGGCGAGCAGCCACGCGCGTGACGGGACACGGATGCTGTGTGAACCGGGGAGCTCGAGCAGCAGCGAATATGGCGTGTACCTCGAAGGGACGTCCACGTTGAACCAGCGGACTTCTGGCCCGAGCGCCAAAGCCCACATCAGAAATGCGCCGGTGAGATAGAACAGTGCAACGCGTCGCCATTCACGTTGCGCGTCCGACACGAGGCTCACGCCGACGCCGAGCGTCGCGAGCGCGACGATGGCGAACCCGGGAAACAATGACTGTTCGTAGCTGTCCGGCAGCCATCCTGCCCACAGCGCCGACTGCGGAGGGACAACTCCCAGGGCTTCGATGCCGGCGCTCCACGAGACGATATCGCGGTAGTCACGCGACAGGCCGTACGCCATCTGACGAACGTGATAGCCGATGAGCAGCGGCGCGACGAGTAGCGCGTTCGCTCCTATGGCGGCAGCTATCGCGATCCATCGACGCGCATCGGCGTGTCTGAGAAAGAACAGCAACCACAACGCGACCAGAATCGGAAAGAAAACCAGCGTGTACGCATTCGACAGCGTCGCGCTGATCAACCCGAGCCCGAACAGGACGAGATCCCGCATCGCGCCGTGCTTCACGTAGCGATGTAGCCCATACAACGCCAACGGCATGCCGAACGCCATCAGCATCTGGATGTGCAAGGCGTGCGCGCCGGTATACGGTGCGAACGCGAATGCGAGTCCACCGATGAACCCGCCGATCCACGAGCCTGTGAGCTCGCGCACCAAGGCAAAGGTGGCGAGGCCGTTCAGCGGCAGCGCCAGCAACTGGAGGGCGTTGTAGGCAAGCACCGCGTTTCCAGTGAACCAGATGATGGGTGAGGTGAGCGGATACGCGCCGAGCAGGTGCTCGGTAAACGCGGTCACGCCCGACAGCGGCGCAAATGCCGGAAAGTTCCACCAGTCATTCGAAAGCGGGAGATGCTTCGCGTTCCAGGCAAGAATCGACGTGTTCAGCAGCGGATCTCCGAGGTCGCCGAACAGGTGGGTCGGGAGAACGAGCAAGACCGACCGAAAGAGCAGCGCGGCGACGACGAGATAGCCAGTCGCTGCGAGCAGCATTGGCCACCGCCGGTTTTCCTCCCTGGCCGTCATCCTCGCATCATCACTTGTCTGGCATTGGGCACCCATGTCCCAAAGTGTCGGTCACAACATACCGTCAGGATTTTGGTACGCGTACTGTCCGCACCGCCATCTGATCACTTCGTCAGATCCACAGCGACGTGAGCGACCCCGGCAGCACCGACCCTCGCTCGCATCGAGAACGGCTTTCACCGTCCTAAATAACAAATTTGCAAGGCGTCAGCGTGGATCAGGTTTCGCGTCGACTCGAAAATGGGTTCGTCGGGATTTCTGGACAGGAGGCGACGTTTCTTCCCTTCCGGAGGGTGCCCGATTTCAGGATGCCGATCACGTGTTGACAGACGTCATGGCACCTGACTTGCTCAGGCGAACCGCGCATTGCCCACCACCACGCTGGAACCCTCAGCGTTCGGACGAGAACGGACGGGACGTGCACCCTCGATCTGTACAGCGCCATACCTTTTGACATCCTGCCGGCGTCCAGCCCGCACTCTCAGGCTGGTCGCCTGCGCCTCCGGCCTCGCGGTTTCCTTTGCCTACGTGCCTGCTGCCGAAGCGCAGTCGGGCGAAAACGTCGCGGTCGTGATCAACGACGCCAGCACCGCGTCGCGGACAATCGGCGAATACTACGTCGCGAAACGCGGTATTCCACCCTCGAACGTCATTCACATTGACCTCCCCGAAGATGACCAGGTTGATCGCCGCACCTATTCCGCCGCGATCGAATGGCCCCTCCGGGCTCGCCTCGCGCAGTTTGGGCTGCAGGATCGCATTCTGTACCTGGTTCTCACCAAGGGCGTTCCGCTGCAGATCATCGGCACCGGGGGCGAAAGCGGCACGTTTGCCAGCGTCGATGCCGAATTGACGTTCGCGTATCGGCGAATGACCGGTCAGCAGGTGTCTCCGATTGGCGCCGTGGACAATCCATACGCCCTCGGCGCGAAAGAGGTGTCGGAGGCACGCCCGTTCACGCATCGTGAGCACGACCTTCTGCTCGTCACACGTCTGGACGGGTACTCCGTTGACGATGCGCTTGCGCTGGTTGATCGAGCGGCGGCTCCCGAGGGGAATGGCCGAATCGTGTTCACGACGCAAACCGCCCCCCGCAGCCCGATGGTCAACGATTGGATGACGAGCGCGTCATTGCGATTGACCAAGCAGGGGTATCGAGAGCACATGGTCGTCGCCAACACCACTGCCTCGCCGAACGACCGTCCGCTGCTTGGGTATTTCGGCGCGTCGCCGGACATGTCCACGGAGCGACTCCGCGGTGCGCGGTTCCTGCCGTGTTCGATCGTCGCGCGGGCCGAACCCGTAAATGCGACGACGTTTCGGGATCCGGCCAAGGCGAACAGATACGGCGAGAGGGCGGCTTCGACGGTGCACGCCGGAGATTTGATCCGCGCAGGGATCGCCGGGACGGTGGGTTTCGTCGGCGATCCGTCCGGTGGCACCGTTGTTCGTCCCGACGTGTTGTATCCCGCCTACGTGGCTGGTTTCAATCTCGCCGAAGCGATCTATCTGGCGATGCCTCGTTTGAGCCGCCGGACGGTCGTCATCGGCGATCCGTTGTGCGCACCGTTCCGTCAACATGTCTTGACGCGTTCCGAGATCGAGTTGCCCGACCATCCGGTGATGGAACTTGCCGGAGCGTTTGCCAATCGACGCCTGCAGTTTCTCCGTCGTGAGTATCCACACGTGCCGGAAGGCGCTCTGATGCTTGCCGATCGTGCGAGCGCGTACGATCGGCGAGGCGACCTGCAGACGGCTCGGCGTCTTCTCGAGACCACGACGGCGCTGGCGCCGGGTTTTGCGTCTGCTCAGGCGCAGCTCGCGGTCTTGTACGATCGTTACGAGGAAAGAGATCTCGCGATCGAGCGCTATCGACGCGCCCTCGATGCGCAACCGCCGTACGTGCGCGGTGAACTCATGCTGATTGCCACCTCCACGGGCTTCATGGAGGTCCGCCAGCTGGCATTCAACAATCTTGCGTACGATCTGGCGGTGTACCGGCGCAGGCCTGACGAAGCGCTTCCACTGGCTCGCAAAGCGCTCGGCTATGGTGCGGATCATCCAGAACTGCTCGACACCATCGGCTGGATCGAACATCTGATGGGCGACGACGAAAGCGCCATACAGCACCTCCGGTCGGCTGTATCGCGAATGCCGGCGAACGCCGCGGTGTGGTTGCATGCGGCTGTCGTGGCCGCGACCATCAACGAGGGCGCTGAGGCCGAAAAGTATCTCGCGACGGCGCTTCAGATGGATCCCGAGCTCCAGACATCTCAGGACGCGGCAGCCGTTCGCGGCATTCTTCACTCCCCTCGCTGAAACTCCAGTCGGTTCGACCGCTTCAATACGGATCGACCCACGTCCTCGTCCATCGCGGAGTCGTATACGGTTGCGGGACCGGTGTGTGCACGACTTCGTCGCGCAGCTGGCGGACCAGGCGTTCCGCGTCGCGATGCCGCTGACGCCATTGCGCCCGCACCTCGTCTTGGCGTTCTTCTGCCGCCGCCCAGTCGTTCCGATTCACGAACGCACTCGAGCGGAGCGTCTGTGCGAGCGTCACCGCGCGCAGGCTCCATCCGGTTGAAAGCACGAACAGCGGGACGGCCACCCACAGAGCGGCGGCCGACGTCTGCGGACGCATCCGGTCCAGCAAATCGCGAACGGCGATGTACAAGGCGATTGCGTAAAACATTCCGGCCGGGCTCATCACCACTTCTTTCAAGTACGGATAACTGATCGCCGAATTTGCGCCGAGCACCGCCACAAACATCACCAGCAGCACATCGTCACGCTCGAACGTCCACTGCCTCCATCGGCGGAGTCGCGGAATCAGGTTCACGGCGATCAGAACCGTTGCCATGGTGGAGACGACCACGTTCACCAGCGACCACGCCGGCACATCACCGCGGAGGACGAACTGCGTGAATTGAAAAACGCCTGCACGCGGTTCCGAAAACAAGACCGTCAGTGCCGCAGAGATGACGTTGTAGATGTAGAACTTCCACGGCGCGGCGCCGAACAGCGCGGCGAGCTCGCCCGTGTTCCTCACTGAGAAGCCGTACCCGGAACTCGTGACGCCGAGTGTCCTGGTGCCGACGTCCAGGACCGCGAACCGCACGACAAGGTACGCGACCACGATCGCGGTCGCGGCAATGACGCCTTTCGCGGAGATTCCGCGCCAACGAGCCGCATGTGCCGTCACGAGGCACACCCAGACGATGATGCCGGTCTCGATGGTGAAGAGCGCGTAAGCACAGGTGAGGACCGCGGCGACATCGTGCGACCAGTGCGGACGGAGATCGGCGAGGTTTGCCACGACCATGCAGCACAGGAGCACGGTCAGGAAATGATTCACCGGATACCCCTCGCGAATCGTCACCGAGAAGGTGTGCATGCCGACCAACACCACCAGCGCGAGCGGGAGCGCGATGAAATCGACCGCCGTGCGCACCCGAAGCAACCGAACAAACAGCAGGAACGTCGCCGTGAGCTCGGCGACATGGACGGCTTTGAACGTGGCGAAGTAACGACCGCCCGGCGCGAGCTCGAACACCGCATTCTGCGTCAGCCACATTGCCGGCCGCATCGACTCGACCGTCGCATAGCGCGTCACGAGGATGTCCCATGCGCTTTGCGACTGGGCGATGAGCATGTGCTCGAGGTCGTCGCTGATCTGATAGGGCATGCGAATCAGGAAGTAGGCGACGCCGGCCGCGAACGCCATCGCGCACAGGTATGTCGCCCGTGTCCACGTGATTACGTGGCTACCAGGGGGTCGCGACATGCTCGCAATCGGCCTGCGGTTGCGTGGCGGCTTTTTCGAGAAAATCGATGATTTCCCGCGCCTCATCCTTCATCGCTAGACAGAACATGACGGCTCGTTCATGGCTGTCCATGCGGGCGCCTCGCGTCAGCAGGAACTCGATTGTGGTTGGCGTCCGCGTCCCGACCGCCGCTTCAAGCGGCGTGACGACGATGTCATGGCTCTTGAGAATCGGAGCTCTCACCGGTGCGCGTGCGTTCGGATCGGCGCCAGATGCGATCAGCCGTTGAATCGTACCGCGGTCGTTGAGCGCCGCTGCTTCCGCAAGATTCAGCTGTGGCTCGCTCCAGAGTGGTTCCCAGCCAACGATCGCGCCGACAACGAGAACGACGCCGGCGACTGCCAGCAGGGCGGGAGCCGCGAGAACGGACGTGGCCGCCAGCGCGAATGGTTTCACAGGGGCGGCACGCTTCACGTACACTCCGGGTCGATACTATCCCATTGATCACAGACCCCGGCCGCCGCTATCAGCGGGTCGCGTACGGTTATGCCGCCGCTGTGGCGCTTCTGATGGCGGCATTTCTGCTCGCGATTCCAGTGCAGCTCAGTGATTCGTTTACCGAGTTCATCTCGGTGCACGGCCGCTCGTTGTCCCAGGTGATCGCCGCCGAGTTCTACAACGGCACGTACTTTCGTCCGTTCCGGCGCGCGCTGATCAAGAGCGTCTACGAATTGTCCGGAGGTCATTACTACGCTGCGTTTCGCGGATTCCAGGCGCTGCAGGTGCTCGTGCTTTTGCTGCTCTTTGCCCGCATGCTGCGCGTGCGATCATCGGCTGCTCTGGCGGCGCTTCCGCTCGGCATCGCGATTGTCGTGGGCATCCATACCTTTGCCGGCGCCGTCGTCGAAGGGCTCCCTGTCAATCATTTCCTGACAATCTTGATTTGCTGTGTTGCCGCCATGAACATCGCTCAGGCACAACGGACGCACTTGACCGACGTCGCGGCGGTTGCGGTGCTCGTGTGCGCGATGCTGACGATTGAAAGCGGCCTGCTGATCTGGGTGATTTTCATCGCCGCTTATGCCGTCGGATATCGAGGAATCTCCCGTTCGGCGCTGATCGTGCTGACAGTGTGTGTCGCCACATACTTTCTCGGACGTTTCGTCCTGATTGGCGGCGCCGCGCCTGGGTTGAACGAGCGCAGCGCCGGGTTCGGGTTTTCGGTGCTCAACCCTGACGACCTCGTGCGCCGATTCGGTGGCAATCCCATTCCGTTCTACGCGTACAACGTGCTCAGCGCCATGTCCTGCGTCCTGTTTGCGGAGCCGCGGGGTGGCGTCTGGATGTTCGTCCGCGAGCTGCTGCGCGGCCGTCCGGAACCCTGGCAGTTCGTCAACGTGCTGACCAGCGTCGCGACGACGGTGCTGATCGCGCGCTATGCGGCGGCACGATCGGCGAACTGGCGAGCACGCGGGTTTGACGAGCCGGATCGATTCGTGATTATTTTTCTTGCCGTTCTCCCCCTTAACGCGCTGTTCGCGGGCGGATACGAGAAGGACGTCATCATGAGTCCGGCCGGTCTGTTCTACGCAGCGGCTGCGTACTTCGTGTTGCGGGAGCGACTCTCCGGCGTCAAGGCGGTGTCACTCGCGCCGGCGATCGCGTTGCTGCTGGCTGTCGGCTGGAGCGTGCGCTTCGTCGGCATCCACGACAGTCTGCGAGCACGCGCGCTGTCGGTGCGCGAGGAGTGGGCGTACTATGACGACTGGGTGCGCGAGCAGCCGCGTCCCATGCCGCTGACGCCTGAGGAACAAGCCATCAAACAGCACCTTTACGACGACGCCGTTCTGCGCGCGCCACGCGTCCCTCAGCCCTCGCTCGGCGTGACGGAACGGTTGTTCGACTTCAGCCAATGAGCCCGCGGGAGACCGAGGGCACCTTCACGTCGTTCGCACTGTCGGGCCTGGTGGGACGAATCTTCGTTCCGCCGCTCGTGGCTTTTCTGCTTCTGTCCCTTTACGTCGTCGCCGAGGCCATCGGTTATCGCGGGCTTGCACGGTCGGAAGCGGAGACGATTGCGGAGGCGGCCGCGCTTGGGCACGCAGCCCGCGCGCTCCAGCTGATTGAGGAAGGGCAGAACCCAAATCAGCCGCAGCACGTGCGTGCAAATTTTCTCGACGCCGGCAACTACGAGTTGAGGCCGCTCGAGGCCGCGATTGTCGCCAGGCATGCCGAACTGGTGCGACTCCTCTTGCGCGTCGGGGCGGCGAGCTTCGACAAAACCCGCGCCTCGTGCTTGGCGCGCCTTCGATTGCCGGAAGTGCTGTCGGACCTTGGCGACCGCGATTCCGACTCCCCTGAGCCGATCGAGATCGCGGCGGCGTTCAGGATGTGTGGGGCTGACTGATGCGCATCACTAAAACCATCCTGGTCCTTGCGGCGACGGTCGCCTATGTCCTTCTCACGTTGTTGGGGGGGCGCGCATCCATCGCCGGCGGCCTGGGACCGGAGGGATCTGTGTACGAGGCGATGGCGGTCAGCCACGACCTCCAAGCCGGTTCAGCCGTCGACAAGCTTGCGCCGGCATTTCCGTTGGCTGCCGCGATTGCGTACCTCGTCACCGGTCACGTCTTTCTGAGTTTTGTTCTCGTCAACGCCCTCGGCTTTGCTGTCCTGGTGTGGGCCGCGTGCTGGATTCTGGACATGCACGCGGCGCCTCTTCACGTCAAGCTGACGGTAACGCTCACGCTTGTCCTGCTCGGCATTCCGACGCGGATATCGGCGTTCGCGCCAGGGCAGCCGCATCTGCTCGGCGTCGCCGCTTTCTCAATGGCCGTCGCGGCGGCCAGGTGTGGCAGTGGAGTCCTCACGGCGGTTCTGCAAGTCGCGGCTGTCATGGCGTCACCAATCGCGATCGCGGCGCCGCTGTACGGCCTTTGGCGCAACTGGCGTCGCGAACCCATCGCCCGCGTATCCGCCACGTTCGCACCGGCATTTGTCGTCTGGCTGCTCGTCCAATACTGGGCTCGTGGCGGCGCGAGCGGGCTCGTCGATCTGATGCGGTTCTCGCGCGTCCGAGCGGACGCGGCATTCTGGAGCGAGTCGCTGTTCATTCTCTTCGGCCTGTACTTTCTGGTGACGTCGCTCGGCGGATTCACGATTCTTCTGGTGTCGGGCCCCCGAGATGTTCGCCGAGCCGTGGCCACGCAGCCCGAGGTGCTCGCGCTCGCACTTCCTGTCCTGCTGTTCATCGCGACCGCGGGACTCGACGTGCCGCGAACGCTGGCGTTTCTGTTTCCGTTCTGGTTTGTCCTGATCGGCATCTGGTCTCGGAATCACACAGGTTCTTTGCTGGTGCCGCTCGTAGTCGCCACCGCGCTGACTGTGCTGACGCAGCATCCGTGGGTGCGACTCACTGACACCAACTATTTCGTCGACTGGTTTCCATATTCCGTCTACGCAGGTCGCGTGAACATTGCGGATCCCGGGTTCGACGCCACGTGGCGTCTGCGGCTGTTTGTCGCTGCGGCCGGCCTGGCCGCATGCGCAGCGTGGCGACGGTCGCTTCGCCAGGCGGGAAACTAATCGAGTGCGGGAGTCAATCCGGAAACGGCTGCCACTCGCCATTCAGAGCGTCGTCTCTGTCGCCCTGCTCGCGCTACTGTTTCGCGGTCTCGATCTCGGCGCGCTCCGGCAGCTGTATGCGGCGATGCCGCTCTGGTTTTATCTCCTCTCGCTGGGAGTCATTCTCGGCGGCCAGGTGCTGTATGCGTGGCGGTGGCGTCAGGTGCTCGCGGCGTCTGGCGTCCCGGTCACCATCGGTACCGCAATACGGCAGTACTTCATCGGCGTGTTCCTGAACAATTTCTTTCCGTCAACGGTCGGCGGCGACATGGCGAAGGTGTACTACCTTGGTAAGCATCATGGTTATCGGCCGATTGCCGCGTCGATCGTTCTGGACCGTCTCCTGAGCATCGGGCTGCTGGCCGTTCTCGCGACGACGATGTACTGGGTCGCGCCCGATCCGTCGCCGCAGTTCGCGGCCACTCGGGCGTTTGTCACGGTCATCGCAGTGTGCCTGCTCGGGGGCCTTGTACTCGCGGCGCGCGGCACAGGCGGTCTTCCGCGCCGGCTCGCACCGTTCGGCACCTTTGCGGTGCGGCTCGCGGAGCGTGCGCAACGATTTCGTCACGACATGGCGACCGCGGCCAGGCGTCCGCACATCGTGTTTCAGTCCGCAGCCGTCGTGACGACGTACTTTTTCGCGCTCACCGGGATCTACCGTCTCTTTCTGGCGCTCGATACCGGCGCGCACCCGTCGTTTCTCACGCTGATGACGGCTGTGACCACGGCGTCGTTGCTCAGCAACATTCCCATTTCAATCAACGGACTCGGCCTGAGAGAACAGCTGCACGCGATCCTGCTGCAGCCGTTGGGGGTGACGCGCGAAGCCGCGGTCGCCATCTCGTTGCTGACCTTCGCGCATTCACTCGTTTCGAGTCTGCTGGGTGTGCTCTTCTGGCTGCAGTTGCCTGCCGCGATCAAGTCCCATATCCCGACATCAGAGTCGGAGATTCCGCTGGATTCGGAAATCCCGGTCGATTCGTGATCGCGGCTCAAGGCGCGAGGCTCAAGGTACGCCTCGAGCCCGAAGCTCGCTACAGCTTGGGTGCTGAGAGGTGGATGAGCGCGGTATCAGGCGCGTGGCGTTCGTACATCTCGCCGCGCGGGTCCACACGGTAATCGCCTACCGCCTCGTCTATCTCGTTGCCGTTCAGGTCGACACGCGGTTCAGCCCAGTCGTCGTCACGCTGGGGGACCGCCGGTACTCCAATGTCGATAACGGCCGTGGTGCCGTGGAGCGTCGGAACGGCAGTCGCGTGTTGAGAGTGTACGGCGAAGCGCTGCACCCAGACTTCACTCAAGGCGGCGACTATCGACAGCCCTATCACGACAATCCATACACGACGCAGCGTCGCCATCGCTTCCTGCCTGGCAGAACAGCAATCGAAATGCCATCAGTGGCATACGCGTTGCGATGCTTCAAAGAGAGGCTCGATGTTGAACCTGCAGCAACGCGTCGCCGCTATCCGTCACCGTCTCGAGCCGATCGAGAGAGCTCATCCCAATGCGTTGCTGGCCGCCGCGATCGCGGCGTTCACACTCGTCGTCGCCATCCTCGGTGGCTCGACGTGGCTCGTCTACGACATCTTTCACGATCTGCCGAGCGCATCCGAGCTGCGCGACGTCGCCTCGATGGCTCAGGCGACGACGATCTACGACAGGAACAACCGGGCGGCATTCACGATCTTTCAGGAGCGACGGATTGAAACGTCGCTCGCCGAGATCTCGCCTCATCTCGTGCACGCGGTCATCTCGGTCGAAGACCAGCGGTTCTACGACCATCGCGGCATCGATCTCATTCGGATTGTTGCCGCCGCGGTGACCAACCTGCGGGAGCACCGCGCGGCGCAGGGTGGAAGCACACTCACGCAGCAGCTCGCACGACAGAGCTTCCTGAACTCGGACAAAACGATGCGGCGGAAGTTGAAGGAAGCGGTGCTCGCGTGGCGCCTGGAGCGCGCATTCACGAAGGATCAGCTCCTCGAGCTGTATCTCAACAAGGTCTATTTCGGCGACGGCCTCTATGGAGTCGAAGCGGCGTCACTCGGCTTTTTCGGGAAGCATGCCCGCGATGTTGACGTCGCCGAAGCGGCGTTGCTCGCAGGCCTGGTCAAGTCGCCTTCGACGTATGCGCCGACGATCAATCTCGATCGTGCGGTCGCACGCCGTAACGTCGTCCTGCAGGCGATGCGCGACACCAACGTGATCGACGCTGTGGCGTACGAGAACGCGCTGCAGAGCCAGCCGCATCTGGCCGACGCCCTTCGGTCCGAAGAGACGTATGGCCAGAACTTCAAGGAAGAAGTGCGGAAGCAGTTGGTGCAGCGTTTCGGATGGGAACGTGTCTATCAGGGTGGTCTGAAGGTTTATACGACTCTCGATCCCGCCATGCAGCAGGCGGCGGAAGCTGAGATCGCACGGTCGCTCGCCGAGATAGAGAAGCGCCAGTTGAAGGGCGTGAAGCAGCCCACACCAAGCACCGATCCTCTTCAGGCGGCGCTCGTCGCGCTCGACCCGACGACCGGCGACGTTCGCGCCATGGTGGGGGGCCGGAACTTCGATCAGAGCCGGTTCAATCGCGCGACACAGGCGCGCCGGCAATCCGGCTCTGCGTTCAAGCCGTTTGTCTACGCGTCGGCATTAGAACAGGGCTTCACACCGGCAACCGTGATCACCGGCCTCGATAATCCAATCGCCACGCTTCAGGGTGCGTGGGTACCCGACGATCACGGCGGGAACGGCGACATGACCATGCGCGCTGCGCTCAAGACGTCAAGCAACCGAGCGGCAGTACAGATGCTGCAACAAATCGGTATTCCGACGGCAGTCCGCTACGCCGAGCGGCTCGGTGTCGGTGGTCTTCCTGAAGTGCCCTCGCTGGCACTCGGGTCCGGTGAAGTCACGCTGATGTCGATGACGGCCGCGTACTCCGCGTTCGCAAACCAGGGGATGTTCACACAGCCCTCCCTCATCCGTCGCGTCGACGACTTGTCGGGACGCGTGCTCTACACGTCGAGCACGCGCGAGGACCGCGCACTCAGCGAGGCCACCGCGTTCATCATGACGTCGATGATGTCAGACGTGATCAACGGTGGCACGGCGTGGCAGGCTCGTCGCGTCGGCTTCACGCTGCCTGCCGCCGGGAAGACCGGAACGACGAACGACTATCACGATGCGTGGTTCGTCGGCTTCACGCCGCATCTGGTGACCGGTGTGTGGATCGGCTACGACATGCCGCGCACGATCATCGCCAACGGATATGCGGGCGAGCTGGCTGTGCCGCTGTGGGGCCGGTTCATGGCGGCGGCGACGCGCAACGACAAGCCAGACAAATTTACGATGCCGCCGACGGTCGTGCCGGTCACCATCTGTCGCCTGAGCGGCAAGCTGCCGAGCGCCGGGTGTGCATCGGCAGTGATGTTCGATCGCGATGGGAATCCGACCGACCGTTCGATGCTCTACACGGAATATTTCGTCCGCGGGACGGAGCCGACCGCCTACTGTCCGCTCCATCGCGACTTCGACGTGGTTGCAACATCCGGCGATGCAACGACGGGATCTGGCGTCGCAACATCAGGGACCGCGACGCCCCAGCCGTCGCCCGCGGACTCGGCCAAGACCCCGGGGCAGAACGCGCCGGCCGCCGCTGTTCCGGCTGCGTCCGCGCCAGACCCCACCGACTCACAACCGCCGAAGCGCGGATTCTGGGGCAGGATCTTCCGGCGCTGAGATAATGCGATCGTGCCGTTTCGCACGATTGTCGGCCATTCGCGGCTGCTGTCGCTCATCGCACGCGTGATCGCGCGCGACTCGATGCCTCCCGCCGTGCTTCTGGCCGGCCCCGCAGGTGTCGGCAAGCGCCTCACTGCGGTCGCCATCGCACAGGCGATCAACTGCCTTCAGCCGCAATCCGCGGAAGGCCTCGAACGCGACGCGTGCGGCGAGTGCGCGTCATGCCGACGCATCGCGCGGGGAATCCACCCCGACGTCATCGTCGTGGAGCCCGGCGACATGGGCACGATCAAGATTGAGCAGCTGCGCGACGTCATCGACCGCTCGCAATATCGTCCATTCGAAGGAAGGCGGCGCGTGGTGATCATCGACGAAGCCGACGCCGCGGGTGACGACGCGCAAAGTGCGCTACTGAAGACACTCGAAGAACCGCCGTCTGCATCCGTCTTCATCCTCGTCTCTTCGATGCCGGATGCGCTGCTGCCCACCGTCTTGTCGCGATGTCCGCGGCTTCGATTCAGCCCGCTCACGCCGAATGAGGTCGCCGGAGCACTGATTCGGGATCACGGCTACTCCGAGCAGGAGGCACGGATCGCGGCCGCGGAGTCGGATGGCAGCATCGGCCGTGCGCTGGAATCGCAGTCGGAAGACTTGTCCGAAGCGCGCGCGGCCGCGCAGCGGATTCTGGAGGAAGCTGCACGGACGAGCGATCCGGTCAAACGAATCCATCTCGCCCGCGAACTGTCGGAGGGAAAGGGCTCACCCGCCGAGGAGCGGAACAGACTTGCCGCCCGCCTGCGCTCGCTCGGGTCGCTGTTGCGCGACATCGGGATTGTCGCGACCCGCGCGGATCGCGCGATGATCGCCAACACCGATCTCGAAAAGCCGCTCGAAAAGCTCGCCGCCTCGTTCGACGCGCAACGCAGCATGCACGCGTATGCCGCCGTCGACCGTGCGCTCGCCGCACTCGACCGCAACGCCAGCCCGAAGGTCGTTGCCGATTGGCTGCTGCTCGAACTGTGAACGCCTCAGGTGCCCGGTGAACACGCAGAGACCGATCGTCGCTATCACGGCAGGTGATCCGGCGGGCATCGGGCCAGAAATTGCGCAGAAAGCCGCCGAAGATCCCCGAGTGACTGCCGTCTGCGAGCCGAAGATCTATGGGCCGCCGGCCAGTATGCGATTCGCGTGCGGCGTTGTTTCGGCGGAAGCCGGGCGGGCGGCGTACGAGGCCATCTGCGATGCGGTGGGCGACGCGTGTGACGGACGCGTTGCTGCCGTTGCGACCGCTCCCGTGAACAAGCTGGCATTTTCCCGGGCAGGTTTGCCGTGGAAAGGGCACACGGATCTGCTGGCACACCTCACTCGCGCTCCGCGCGCCGTCATGATGTTCTGGTCGGAACCACTGAAGGTGGTGCTGGCGACCGTCCACGTTCCGCTCGCGGAGGTGCCGCGTTTAGTGACCCGCGGTCTGCTTCGCGACGTCATCGATCTCACGGCGCGCGAACTTCCGCGGTTCGGCATCGTGCGGCCGCGTCTCGCACTCGCCGGACTGAATCCGCACGCGGGCGAAGACGGATTACTTGGTTCCGAGGACGAAACGGTCCTGCGCCCCGCCGTCGATGACGCGCGAAGCCGAGGAATCGATATCGACGGACCGTTCCCGGGCGACACCATCTTCGGCCGCGCCGCCCGTGGTGAGTTCGATGTCGTCGTGGCTTGTTATCACGATCAGGGATTGATTCCGGTGAAGTTGCTCGCGTTCGGCCGGTCTGTCAACGTGACGCTCGGGCTTCCGATCATCCGAACGTCGGTCGATCATGGCACCGCGTTCGACATCGCGGGCAAGGGACTTGCGGATCCGTCGAGCATGGTCGAAGCCGTATTGCTCGCTGCACGCCTTTCGAAGCCGCACGGCCAGCCTTCGGGTTGATAGCTGCCGGTACTCTTCAACTCGCGGCCAATCGCGACGGTAATGAGTGAACCCTCGCGGATCGTGAAATGGCCCACGGGCACGTACGCGTCCCGGATGTGACGCTCGACCTCGGGGTACGCGTTCGCGAATTCGTCGTTTCGACCTTCGTTGATCAACACCACGGGAATCCGTTCACGCCGGATGCGTTCGAGCATTCGCGCCTGGTCGTGTGCCGTCGTAAACGCGGATGGCGGCAGGAACAGCGCGTGACCGGCGGCGAACCGCCGCTGCGCAAAGTAGTAATACTCCGGCGCTGCCCACGTGAGCAGCACGGCATCATCAGGCCTGGTGCACGTGTTCAGGTACCGAACGGCGACCGGCATCTCGCCCGCAGGCCAGAACCGCTCCCATGGCCAGACCGTTCCCGTCTCCCTGACGACCTCGATCGTGTGCTTGATCGTGGGGAAGCCGTCCGCCACGCGCGTTTCCTGGAGGCGGGTCGGGACGTCAGCGAGGATCCAGGTGTTGACCACTCCACCGGCGACAACGATGAACGCGACGGACAGTGGTACGAAACGTCTCACCAGCGACGGTGACGCGCCGCTGCGTACCATGGCGGTCGCACGTTGCCACGACTCGGCAAGCGCCCACGCACCATTGATCGCCAGCAGCGCAGCGACATCCTGGATGCGTGAGTCAATCGGATGCCGCAGCACGACCAGCAGGTACGTCAGCAGCATTGCGAAACCCGCCGCCGCAACCGGCTCCCGGCCCGTTGGACGCTCTTTCGATCGCCCGAGGAGCACGAGGCAGAGAATCGCCAGGACGTGCGCGGCATAGAACAGGAACACAGCCGAATCCATCCGGCTCCACGAGGGGGAGTAGATGTTGGCCCAGAATGGAAACGCGGGCGGAGCGATGAAGCGCTGGTGCGCTTCCCCTTTCGTGAACTCGATGGCTTCATGCAGATGTTCGCCTAGGCCTTCACTCCACACCACGAAGACGACGTACGGCGACATCAGTGCCACCAGCGCCATGGCGTACTCCGCCACGACCCGTAGCGTCTGCCGCCAGTTCGTACCGTGTGCGACCACGAGCGCGGCGCCAATGCCAGCGGCCGCATACACCCCGAGGTCGTGCCGGAACAGGACAGCGATGCCTGTCCACGCCGCAAGCCAGACCAGACGAATCCGTGACGGCTGCCGCACGTAGCGCTGAATCAGCAGCAGCGCGACAGCGGGCACCAGGATTTTTGGGTACGAATAGAGCCGGGGATCTATTGCGATTTCAAACAACGCCGCCGCGACACCGAATGCAATCGAGGCGGTCAGTTCCGCTGCGACGAGAAATGTTGCGGATGCGGCGATGGCCAGTAGAACGCAGCTGAGCACCCCTTCGCTGAACGGACCCGGCCACTGGTGTTGAACGAATGCCGACAGCGTGTACATCAGCGGCATGCCGGGATCGACGAAATCGCGCCCGGGCAGCTGTCCGAACAGCAGTTGCTGCGCCCACGCGAGATGCATGTAATGGTCGTTGGTCAGGTCGCGCAGCGTGACGAGACGGAAACCGAACGCGAGCATGCCCACGGCAACGGTGATGCCCACCATACGCCGACGAGACAGAGCCACCATGCGCTATTGAACTCGTTCCAGTGGCGAACGAAGACCGTTGCAGTCAGCGGCACTCGTCGATTGCGCGGCGAGCAGCTCGCGGACGCCAGCATCGCGGCGGGCCTCCTCGAGGCAGCGAAGCACTCTCAGTTCCTCCTGATCGACGGCAGCGCCGTTTGCCAGCAGCGTTCGCACCGAGTCGGCGCGCTGTGCACCGACCGCTGCTTCAATCGGTGTGATTGTGACCGCATAACCGTTCGTGAGCAGGCCGTCGCGGACGTGACTCGGTTGATTCGGGTTCGCGCCACTCTCGATCAGGCGCACCGCCTCCGCGTTATTTCGTGTCGCCACGGCTTCAGACAACGTCACCTCGTCCGGCGGCCACAAGCCATCTCCCGCCACCAAGCCGGCTGTCCACCAGGCGCTCAAGAGTGCGAGCACAAGGCAGGGTCCGGCAATGATCCATATCAAACTGCGTCTCATGTGCGGGTATCCAACTACTCCACCCAGTACCGTTCCGCCCACCGAGGCATAAAGGACGGACTTGTCGTGCGGCGGCCGATCGCCTCGGCGCGAAGGCGCTTCGTGATGGCGAGCTCGGTCGGGTCTTTCGGCCAGTCGTCATGTTTGTCCGGCCGGAGCACATCGACCCAGTCGTTTCGTGTAATGAACGCGTGGTATCGCAGCTGATATTGATCGCCAATCGCACGAAACGTCCACAGCGCCGCGACCGCAACGAGAAAGCAGGTGGCGAACGACGTCGCGGCGACCGTCCGCGTCGGAAGCGAGTCAATCAGCGCTCGCACGGCGACAAACGTCGCAATGGCGTAGAACAACCCCGCCGGACTCATGATCTCGTCCTTGATGTAGACCGCATTGAACGCGGCGTTCGCGACCAATGCCGCGCTGGCTGCGACGAACGTGCGGTCCGCATCAGACCAGGCGGACCGACTTCTCGGAAGCCGTGCCGCGGCATACCAGATCAACAACGCGGTGGTCGCCGACGATGCGATCACGTTGATGAGGACGACCGGATGCATCTCGCCTGCGCGCCAGGCCGCAAGCAGCGCGTAGACCCCCTGGCGCGGCTCGGCGAACAACAGCGACGCGAGACCACCGATGACGTTGTAGAGCATGAACCCAAGTGGATGCGCGCCGAAGCGTTGGGCCAGCTCTTCGGGAGAGTAGAAGCGATCACCGAAGCCACTGCCGTGTCCACCGATCCCGGGCGAGGAGATCCCGAGCAGATGGCGCAGGAGAAGATATCCCGCAAACACGACCGTCGTCGCGACGACCGTTGTCCGGTTGACTCCTGGCAGCCCGGCGGCGGCGCAACAGATCACGGTTATCCACACCATTGCCCCTGATTCGATTACCGACAGGCTGAGCACGAGCAGCGCACAGGCAACGACCGGAACGAACCAGCGCGGTGTGTGCTGCGCCAGCACGAATACTCCCAACGCGCAGACACCGACCTCTGCGAAGTGGTTCACCGGAAATGCCTCGAGCAGCATCGACAGGAACGTGTGGATGCCGATCAGGACCGGAAACGCGACCGTGAATGCGACGAGATCGGACACATTGCGTACGCGGAGCGCCGCAACGAACAACGCGACCAGCATCAGGAGCAGAACGACGTGCACGCCACGAAAGACCGCGTGATACGTGAGTCCCGTCGCCTGAGTGAAGGCGAGCAGCGCTCGAGCCTGCAGGTAACGCAGGGGCCGGAACGTCGACGGCGAGAAGGTCAGGCTGTCGTGCAGCAGATGCTGTGCGGAATCGTACTTCGCGGCGATGACGATCGGTTCGAGGCTGTCTGAAACCTGTATCGGAATCCTGTACAGACTGTCCGCGAGCGGCATTGTCATCAGCGTCGCGAGCACGATCGCCGGGGCCGCTGCTGGCGATCGAAGCGCCGTGCCAACCATCCGCGGCACAGCATAGCACCTGGATTTCAGCGCGGAGGGCAGGGCAGGTCTGTCGAGGGGTCGCGGCGTGCGTCGGCCACGCGCGGCAGCCAGACACGCACACGCGAATTGATCGGCGTAGACGTGTACTCCTCGAAGCCGCGTTCCCGTACCGCTTGCAGGAGCGCAGGCCAGAATCGGTCGACCACCATCGACCCATCGAGGAAAACCGCCGCGCCGAGCCGTTCGCGACCAAGCTGGATCACCGCTCGATTGACCTCCGCGCGGTCATCGTAATAGCCCGGAATCCAGGTCGGCAGGCGCGCCGCAAACGGCCGGTGTGCGAGAACCGGAATCTCGGGACCGAACCCCGCGACGAGGATACGGTCGTCGGGCGCAGTGCATTGCGCCAGATATTCCACCAGCGGCGCGAGTGACGGGTTCGGCATGATTTCTGGCGATACGCGTCGCAGGCGTTGTGTGATGTCGCTCATACGCCGGAGCGGCGCCGCAGGCTGGCGCGGCGCGGAGACCCTGGTGGTGATTTGAAACGCGACGAACAAGAGCGCAGCGATCATTGCCCCGCGTGTAACCGCGCGCGTCGATAGCACATGGGCCGCAGTCGCCGCCGCAACAATCGCCGTAGGCGCCGCGACGTCTGGAATCCGCGCCGCGAGCACGTCACGCAGAAATACGAGGTCGAGCGACAACAACATCACCGCAGCGGATGCGAGCTGTCCGCCATTGAGATGAAGCCCCCGTCTGCACGAAACGATTAGGCCGGCGACTGGAATAGCGACGAACGCAAAGAACAGCCAGGGCAACGATCCTGTTGCCGTTCGTCTGCCTTCGGCCGCGGTAAAGCGCACCGCCGAGGAGAAATATCCGGGCAGCCCCTCGTACGCCTGCACGTACAGCAGCCACGGCAGAATGAAGAGCAGCGACAGGCCGGCATAGACAGCAACCCGCAACGCTGCCTCTCGCGGAAGGCGATTGTGACAAGCGATGAGCAGCACGATGTTGCCCAGCGCGACGTAGACCAGATAGTCGTGGCGCAGCAGAAACGCCACAGCGGTCCAGAGTGCGAGCGCGACGAGTCGGCGCGAACGAGGCTTGTCGGCGTAACGCCATGCGAGCCAGATGGCGACGACAGGCACGATGACTTTGGTCGCGTTGTACAACCGCGGCGAGACGGCAACGGTGAACCCGCTCGCAACGATGGCCGCGATCTGTGATGTGGTCGCGCGGAATACCAACAGGTACGTGACAGCGGACGTCACGGCCAGCAACAGGACGCACAGCAGGACGTTGACGAAGAGCGATGGCCCAAACAAGGCCGCGACGGCCGTTGACAGCAGATACGAAAGCGGAAAGCCAGGATCTTCGAAATCGCGAACGGGCCAGCCGTTGTACAGAACCTGGAGGGCGCGTGCGAAGGTAACGAAATGGTCGTTCTCAATCGCGCCCGTCAGCGCATATCGCACCACGAAGGCGACACCGCCGACGACCAGTGCCATCGACGTCGGCGTGCGCGCTGGCCATCGCACGCGCAGTGGGCGGGTCACGTTGTCCGTCTGGGGCACCACGAAGCGTCTGGGCGTCGAGTATAGTCGTTGAGCCGTGGCGGAGAAGGACGAGCGAGAGAAGGCTCAACGCCTTATTGCCGACAATCGCAAGGCACGCCACGACTACCACATTCTCGAAACCTACGAGGCGGGCGTCGCGCTGCTCGGCACGGAGGTCAAGGCGATCCGCGAAGGGCGAGTCAACCTGCGCGACAGCTACGCGCGCACCGACGGCGGTGAGGTGTGGATGATGAATGTCCACATCAGTCCCTACAGTCACCGCGGCTATGCCGATCATGCGGAAACCCGTCAGCGAAAACTCCTGCTGCACCGTCACGAAATCCGCAAGTTGATTGGACGCACAGCCGAAAAGGGGCTGACGCTGGTGCCGCTCCAGATGTATTTCAAGAAGGGCCGCGTCAAGGTTCTCGTCGGTCTCGCGCGTGGAAAACAGGCGCATGACAAACGCGAGACGATTCGACGCCGCGAAGTGGATCGTGAAACGCGGTCGGCCGTGAAGGCCGCCCGTCGAAAGAGCGCAGCCGGCTAATCGTTGGCCAAACAGGGGAGACCGGTCTCGCGATCGACAGGGCGCGTCTGCGTTCCTTCGACCCAGACGTCGACGACCGCGCCTTGTTTGACGGCCAACTCACCGACCTTGCGATAACGGCCGCGCAGGTATTCGGAGAGCACTGGATAGTCGGTCGCAAATTCGTCGGCAAACCGCGCCGCCGGCTGCGTCAACGCAATCGGGACGACCTGTCTGCGCCACCGATCGACGGCTTCGCGCTGTTGCTCCGGAGACGAATAGAAATTCGAGAAATAGGCGACCTGACCGGCGGCAAACGGCCGGTCGGCGAAATAGAAGAGCTCCGGCAGGTTCTCTGCGAGAAAGACGCGGTCAGTCGGCCGTGTGCATCGCCGGAGGTAGGCGGAGGCGCGCTGCAGGTTTTCATCGATGCCGCGCAGCGACGATGGGAGCGTGCCGAGCATCGTCGACACGTCATTCCACTGACGACGCGCCCGGGCGGTATCGGCCAGATGTGCAATCTCGATCTGGTGGACGACATCGCGCAGCACGACAATCGCCGAGCCGCTGATGACTAGCAACAGTGTCAATGTGCTGATGACCGCAACACGTGTCGGAATCGACCGCCACCGTGTGGATCGAACGATTCCTGCCACCAGCCAGGACCCAAGAATCGTCACCGGAACGGAGACGTCCGCCAGCCGCGACGGATTCGGACTTCGCAACAGCGCAATGAGGAGGATGACGCCCAGAAGGCACACCGCCCGAAACTCCGGTAACGAGATCTGCGGAGCTGCCATCGCGTCGTATTGGGCGGGTCGTAGAGAGCAAAATGCCGCATAGAAGACGACAACCCACGCGACCACGTACAGCCACGGCAACGCGTTCTCGGACCTGAAGATGCCTGGCGCGATTCGCCATCGCCGCAGCTCCGCCGTCCACCCTGGAGGAGGCGGCGGAGGACTCGTCAAGACGAACTGACCGCGATCGACTCCATCTGTGTCGCGTACGCGTGGATCACCGACGATGAGTCCCAGGTGGGTACGCGACGTGTCATCGAGCGCGTAGCTCCAGTTGGATGGGTCCGTACGTGGAAATGGATCCAGGAGGCTCAGATCCGCTTCTGCGCGGCGGCGCAGCTCGGGGGTGAGCGAGGCGATCCAGCGAACGTTGATTCGGGGCGCCGGAGGACCGTCGGCGTCGAGATGCCGCACCAACGGTTGCGACGGATCGACGACGAACCTGACGCGGGAGTTCGTCGTCCGGGCCGCCTCCTGGCGCGACAACTGAAGCGATTCGCGAAAGTATTTCAGCAATCCGTCATCGATCTGCGCGAGCACCATCCCCGGCAGCAGCGTCAACGCGCACGTCGCAGCGAGCACGGCCATCGGCTGAAGCAGGTGACGACCATGCATCAACACCATGAGCGCCGCCGACGCGATCCCGAGATAGACGCCATGGTCGTGACGGAAGAGCGCCGCAACGCCGATCACCAAACCGAGCATGACCAGTCGTATCGTGGTTGGGCGCCGTGCATACCCGAGCATTGCGGCGACGGCAAGCACGTAGAGGATGATTTTCGGGTAGTTGTAAAGCGCGGGTCTCAGCGCGACCGCGAGCATTGTGGCGATGAAGGCCGGCACAGCGGCCGACGCAAACCGCGCGGACACGAGAAAAAGCGCGGCCGCCCCGAGTGACAACATTCCGATCGTCAGCAGCGCTTCGGAGCGAAGCGATCGGCCGAGGAGCCTTTGTGCCAGTGCCGACAGGGAATACGTGGGCGCTGGCCACAATGCGCGCAGTTCCGCATCCGTGAAATCGCGGAGTGGCCGCTCGCCATCGACAATCGCCATCGATCGAACGAGCTGTGGAAAGTGATCGTTATCGAAGCCGCCGAGGGGTCCACCGAGCGTGTTGAATCGGTAAAGGAACGAGAACGCGGCAATCGCGACTGCGATCAGCGCCACGAGGGCGGTTCGAAACGGCGTTCGCACCGATGACAATGTAGCAGCGTTGACCCACGCCGGTAAGGGTCCTAAGATGATGCAGTTAACGTGAAAATCGATGCAGACGCCACTCTGGCAGTAGACGGCGGAGCTCCGGTCAGGGCGACCTTTCTTCCCTTCCATCAGCCAAGCATTGATGCCGACGACGAGCGTGCGGTGCTGGAAGCGCTGCGCTCGGGATGGATCACAACCGGCCCGAAGACCAAGACGTTCGAGCGGAGCTTTGCCGCGTACACCGGCGCGGCACACTGCGTCGCGGTGAACTCGTGCACCGCGGCGCTGCACCTTGGCCTGGAGGCCGTCGGCGTCGGTCCGGGCGACGAGGTGATCACGTCTCCCGTGACCTTTGCCTCCACCGCGAACGTCATCGTGCATCGCGGCGCGCGTCCCGTGTTCGTCGACGTCGAGGCCGACACGCTGAACATCGATCCGGACGCCATCGAGGCGGCGATTACACCGCGGACGAAAGCGGTGATCCCCGTGGATTTTGCCGGACAGCCGTGCGAGCTGGACGCGATCATGGCCACCGCGCGCCGCCACGGGCTGACGGTCATCGAAGATGCCGCGCATGCGGTCGGAGCGGAGTTCAAAGGCCAGCGCGTCGGCAGCGTGGCCGACATGACGGCGTTCTCGTTCTACGCGACCAAGAACATTACGAGCGGTGAAGGCGGAGCGTTAACGACCAATCGCGCGGAGTGGGCCGAACGCGTGCAGATCATGGCGCTGCACGGCATCAGCCGCGATGCGTGGAAGCGGTACGGCACG
>Ga0207701_10000114_pt1 | contig 73197 bp, 52 predicted proteins | sample KBSSwiSSwithPhiX_FD_184294 | JGI IMG/M metagenome (GOLD analysis project Ga0207701, IMG submission 184294) | Switchgrass rhizosphere bulk soil microbial communities from Kellogg Biological Station, Michigan, USA, with PhiX - S5 (SPAdes) (version 2) | ecosystem: Environmental > Terrestrial >... | reverse complement strand
AGCCCACGGACGCATGAACTCGACCCCGCCGCCGGAGACGATGTACGTCTTGAAGCCATTTCCGCGGAGATAGGTGAGCAGCTCGAGCATCGGTTGATAGATCATCTCCGCGTAGAGCCGCTTCGTCACGGGATGCCTCGCCGTGGTAATCCATTCGGTGACGGCCTGGCTGAACTCATCGGTCGTCATCCCGGTGTGGGTCGCAGCCACCAATTGCAGAATCCCCTTCTGTCCGGATGCCGCGACGGCAGCCATGTCGCCCTTCAACAGTGATGCGAATGGCTCCTCGCTTCGCCACTCAGGATGCTGCGGCGCCATATCCTTCACTCTGTCGAAAGCGAATATCAGCTGGAACGGCAGCGGCTTCTCGGCCCACAGTGTGCCGTCGTTGTCGAACGTCGCAATGCGTTCGGCCGGCGGAACGAAGTCCGCGCCGTCGCGCGTGACGCGATTCACGAAGTCGACGATCGCGCGCTTCGCCGCGCCGTCGTTCCAGGACCGAAGGATGTCGGGGCTCGCGGGAGCCGATGCCGTCAGGACCCTCGATGCGGGGACTGCGTTCGGTGAAACGCCGGAGTCGGCGGAGCCGCTACAGCCGAACAGAAGGGATCCGATCAGAATCAGCAGCAAACGCTTCATCCAGCCGCCCTCAGACGCTCACCGCACCAGGCTTCGACGCTGATCACGAAATGCCGTGGCTTTGAATCAGGACCGAGCCGATTTGCTCAGCGAACTCGACGCCGCTGGAGCGCCAGTGTCGATGGAGCACGGGGCGTGCCGCAGCATTCATTGCCATTGCTCACACCTGCGCTCACGATAAGACAATGGACACCGCAATGCGCGGCTATACAGATCTCGCTGGATGGTGGCCCTTGTTCTCGCCGCCGTCGCACTACGTTGAAGAAGCACACGATCTACTGCCGACGTTGCTCTCGGCTCCCGACGCACCACCAGCAACGGCCCTCGAGCTCGGCGCAGGCGGCGGCAGCTTGGCCTCTCACCTGAAGCAGCACATGACGCTGACGCTGTCGGACGTCTCTCCCTACATGCTGGCACACAGCAAGACGGTGAATCCTGAGTGCGAACACGTGGTCGGCGACATGCGCACGTTGGATCTGGGACGCACCTTCGATCTCGTGTTCATCCACGATGCGATCATGTATGCGACCGACCAGGAGGCCGTGTGTGCCACGCTGCGCACGGCAGCCCTGCACTGCCGGCCGGGCGGAGGGATCGTCGTCGTGCCCGACTGCGTACGCGAGACATTCGAACCGGAGACGTCGCACGGCGGCGAAGACGGCCCGGACGGTCGCGGGCTTCGATATCTCGAATGGAGCTGGGACCCCGATCCCGGCGACACCACCTTCGAAGTGGCCTACGCATTCCTTTTGCGTGAGGCCGACGGGTCCGTCCGATCGGAGCACGATCGCCATGTGGAAGGACTGTTTCCTCGGGCCGCGTGGCTCGCGTGGTTGCGTGACGCTGGCTTCGCGGCGACGACGCGGCTCGATCCGTGGGGACGGGATGTGTTCTCTGGCCGAAAGAACGTCAGGTGACGCGGCCGCCGTCGAGTCGCTGGCTTGCCGTTTTGCCGAATGTGTGATTCCGTATCGGTCGAGGAGGACCGGGACGATGGAACGTAAGACCGCACACGATTTCGATCAGGAGTTGCTCATTCTTTTCGATGCCTACGTGCACGGCGCAATCGATCGCCGAGGCTTCTTGGACAAGGCCGCCAAGTACGCCGTCGGCGGCGTGACGGCTGCGATGCTGCTCGATCAGCTCAGCCCGAAGTTCCTCGAGGCGCAGGTCGTCAAGCCCGAGGATTCGCGCATTAAAGTGCAGCGTGTCGAATACGATTCGCCGAAAGGCTACGGCAAGATGCGCGGGTACCTCGCGCAGCCGGCGAAGGCCGCAGGAAAACTGCCGGCTGTCCTGGTCATTCACGAGAACCGCGGCTTGAATCCTCACATCGAAGACATCGCGCGGCGGTTGGCGCTCGACAACTTCGTGGCGTTCGCACCCGATGCGCTGTTTCCGCTCGGCGGGTATCCGGGCGACGAAGACAAGGCGCGCGAACTCTTCCCCAAACTCGATCAGGCGAAGACGCGTGAGGATTTCGTGGCCGCGTTCGACTGGCTCAAGGCGAGACCGGAAACGACCGGTAAAGTCGGCGCCGTCGGTTTCTGCTATGGCGGCGGCATCGTCAACTTTCTCGCGACTCGCGAGCCCGACCTGGCGGCGGGCGTGCCGTTCTACGGAGCCGCGCCGAACGCCGAAGACGTGCCGAAAATCAAAGCGGCGATGCTCATTCAGTCAGCCGAAGTTGACGATCGCATCAACGCGAGCTGGCCGGGTTATGAAACCGCGCTGAAGGCGGCCAACGTGCGCTACGAGCGATATCAGTATCCAGGCACGCAGCACGGCTTCAACAACGACACGACACCTCGCTACGATGCCGCCGCGGCCAAGCTCGCATGGGAGCGAACCGTCGCCCACTTCAACACGTATCTTCGTTAACTCCGAGGGGCTTCGCCCCTCGGACTCCCCCACACGCTCTCTCGCGAGCCGCTTCGTCGGCCCGCTCCGTTCGCGTGGCTCGCTTCGCGGCGCTCGCTCGCAGCCGATCTTCGCTCCCAAATCAACGTGAACTCGCTTCGCGGCGCTCGCTCGCAGCCGATCTTCGCTCCCAAATCAACGATCGCCGCTTGACCGACGCCATGACCCATTGATAAGATAGGCATAGACAACCTATGCCTGACAACGGAGTGCCCCCGGGAACGCTGGTCATGCTGGTGCTGCGAGTGCTGCAAGGCGGACCGCTGCATGGCTACGCCATCGCGCAACGGATTCACGCGCTGTCGAACGACGAGCTGCAAGTCGAAGAGGGCTCACTCTATCCGGCGCTCCAGCGCATCCTCATCAAGGGATGGGCGAAAGCCGAGTGGGGCGTTTCCGAAACCAATCGGCGCGTGCGTTTCTACCGACTCACGGCTGCGGGCCGGCGTCAGCTCGCATCGGAGATGGACGACTACGAACGGATGAACGCGGCAATCCGCACGGTGCTGCGAACCGCCTAAGGAAGGGCCGATGGGCGAGCTTTGGCGCCGGATCTGGTATCTGCTCAATCGAACCCGCTTCGAGCGCGAGCTCGCCGAGGAAATGGACGCCCACCGCGCGATGAAAGGCGACGACGAGCCGCGGTTTGGCAACATGCTTCGGCTGAGAGAGGACGCCCGGGATCAGTGGGGCTGGTCGTGGCTCGACGCGCTCGCGCAGGATCTGCGGTTCGCGAGCCGGCTGCTAACGCGCTCCCCGGCCTTCACGCTGACCGCTGTCGGCGTCCTGGCCCTCGGTGTCGGACTGAATCTGGCCGCATTCCAGCTGATGGATCTTGTCGCCCTGTCGTCGCTGCCGGTCCGCGCACCAGAAACGCTGGTCAAACTCCACCATCGCAATCCCCGCGGCATGGGCACGTCGTTTTCCTACCCGGCGTTCGATTTCTATCGGAATCATCAGTCCTCGTTTTCCGCCACGATGGGGCTCGCCTACGGCGACGTGACACTCGAAGACGGCGAGAATCAGCGCGTACGAGCGGAGTTCGTCACCGCGAACTATTTGTCCGAACTTGGCGCGACGCCGCTCCTTGGCCGCCTGCTGGATCCGGGAGACGACGCCGCAAGCGCTCCGCCGGCGGTCGTGCTGAGCGAGCGCCTGTGGCAATCGAGATTTGGCGCGGATCCGTCAGTGGTCGGTCGGACGCTTCGCCTCAACCGACGACCGTTCACGATCGCCGGTGTCGCGTCTGGAATGTTCGTCGGGATCGGAGATGAATTCGCGGCGGCTTGGATTCCCATCACACAACATCCGGCCGCGTTCGCCGGAAGCGTGCTGCTCGAGGATTGGAAGGGCGCGCCCGTACGCTTCTACGCCCGGCTGCGCGAAGGCGTTGGCCCAGAGGCGGCCGAGGCAGAGTTGACCGCCGTCGCCAGCGGCCTGCGTTCGCTGCGCCCGGACGATGTCCCCGAAGACGAACGGCTGGTCACGCGGCCGGCCGGACAGTTCGTTTCTCTCGAAGAAGCCGGCCCCATGTTCGCGTTGACCGGGTCGCTCGTGGCGCTGATTCTGATCGTCGCCTGCATGAACCTCGGCGTGCTCCTGCTCTCGAGGAACGTCAGCCGCGATCGTGAGTTCGCGATCCGGTTGTCGGTGGGCGCGGCCCGTTCGCGCCTCGTGCGGCAGCTCCTGACCGAGTACATGCTGCTCGGCCTGATCGGGACGGCCGCCGCGGGCATCGTGTCCACGTTGAGTACGCATGCAGTGCTCGGACTCATCGGCGCACCGCCCGGACTGACGCCGCAGTTCAATGCCCGTGTCGCGGCCGTGGCGGTTGGGCTCGCAATCCTCTCATCGCTGGCCGTTGGATTGGGGCCGGCCTGGCAGGCGCTGCGACCGTTGACAGCACGCCGCCAGCGCCTCCGCGGAGTCCTGCTCGGCGTCCAGGTCGCAGCCGCGACAACGCTGCTCATCGTCTCGACACTGCTCGTCCGCGGCGTCACCCGAATCGCTCGTATCCCGCTTGGATTCGATTACCAGCAGACGCTGGTGGCCGATGCCGGTCTTTCGAGCCACGGCATGACGCCTGCCGCCGCACTCGAATACTGGCGCACCGCGAACACGCGAATCCGGCAGGTTCCTGGCGTCCGCAACGTCGCGCTCACGACACTGCCGCCATTCGGCAACCGCGTGACGGTCAACCGCGAGCGCACCGTCTTCTACCACGTGACCGCGTCGTACTTCGACACGATGCAAATCGCGGTCAAGCGCGGGCGGATCTTTTCCGACGGCGAGTCCGATGTGGCTCTCATCAGCGAGTCACTGGCGCGCCGGCGCTGGCCCGGCGAGGATGCGATAGGAAAAGTCTACGAGGGAGCGACCGTCATCGGTATCGTGACCGACGCTCGGACCGTCAGGCTCAGCGAACAGAACGCGACCGAGTGCTACCAGGCAATCGCACCCGCGCAGATGGCGGGATCGGTCATCGTCGTCCGTGCCGACGATCCCTCCGGCGCCGTCGTGCCGATTCGGGCGACGTTGCGCGAAGCCGATGCCCGACTCACGCCATCGATCGTGCTGCTGCGGGACGCGTTCGCCTCGTTCCTGGAAGCGCCAATGCGCGTCGCCAAGATCGCGTCTGCCATCGGCGTCTGCGCCCTGCTGCTCGCGGTGACCGGGCTCGCTGGGATGGTCGCCTTCGCCGTGTCACAACGGCTCCGTGAAATCGGCATCCGCGTTGCGCTCGGTGCGCGCCCGTCTCACGTCCTGGTCGCGATTGCCAGGGCGTTCACGATACCGATCGCGTGCGGTGCCGTTGCTGGTAGCGGCCTCGCGGCCATTGTTGCAACCGTTCTCTCACGCGAGATGTTCGGCGTCGGCCGGCTGGATCCGATTGCGCATGGCGGAGCGTTCCTGCTGTTCGCGGTCGTGGCGGCCGCCGCATCGTTGCCATCGCTGCGGCGCGCGTTGCGCGTCGATCCGATCGCCACCCTTCGTCACGAGTGACGAACGTTCACCTCGCTTCGCCCTCGCATTCGGGGCACCGGCGACGGACATAGTCAACCCAGTCCAGCAACTCGGTTGGACCAGGCCACCCATCTGAGTCCGAGACCTCGCTGACGTGAACGATCTCTCCCCACTTGTCGGCAATGAGCACCGCCGGCCTGGAGAGACCGGGCACCTCGTCGGGGGTAACGACAACTGTGGTGTCGTGGTCGCGGAATACAGACGCCTTGGCATCCAGCGTCCGCGCGTACTGATCGTCAGCGGCAGACGCGCCCACTATCGCAAGGACAAGGTTGCGTCGCTGCCAGATCGTGTCGTATTTGAACAGCTCGCCGCCGACCGTCGCCACCTGAAAATGCGGCACGGAGTCGCCGCGCTGAAGCTTCATATCGTTCTATCCGCCCGACGCATCAAAGACGACCTGATCGTACCACCAGAGCTTCCGAAACAACGTTCGCGCGCGATCGTGATTCCTGTCTGCCGACCGGTCAATGATTTCGCCGATGGCACGGCGGCCGTCGATGTGCTCGAACAGAGTCTTCTCGTTCTCGTCGATGACGGCGACCAGGTCGTGGAACTGATGGCTGCTGTTCAACAACACGCCTGCCGCGCCAGGTGGCAGCCGTTCCTCGATCAGCCGAGTCCACGGTAGCCGAATCGGCACGAACCGGAGCCAGCGCTCATCGTCAACGCCAATCGTGGTGCCTGAGGCCCTCGTGTCGGCCCGATGCACCACGACGCTATGCGCTGTCATCGTGCCTCGCCATAGTTCCATGGCTGCGAACTGTTCCTGCGGCGAGAGGCCAGCGAGCCGCTCTCCGTGCGGTGTCGACGCAATAGCCGCGCACTGCGGACGATACGGCGCCTGCCGATACCAGCGCCCAAACCTAAAGCCGTTGCGCTCGATGAACTCGAACAGCTGCGGGACGGAATATGCGCGATCGCGAGGGTTCAACAGCGCGTCGGCCAGCGCGTCGGCGTCTCGCGCATCACGCGATCCGCGAAGCACACTGACTAATGGATGCTGTTGCGGGAGCGTCTCCAGCGTTGCGATGAGCTCGCAGATTTCCTGATCAGACGTTCCGAGGCCAAGTCGCCGGCAGTACTCCTGGAGCATGTAGATGCCGGTCCGGCCATAGGGCGCATAGACCATCAAATACAACGCGCCCTTCGGCTCGAGGACGCCAGCGAGCGCGCGCAATCCGGCATCGGGGTCAGCGAGATGGTGGATGACGCCGGTGCTGACGATCAGATCGAACTGCCGCTGCAGCTCCGGCACCTGTTCGAGCGGCAGCTGGCGGATCTCGAGATTCGACAGGCGGTATTGCTGTTTCAGCGTGTCGGTGTGCGCGATGCTCGTGGCGCTGACGTCGATGCCGACGACCTGCGCGTCGGGATGACAGAGCGCGTACTTCGCCGCCTGCCACGTACCGCAGCCGGCGACGAGAATCTTCAAGTCTGCGCGATACGGACTTCCGGGCCAGAACAGATGGTATTCGGCCCGACGGCGGTTCGGATCGCGCCATTCATCACGGGCGCGATCCAGATTGCTGACGGGCGGCGGATAGGGATGACGGCTGTAGAACTCGGCAACCGGATCATCCTGCATCACCGCCCGTCGCGCGTCGCCTTCGTCAATGCCCGCCGTTGAATGACTCCGCCATCTTCGCCAGGGCCTGATCCAGCGTGAAGCTTGCCGCTTTCTGCCGCGGCGGGAAGTCCCTGAACGAATCGAGGAACGGCTGCACGACCGCCTGCGCGGCCATGATCATGTAGCCCTTCGACATGTACCAATCCCAGTAGGTGTTCGACGTGATGTCGGCGCGTTCGTACGGATCGGTGCGCAGGTTGAACAGCTTCGGAACGCGAAGCACGGTGAATGGCTCGGCCCAGATCTGCAGCGTGCCCTGCTGACGCTGCTCCATGAAGACCACCTTCCAGTTCTTCATCCGAAGCGCCACCAGGTTGCCGTCGTCATCGAAGTAGACGAGCCCCTGCCTGGGGCTCTTGACGCCCTTCGTCGTCAGGAAAGACAGCAGGTTGTAGCCGTCGATGTGAACCTTGAACGACTTGTCGCCGGCCTTGTGGCCCTTCTTCAGCTTCTCGATGACGTCGGGTTCGCCGGCCATCGCGAGAAAAGTCGGCAGCCAGTCGTGGTGCTGCACGATTTCGTTCGTGACGACGCCACTCGGAATCTTGCCTGGCCAGCGCACGAGCAGCGGCACACGGAAGGCCCCTTCCCAGTTGGTGTCTTTCTCACTCCGGAACGGCGTCATCCCGGCGTCGGGCCAGCTGTTCATGTGCGGGCCGTTGTCGGTGGAGTACATGACGAACGTGTTGTCGGTGATCCCGAGCTGATCGAGATGATTCAGAACGTCGCCGATGTTCTTGTCGTGATCGATCATCGTGTCGTGGTAGGGCGACTGGGCTTCTCCGGCCTGGCCCAGGCTGGAAGGCTTCGTGTGAGTGCGGCAGTGCATGTGCGTGGTGTTGAGCCACACGAAGAAGGGTTTGCCCGCCTGGTGCTGGCGACTGATGAAGTCCTTCGCGGCTGCGACGAATTCGTCGTCGCAGGTCTCCATCCGCTTCCGGTTCAACGGACCGGTGTCTTCGATCTTTTGTCGGCCGACACGCCCCCAGCGAGGCTGTTCCGTTGCGTCGTCCTTGTCGGTGGCGGAACACCGCATGACACCGCGCGGTCCGAAGCGCTGCTTGAACTCCGGCATCTTCGGGTAGTCCGGGTCTTCCGGATCTTCCTCGGCGTTGAGGTGATAGAGGTTGCCGAAGAACTCGTCGAAGCCGTGCACGGTCGGCAGGAACTGGTTCTGGTCGCCGAGATGGTTCTTGCCGAATTGAGCGGTTGCGTAGCCGAGCGGTTTGAGCAACTCAGCGATTGTCGGATCCTCCGCCCTCAGGCCGATCGGTGCGCCCGGAAGTCCGACCTTTGAAAGCCCCGTGCGGAACACGCTCTGGCCGGTGATGAATGACGCGCGGCCGGCGGTGCAGGACTGCTCACCGTAGGAGTCGGTGAACATCATGCCTTCTTGCGCGAGCCGGTCGATGTTCGGCGTCTGATAACCCATGAGACCGCGGCTGTAGCAGCTCAGATTGGAAATGCCGATGTCATCTCCCCAGATGACGAGAATGTTTGGCTTATCCGTTTTGGCCATCGTCTTCCTCCGTGCCCTGAACTGCCCGTCGATCGACAATCAGCCGCTCGCGTTCGATTGGTGTTCCGCAAGCCGACGACGAATCGCGGGAACTTGCCACGGCATTTCGTGATTCGAAGGCGCCGCGGCTCGGTTTCGTTCGGAAATTGGCGAGTCCCGAATTGGTGCGGTCGGTTTTGCGCAGGACTCGTGCCGACACGTGTGGTCGCCCTTGCGTTCTCCGCGGCTCACCCGTTACGCTCCCGTCCGGAGGTTTCACGGATGGATGTGTCACGTCGAGAAGTATTGGCCGGCACCGCTAGCATGCTTGGCGCCGCGGTGTGGCCGCGGGCAATGTCGAATGGTCAGGCCGCACAGTCAAACACGGCCCGCTCGCGACCGGCGAACGAACCCTTCGGCTATTGCCTGAATACGAGCACCGTCCGCGGTAACAACCTTGATCTCCCGGCCGTCATTACCGCTGCGTCGAAAGCAGGATTCCACGCCATCGAGCCATGGATTGCCGAGATCGACCGTTATACGAGCGCCGGCGGCTCGCTGAAAGACCTCGGCAAACGGATCGCGGATGCCGGGCTCACCGTCGAAAACGCGATCGCCTTCAACTCCTTTCTTGATGACGACGACACACGTCGCGCGGCGTCGATGGAGAAAATGAAGATCGACATGGATAAGGTGGCGCAGATTGGCGGGAAGCGCATCGCGGCCACGCCCGGGAACAACCGCGCCGCCGCGGTCAGTCTCGACAATGCCGCCCGCTACTACCGAGAAGCGCTCGAGATGGGTGAGAAGGCGGGCGTGCTGCCGCTGCTCGAACTCTGGGGCACCCATCCTGTGCTTGGTCCGTTGTCGCACGGCATTTATGTGACCGTGGCTGCCGGACGCGCCGATGCGAGCCTGTTGCTCGACGTCTTTCATCTTTACAAGAGCGGCACGCCGTTCACGTCCCTGAGACAGATCAACGGCGCATCGCTGCACGTGATGCACCTCAATGACTACCCGCAGGCGGCGGATTCGTCCACCCTCAACGACGGCAACCGGATATACCCGGGAGACGGCGTCGCGCCGCTGCGCCAGATCTTTCGCGACATGCGCGACAACGGGTTCCGCGGCTACTTCTCGCTCGAGCTGTTCAACAAGGAGTACTGGGCAAAGAGCGCGGACGAGAATCTGAAAACGGCAATCGAGAAGATCCGATCAGCCGTACGCGCCGCGCTCGCCTAGGAAGAGCAGGCTCTACCGTCCTCGTTTCACAATCGTCACCTGGACCGGGCGACGTCCAAAACGTCGGGCGGCGTCGCAATCGGCGATGTAGAGATCTACTTGCCGGTTGCGAACGCGAGCGCCGGTGTCGAGAACCCGGTAGGTTCCGTTGTAGGCGTCAGCTCCACCGATCCGGATCACGGTTCCGATTGGGAGCACGGCAGGGTCGGCGGCCACAGTGCCTGCCGATACCGCGGTTCCGGCTGCGGTCACGCGGCCGGTGCAATACGCTGTCGCGGTGAAGGTCACCGGCGCGGCGGAAGGAAGCTGAGAGCTTCCCGGAAGAGATGCCTGCTGCGTCCGGGGCGAACATCCTGTGGGAATCAGGAGGCACAACAAGACGAGTGAGTGGCGTCTCATATAACGCTTCGTCGAACCCGGCAGAACCTTAGGAGTCGACCTGGACAGTGATAGTGCCGACCCCCTCGATCGACCCCTCGAGTCGATCCCCCGGCTTCACCGGACCCACACCCTCGGGCGTGCCCGTGTAAATCAGATCGCCTGGTTGCAGATGGTAGTACTGCGACAGGTGGGCGATGACCGACGGGACGCTGTGAATCAACTGCGAGATGTCTGCCAACTGCTTCTGCTGACTGTTGACGCGGAGCTCGATACGGCCGTGATTCGGATGACCAACCTCGGCCGCCGCGGCAATATCGCCAAGCACCGCCGACTGCTCGACGTCTTTCGCGATATCCCAGGGCCGCTGTTTCTCCTTCGCCACCGATTGAAGGTCGCGCCGCGTCATGTCCAGTCCGCAGGCATAGCCGAAGACGTGGTCGAGTGCCTGTCCTTCGGCGATGCGGAATCCTGCCCTGCCGATTGCGACCACCAGTTCCATCTCGTAGTGATAGTTCGTCGTCCCCGGCGCATAGCCGATGGTCGAGTCTGACGGCGCGTAGTGCTCGGATGCCTTGGTGAAGTAGAACGGCGCCTCGCGATCGACGGCGCCCCCCATCTCTTTGGCGTGCGCCTCGTAGTTGCGGCCGACGCAAAAAATCCGGCGGATTGGAAACCGCTGCGCTCGCCCGCGGATTGGCGCGGATACCGGTGATGGCAAAGGAAACACGAATTCGCTCACGGACTCACCTCATTTACGTTTGTCGTGCGTGCCTTATCTTATCGATCAGCCGTAAGAAAAATGTCTACTCCCGGAGTGTTCGCACGTCATAAACAGTGAAAGGCAGGCAAACCAGGAGGACTTATGAGTGAATTCGTATACCTGTATCGTAGTGGCGCGAGGGCAACCCGATCCCCGGAGCAGGCTCAGCAGGAAATGCAGCGCTGGATGACCTGGCTGAAGGATCTGACGGACAAGGGTCATATCAAGGACCCCGGCCATCCGCTGGAGCGCTCGGGCAAACTCGTCACCGGGAAGTCGCGAAGCGTGACGGATGGACCCTTCGCCGAAGCCAAGGATGTCGTTGGCGGCTATACGCTCGTGCAGGCCAACGATCTCGACCAGGCGGTGAAGCTCGCCGCCGGCTGCCCGATTTTCGAAATCGCCGACGGCACGGTCGAAGTACGGCCAGTCATGCGGATGGGATGAGCGCGTGGACCTCGGCGACCATCTGTTCCGGCGTGAGTCAGGCCGCCTCATCGCCGCGCTCACGCGGGTTTTTGGCATACACAACCTCGCGCTGGCAGAAGACGTCGTTCAGGACGCCTTCTGCCGCGCGATCGAGGTGTGGCCGTTCCGCGGGATTCCTGACAATCCGTCGGCGTGGCTGATGGCAACGGCGCGGCACCGCGCAATCGACGTGCTCCGCCGCGAGCGCACCGCACGGACATTCGCTCCCGAGGTCGGGCGGCTCCTCGAGAGCGAATGGACGCTGGTACCGATGGTCGACGAGGCCCTTGCAGCGTCCGCGATCAAAGACGATGTGCTGCGGATGATGTTCTCATGCTGCCATCCGCGCCTCAGCGAAGACGCGCAGATCGCCCTCATCCTTCACATCCTCTGCGGATTCGGCATCGACGAAACCGCCGCGGCGTTTCTGAGCTCGGAAGCGGCGATGTACAAGCGCCTTTCGCGTGGCAAGAAGCAGCTGGCCAGCTCCAACCATCTGTTCGATCTGACCGACGCTGACTTCACCGCGCGCCTGTCTGCCGTGCAGCGCGCACTCTATTTGCTCTTCAACGAGGGGTATCACGGCGCGTCAGCAGAATCCGCGGTCCGCGCCGAGCTGTGCCGCGAGGCCATGCGCCTGACGATGCTGCTGATCGATCATCCGCTCACCGCCACGCCGTCGTCGCGCGCACTCGCCGCGCTCATGCACCTGCATGCGGCGCGGGTGCCAGGGCGGCTCGACGCGGAAGGAAATCTGAGCCCGCTCTTCGAGCAGGATCGGTCGCGATGGGACTCGACGCTCATCGAGCAAGGCCTCGCGCTGCTCAACAAGTCGGCGACCGGCCCTGAAGCGACCGAGTATCACGTCGAGGCAGCGATCGCCGCGGTTCACGCGCGAGCGGTGTGCACGGAAGACACCGAGTGGAACCAGATCGTCGCGCTGTACGACATGCTCATGACGATTCGACCCTCACCGGTGGTCGCGCTGAATCGAGCAATTGCCGTCGCCCAGAGCGAGGGGGCCGAACGGGGACTGGAAGAGATTCGAGCGATCGCTGACGCCGACCGCATTGCGGAGTATCCCTTCTACTATGCTGCGCTCGGCGAGCTCGAGCACCGATGCCACCGGGACGAGATCGCTCGAGGTCACTTTCACGCCGCGCTCGCGCGAGCCAGGAATCCGATGGAACAACGCTATCTGCAGCAGCGCCTGGACTCGTGCAGGTGATGTGAATCTGTCAGCGCTTACTCGTATCGCAGCGCGATGATCGGATCGACCGTGCTGGCGCGGGTCGCGGGGATCCAGACCGCCAGCAGCGCGACCGCCGTTAGGACTATCGGCGCCACGCTGAACGTCAGCACGTCGCGAGAGGTGACGCCGAATAGGAACGCCTGGATCAATCGTGCCAGGCCGAACGAGGAGGCCAGACCGATCACGATGCCGACGAGCGCCAGGATCATCCCCTGCCGTACGACCATCGTCCGCACTGTCGCCGCCTGCGCGCCGAGCGCCATTCGGATGCCAATCTCTTGCGTCCGCTGCTCCACCGAGTACGCCATGAGGCCATAGATCCCGATCGCGGCGAGAAGCAGCGCGCAGGCACCAAAAACCGTCATCACCCACATGTTGAAACGCTGCCGCGATATCGACAGCGACCGGATCGTGTCCATCGACTCCACGTCGGACACCGGCAGGCCGGCCGACTGCCGCAGCGCGTCCTGGATGGCGTTGCTCAGCGACTGTGGCGGCACTTGCGTGCGCACGATCCACGAGATCGGCGTGATGTTGATGTTGAGCGCGTTCGCCAGGTCTGGCACCTGCGCCTGCGGGATCCAGACCTGCGGGGTCGCCTCACTATCGAGACCGTTGCTCTTGATGTCCGCCACGACGCCGATGATCTGCCGCTCGCCCTCGGCCGCGAACTCGCGCATCCCTCCCTTGCCGACTAGCAGCCGGTCGGCAGTCGGATCGGCCTTCGGCCAGTACTGCCTCGCCATCGCCTCGTTGATGATCACGACCGGCGTGGACGTGCTCGTGTCGCGCTGGTTGAACGTTCGACCGTGCTTCACGGGGATCTTGAACACTTCGAAGTACCCCGGCGAGACGGTCATCCAGCCGGTCCCGCCGTGGAACGGGCCCTGGCTGTCGGCTGCGAGCGGACGGCCGACGATCCGGAACGGAAGGCCGTAACCGCCCTGGAGCGGCACACAGCACGTGGCGCTCGCGTCAACGACGCCCGGCACGCTCTTCAGCCTCTCGACGCCGTTGCGGACCACCTGCTCGACTGCTTCGGCCTTCTCGTACTGCGCGCCCTTCAGCGACATCTTCAGCGTCAGCACATTGTGCGTATCGAAGCCGGGATCGACCCGGCCGAGCGCCATCGCGGTGCGGATGAGGAGCGCCGAGCCCACCAGCAGGATCATCGCGAGCGCGACCTCGACGACCACCAGGACCGAGCGCATCTTGTTCTGCCGGAAGCCGCTGCCCGATCGACCGCTGCTCTCCTTCAGCGTGGTCGTCAGATCGGCTCGGGAGCCCTGGAGCGCGGGGATCAACCCGAAGATCCCGCCGGTCAGCAGTGAGAGCGCGACCGTGAAGGCGACGACGCGCCAATCGAGGCCGACGAGATTGCCGGTCTCTCCCACTCGCGGGAGGCCGGCCGTGTTAATCGACAGCAGCGCGCGGATGCCCAGCCAGCCGACGAACAACCCGAGCACGCCTCCCGCGACCGAGAGCACGACGCTTTCGGTCAGTAGCTGCCGAACGAGGCGTCCTCGCGATCCGCCGATCGCCGCGCGGACCGCAATCTCGCGGCGGCGTCCCGTGGCGCGCACGAGCAGCAGGTTCGCAACGTTTGCGCAGGCGATGAGCAGGACGAAGCCGACGGCGCCGGCATACACATAAAGGGACTGTTTCACGTTGCCGCGCACGAGCACGTCGCGGATCGGCTGGACGCCGAACGACTGCTGCGGCCCAAGCGCGTTCGGATACTTCTGGCGGTATTCGTTGGCGGCCGCCTGCATTCGCCCGTTCGCCTGCTCGATTGTCACTCCGGTTTTCAGCCGGCCCATCACCTGGAAGTAGTGCCCCTGGTCCGACGTGTTCGCGGCGAACTGAAAGAGCGTCCACACCTGGGGCGTCGGGCCGAACTCGCGGAAATCGAACGTATCCAACACTCCGACGATGGTGTACGGATCGCCGCCAAGCGAGATCGCCTTGCCGGGCAGATTGGGATCCGCGTTGAACCGCGTCTCCCACAGGTTCCGGCTGATGATCGCGACCTGCGGCCCGCCCGGCTGATCCTCATCGGCCGTGAACGGCCGACCGAGCCTGAACGGCGCGCCGACGAGCTTGAAGAAGTCCGCCGAAACTCGCGCGGACCGGAGCTGCTCAGGAAAGCTGCCCCCGGTGTAGTTCATCCGGCCCGTGGTAAAGGCAGAGACCTCTTGGACGATCTCCGTCTGCTGGCGGTAGTGCTGGAACTTCGCCGGAGACGCCGCCGGTCCCGATCCCCGCGGCGAGACGTTCATGAAGACGACGACCCGATCCGGATCCGGTACGGCGACCGGCTGCAGCAATACGGCATTGACGACGGAGAAGATCGCCGTGTTGGCCCCGATGCCGAGCGTCAGCGCCACCACCGCTGCCAGTGTGAAGGCGGGACTCTGGGCGAACATCCGGACTGAATGCTTGAAGTCGTGGATGAAGGCTTCCATACGGGCCATTAGACTCCGAAGCGGGCGATTTCGTTGGTCAGGGACGACATGTGTGACGCGCGACTGGGCCTCGGAGCGATTCATGCGCTGTTTTGGGGCAGCATTGGAGGGGACTACCTGCTCACGTCGGTGTTCGTCCTTGCGGTTGACGACAGCGAAGCCAGAAAAGTCAGCAGCGCATCGTGGTCGACGGGCTTGACCATGTGGACATCGAAGCCGGCGTTGCGGGACTGAAGACGATCTTCCTCCTGCCCCCAGCCGGTCAGCGCGATCAGCACCATGTTCTTTCCCCAGGCCGTCTTCCGGATTTCGCGGCAGGCGTCATAGCCATTCATTCTCGGCAGCCCGATATCGAGCAGCACGACGTCAGGTCGGATTTGTTCGGCCGCGCGGACACACGACACGCCGTCGTGCGCCTTCCAGGTCTGATGGCCGGCAAACTGCAACAGCATCGCCAGGGACTCGGCACCGTCGTCGCTGTCGTCGACGATGAGAACGCGGCGCGATACTGCGGGCGTGGGCGCTTCGACTGGCGCTGGCGCCGCGGCGGACGTCGAATCCGGCGCGATCGGCAGCCGAATGGTGAACTCGCTCCCCCGCCCGAGGCCCGCGCTCCGGGCCTCGACGCTGCCGCCGTGCATTTCCGCGAGCGTCTTCACCAGCGTCAGCCCGATGCCGAGACCGTCGCGGGATCGTTCGAGCGACGTGTCGACCTGCGCGAACATCTCGAAGAGGCGAGGGAGATGTTCGGCGGCGATGCCGACGCCGGTATCACGCACGCGAATCACCGCCTGGCCGTGTGCTTCGGTAACATCCAGCCACACGTGCCCGCCGGCGTCAGTGAACTTGCACGCGTTGTTGAGGAGATTGCCTACCACCTGCGTCAGCCGGGCGGGGTCGGCATCGAGAACCAGCGTTTGCGACGGAAGGTTCACCGTCAGCTCATGATTCATGGCCGTGTATTGCTCGCGAACGGCTTCCACCGCCTGGTGGACGATTGACGCGAGTTCGACTCGGTGTCTCCGCAGCTCGATCCGGCCGCGCGTAATGCGACTCACATCGAGCAGGTCGTCCACCAGCCTCGACATCTGGCCGACTTGCCGCTCCAACATCCTGGCCGCGGATCGCACCGCCTCGCCGTCGCCGCCCTCACGCAGTGCTCGTGCCGCGTTGCTGATCGGGGCCAGTGGGTTCCGCAGCTCGTGCGCCAGCATCGCCAGGAACTCGTTCTTGCGCTGATCCGCCTCGGACAGGTCCTCCGCCAGGCTCCGCAGATTGTCCTCGAGCCGCCGTCGTTCGGTGACATCCTGACTGACGGTCGCAAGAGCGACGGGCCGACCCGAAGCGTCCGGCAGCGTCAGGACCTTGTAGGCCATCCACCGCGCCTCGCCGGTCTTGAAATGCCGGAATCGCACGTCGGTCTCGCCGTGCCCCTGAGCAACGACCGACGGGAAGAACTCGTTCATGATCTTGTGCTGATCTTCCGGGAAGAAGAACGACGCGATCGGAGTGCGTCGCGCCTCGTCGATGTCGTCGAGTCCAACCATCTGGAGCCCTGCGCGATTGACAAAGAACGGCAGCCCGGACATGTCGCAAATGCCGATGAAGTCGGTACTGTTCTCGACCAGCGTGACGAATTTCTCGCGCTCGGCCTCGGCTCGCTTGCGTTCCGTGACGTCGCGCACGATCTTGGATGCGCCGACGACGGTGCCGGTGGCGTCCTTGATCGGCGAGATCGTGAGCGAGACGCTGATCCGGCTGCCGTCGGCTCGCCGTCGCTCGGTTTCGAAATGGTCGATTCGTTGCTCCGCCTTCAGGCTCGCGATGATTCGGTCTTCCTCGCCGATCCGATCAGGAGGGATCACCAGCGAGATGTGGCGGCCAACCGCCTCTTCGGCGGAGTAGCCGAACATCCGTTCGGCCGACGCATTCCAACTTTGAATAGTGCCGTCAAGCGACTTGCTGATGATGGCGTCGTCGGACGACTCAATGATAGAAGCGAGCAGACGGGCGGTCAGGAACTGCCGGGCTCGTTCCTGTTCCATTCGGCGTTGATCGGACACGTCCCTGAAAATCAGCACGCATCCCGAAATCGTGCCGTCTTCGTTCCGGATCGGGGCCGCGCTGTCGTCAATGGTCAACTCGTGACCGTCTTTCCGCATCAGCACGGTGTGGTTGGCGAGACCGACAACGATGCCTTCGCGGAGCGCCCTGAGCGCGGGGTTGGTGACCGGCTGACGTGTGGCTTCGTTGACGATTCGAAAGACGTCGTCCAGCGAGCGACCGAGTGCAGCGCCCTGTGTCCACCCGGTCAGCGTCTCGGCAACGGCGTTCATCGTCATCACACGCGCGTCGACATCGGTCGTAATCACTGCGTCACCGATGCTTCGGAGCGTCATTCTCAACAACTCGCCGCGTTCGTTTGCGGTGGCGTGCGCACGTCGTGCCGCCTCGCCAAAGCAGATGATCAAGCCGCACGTAAACAGATACGCGAGCAGTCCGATCAGTCCAGCGACCCCGCCGAGGGCAAAATGGTTTCTGGGCTGGATGAACAGGTAGTTGCACGCGATATAGCCGAGGAGGACGACGAGCATCGCGGGCCTGGTGCCGCCCAGCCACTCCGCCGCGGCAACAGCACCGAAGAGCGTGACGAGCGGCAGCGTGTCGCCCATCCAGGGATCGAGGACCACGCGCAGCAGGACGGCGGCAACAAGCGCTACGAAGGACAGCGTATGGACCGTTGCCGTGCGGCGCTTTTTTGTGATTGATGGGCCGGTGGGTGGGATGGGCGAATCGGTCATTTCTGATCGACGGGCCTAATGGGCAACGCGCATGGTAACGCAAGACGAGAGTGAGTCAAAACGTCGCGTCCAGCTCAGCTGCTTTGTCCATGTTCAGCATTCCGGAATCATCATTCAGCACCTTCGTACTTCATACTGGTCGTGTCGATCCCGGACCGTTAAACAAAGAGCGCGATCGGCGGAGAGAGTCCCATGCATTCCCGTTTCAATGCCCTGGCCGGAGCGGTTCTCATGGCCAGTCCCGTCACTTCTTCCTTGATGGACGATGTTTCCATATCACGGATGGAGCCGCTCATGCCTCTGACGATTGAGTCTTCTGCATTTCAGTCAAACGGAAACATTCCTCGAAAACATACCTGCGACGGCAACGACGTGTCGGCGCCGCTCGCGTGGCACGGGGAACCGACCAACACGAAGAGCTTTGCGTTGATCGTCGACGACCCCGACGCCCCCGATCCCAAGGCGCCAAAGACGACGTGGGTACATTGGGTGATCTATGACGTGCCAGCGGCGACTCATGAGCTTGGTGAGGGTGCATCGCGGAACCTGCCGGCGGGCGCGCGCGAGGGCAAAAACGATTGGAAGCGCACCGGTTATGGCGGTCCGTGTCCACCGGTCGGACGCCATCGCTATTTTCACAAGCTCTATGCGCTCGACGTGACTCTGCCCGATCTGCACGAACCGACCAAAGCGCAGCTCGAGGCCGCCATGAAAGGCCACATCATCGCGCAGGCGGAGCTCGTCGGGACGTATCAGAAGGGCGGGTAGCGCCGGCAAACTGGCTCACCATCGGTCCTAGAGACCGGAAAGGAGAAAAGAGAAGGGAGAAGAGAGGAACAGCTTTTCTTTTGACTCGGATCGCAGCGAGGACGGCTTCAATACTCTTTAGAGCGTTCTCTCTGTCCTGCTGCCGTACAGCTTGCGCAGCTCGCGCTTCAGGATTTTGCCGGTTCCTGTCTTGGGGAAACTCTCGAGGAATGCTACCGACTCCGGGCATTTGTAGTGCGCCAGGCGCGAACGACAGAAGTCCAGGAGCTCCGCTTCTGTGACCTCTACACCGGGCTTGCGAACCACCAGCGCCTTTGGAACTTCGCCCCACTTCGGGTTCGGCACTGGAATCACCACCCCTTCGTACACCGCTGGATGTGCCGCCAGCACCCGCTCCACCTCCAGCGACGAGATGTTCTCCCCGCCGCTGATGATGATGTCCTTCTTCCGATCGACGATCAGCACGTAGCCATCGCGGTCGATGGTCGCCAGATCACCCGTGTGGAACCAGCCGCCCTGCAACGCGTTCGCGGTATCCTCCGGGCGTTTCCAGTAACCATCCATGATGGCATCTCCGCGTGCCACGACTTCGCCGATGGTCTCGGTGTCGCGCGGGACGTCCCGCCCGTCAGCGTCTACGACCCGAACCTCGACGGTCGGTATCGCGTAGCCAGCGCGAGCCCGCCGATCCTGCCGGCTCTCGTCGTCGGGACACTGAACGCCTTTCTTGATGCGCGAGACGGAGAGCACGGGCGAAGTCTCCGTGAGGCCGTATCCTGACGTGCACGCACATCCCAGCTTCTGCTCCACATCACGTACTAGCGTCGGCGATGAAGTGGCGCCCCCGATCATGACGCAGCGCAGGCTGCTGAGGTCGTACGACTCACGATCGGGGCAGTTCACCAGCACATTCGCCATCGTCGGTACCAGCATGCACGCCGTGACCCGTTCCCGCTCGATGAGGCGAAAGATCTCCTTGGGAACGAATTGGTGAACCATGACATGCGTGCCGCCGACCAGCGTGATGGTATGCGCCGCTCCCCAGCCGTTCGCGTGAAACAGCGGAATGGTGTGCAGCATGACGGTGTCGCACGATGTGCTTGCCGCCGTGTCGCGCGACGTCTGCCCGGCCGCAATCGTGGCAAGGGCATGAAGGTAGATGTTCCGATGCGTCAGCATCACGCCTCTCGGCGCATCGCTCGTACCGCTCGTATAGAACAATTCGGCGACCGCGTTCTCGTCGACCCCCATCACGTCTCGATGCAGCGCAGGGGCCGCCGCGATCAGATTTTCGTAACCCTGCGGCGACAGCCAGTCAGCATCGGGATGGCCGTCGAGGAGGTACGCTCGCTCGATTGCCGGCACATCGCGACGGAACGCTTCCGCCAATGGCAAGAGCGCCTTCTCGACAAACAGGAATCTGGCGCCCGAATCGTTCAACACGTACGACAATTCTGGCGGCGCGAGCCGGACGTTGAGCGGCAGAAGCACGCAATCAGCTTCCAGCACGCCGTAGTACGCCTCGAGCAGGCGATGGCAGTTCGTGCTGAGAAACGCGACGCGGTCGCCGGGCCGCGTGCCCTCATTTCGCAGTGCAGCGGCCAGCCGCCCGGCACGCTCGGCGAACTGACCGTACGTGAATCGCTCGTCGCCGCAGACGATGGCGGTGTCGTCGGTGAACTGCTCCTCAGCGTAGCGGATGAACCGGATCGGCGTCAGCGGTACGTTCATATCGGCACCTTCAGCGGTGATGACTGGCCACTCGAGAACCGGTTGCAGAGCGGAGCTCGCCGGCCGTCCACACGCGGAGAGCCTCGATGTCCTTCCGTACCGTGCGCGATGCACCAAAGAGAACCAGCGCCAGCATCGCGGCAAGAATCGGGATCACGTACATCGCCGAGTGCAGACCGGTTCCGCGAAACGGCTCGAGCGCTCGAAGCGAGTGGTCGGTTACGCCGGCAACCCGGGCCGCTTGCGCGGTGAAGTGGTCGCTGATGATGCCGGTGGCGACCGGACCCATTGAGGCGCCAGCCAGGTACATCGCGCCGAAGTACAGCGCCATCGCCGTGCCGCGCAGCGCCGGTTCGACAATGTCCTGGATGGTCGAGTACACAGTCGAATAGTAGGCGTACATCACTCCCGCGCCGGTCCCCATCAACAGCGAGAATGCGACGACGTCTCCGGCCGGTCGCAACAGCGACAGGTACATCAACGGCGCACAAATGGCGAGAGCCGTGGTCGCGACGACAAGTCGCCCGTTTGCGCGAGTCCGGTAAAGCGCGTCGGCAGCAACGCCGCCGGCACACAGGCCAACGATGCCCGAGAGTCCATAAACCGACATCGCAATCACACCTGCCTTTGCGAGGCTCAGGCCGTGGTAGCGAATGAGGAACGGAGCGAGGAAGGCGCCGAGCGCGTACATGTTGAAATTGTGCAGCGCGCCCGAGACGATAATCCACCACAGCGTCGGGATCGACAGCAGAACCTTATACGGCGAACCGGGACGGCGCCGTCGGCCGATCGCGATCTCTTCGACCGCGCCGCGCGTCGGCTCGCGCATGAACAACACGGCCACCGAGCACAGCAGCCCAGGCCCGGCGGCAAGGAACAGCGCCGCCCGCCATCCCCAGTGCTGTGCGACGTATCCTCCAACGAGGAAGCTCAGGCCGAGGCCGAGGGGCAGGCCCAACATGAAGACTGCGGTGGCCCGAGCCCGATGTTGAGTGCGATACAGATCACCGATGATTGAAATGGCGCTGGGAGCGCAGCTCGCTTCGCCGACACCCACGCCAAGGCGGACCACGAACAACTCCCAGAAGTTGCGCGCCAGCCCTGACGCAGCCGTCAGCGCACTCCAGGCCAAGACGCCAATCGCGAGAATGCGCTTCCGGCTGCCGCGATCCGCCAGTCGTCCAAGCGGCACGCCCGCGAAGGCGTAGAGTAACGTGAAGGCGGTACTGAGGGCACCCAGTGCGGTGTCGCCAAGGTTCCACTCCCGCCGAATCTGTTCACCGACCGCGCCGAGAATCTGGCGATCGAAGAAGTTCATCAGGTTGATGGCGAACAGTACAGCAAGCGCGTAACGGGCGCCGGTCATCATCACTCCGAGAGGCTTCGCCCCTCGGACTCCCCTCCTCGCTCTCTCGCTCGCTGCTTCGCCACGCTCGCTCCGTTCGCGAGGCTCGCTTCGCTGCGCTCGCTCGCCGCTTCCGTACGGGGTTGTGAGACCACTTCCAACCTAAAAAGGATATCGAGACTGCGCGATGGCCGCGTCGGCGATCCGTCGGCGCGCGCCGACGGTGTCGGTGCCGGAATATTCAGCCACGCGTACGACTGCCGCGCGAAGCCGATCGGTGTCTTCCGCCCGGCCAGCGAGCGTGTTTGCGACCTGCTTTCCCGCGTGCGCGATCCGGTTCATCGCATCCCCCGCGTAAACGCGTGCGGCGTCCACGGCAATCGAAGCGCGCTCACGACTGCGGGCCACCATCCTCTCCGCGCGGCCGACAGCGCTCTCGATCGCGTAGCACTCGATCATCATGTCGGCAACGTGCGCGAGGATTTCCTGCTCGTCGCGGATGGCCGACCCGAACGTCCGGCCTGCGGAGGCGAGTGCCGCCCGAGCCAGGCGTTTTGCGTGCGCGAGCGAGTCGCACTCAGCCTGAAGCGCGGAGCCGGTCGTCGAAACATCGATCTGATCGGCGAGTAGCGCATCGGCCTGCTTCAGCAGCCGCGTTGCGATGATGAGACGATTGATCTCGTTGGTGCCCTCGTAGATGCGCGTGATGCGCGCGTCGCGATACGCTCGTTCCACGGGAAACTCGCGCGAGTAGCCGTTGCCGCCGAAGACCTGTACCGCTTCATCGACGGCATAGGCCAGCGCCTCGCTGGTGGCAACCTTGTTGATGGAGCACTCGATCGCGAACGTCTCGACCGTCTTCAGGACGGTGACGGCGTCCCGTTCGTCCACTGCCTCGAGCGCCCGGTCGATGTCGCCGAGCGTTCGGTACACCATCGCTTCGCTGACGAAGCACCGGACCGCCATCTCCGCGAGCTTCTGCTTGACGAGCCCGAATTCAGAAATCGATTTGCCGAACTGCCGCCGCTCTTTGGCGTAGCGAATGGATTGATTGAGTGCCTGCCTGATGCCGGCAATGTTTCGGGTGCCGAGCTTGACGCGTCCAAGGTTCAGGATGTTGAACGCAACCTTGTGCCCTTCGCCGATGGCACCCAGGACGTTCTCGCTCGGCACCCGGACGTTGTCCAACATCAGCACCGTCGTCGAGGACCCGTCGAGGCCGAGCTTCTTCTCGTCCGGGCCGCTCTGCACGCCCATGCCGCGTTCGACGATGAAGGCGGTGAACTTCTCGCCGTTGACCTTGGCAAACACGGTGAACAGGTCGGCGAAGCCGCCGTTGGTAATCCACGCTTTCTGCCCGTTCAACAGGTAGTGCCGGCCGTCTGGCGTCAAATGCGCGGTGGTCCTGGCCGCGAGCGCATCGGAACCAGAGTCCGGCTCGGTGAGCGCGTAGGCGCCGATCATCTCGGCGCTCGCAAGCCGGGGCAGATAGCTGGCTTTCTGCGCGGGCGTGCCGAAATACACAATCGGCAGCGTTCCAATCGACGTGTGTGTGCCAAGCGAACCGGCAAAAGACGGATTGACGGCGATTTCCTCGCCGACATAGGCTGCGCTGATCTTATCGAGACCCAGGCCGCCGTATTCGGCGGGAATCTCCAGGCGCAGTAAGTCGAGATCGGCGGCCTTCTTCAGCAGCTCACGCGTCTTCACCCAATCATGCGCGTAAAGGCTTGCCTCGTTGGGCAGGACTTCCTGTCGCATGAACTCGGCGGCCGTCTGACCGAACAGCCGCTGCTCATCGCTCAGATCCTCGCGCGTGAACAGCTGTTCCGGATTCAGCGATCGAATCAGGAATGCCCCGCCGCCCGACACTTCTCGCACCGGTGCCACGGTTCCTCCGGTTGACAGATTGATTGGGGCGTCAGTATATGCTCGCGGCATGCCTTCTATTCAGGAATTGTTCATGCTCACCGACCGGGTCGCGATTGTGACCGGCGCATCGAGAGGCCTCGGTGAAGAGATGGCCGAGGGGCTCGCCGAAGCCGGCGCGGCCTTGATGATTTGTGCCCGCCGCGAGAAATGGCTGACGCCAACCCTCGAACGTCTGAAAGCCCGCGGCTTTCACGTCGAAGGCATGATTGCCGACGTGTCCAATCCGGCTGACGTGCAGGCGGTGGTTGACGGGACGCTGACGGCCTACGGGCGTGTCGATATCCTCGTGAACAACGCGGGCGTTTCCTGGGGCGCGCTTCCCGAAGAGATGCCGCTCGACAAGTGGCAGACCGTCATCGACACCAACCTCACGGGTGCGTTCCTGTTCGCACAGGCGGCGGGTCGCGAGATGCTGAAACGCGATTTCGGGCGGATCGTCAACGTGGCCTCGATCGCCGGTCTGTATGCCGCCGTCCACGGACCGCACTACGCCGCGTACGCCGCATCCAAGGCCGGGCTGATGGGGCTGACGCGCGAGCTGGCCGCGTCGTGGGGCCGGCGCAACATTCGTGTCAACGCGATCGCACCGGGCTTCTTCCGCTCGCGGCTTGCCGATCCCGTACTGCCGCTGGCCGAACCGTCGCTCAAAGCGACCTGCCCGATTCCACGCATCGGCGCCGAAGGAGAACTGAAGGGCGTGTGCGTCTTCCTCGCCTCCGATGCCTCCAACTACATCACCGGTCAGACGATCGTGGTTGACGGCGGCCGAACGATTGGTGGCGCATAACTTCTCACTTTTAACTTTTAACTTTTAACTTTTCTGTAGCTCCATCCTCGCGATCGCCTCGAGGTGCACCTCGTCGGGACCGTCCACGATCCGCAGCGTCCGCGCATGGGCCCAGGCCTGGGCGAGCGGAAAGTCGTCGCTCACCCCGCCGCCGCCATGAGCCTGAATCGCGCGATCGAGCACGCGCAGCGCCATCCGCGGCGCCGCGACTTTGATCTGCGCAATCTCTGATCGCGCCGCTTTGTTGCCGACGGTGTCCATCAAGTAGGCGGCGCGGAGCGTCAGGAGGCGCGCCTGGTCGATCTCGATACGGGATTCCGCGATATGCGCGCGGATCACGCCCTGCTCCGCAAGCGGTCGGCCGAACGCGACGCGGCGAGTGACTCGCGCGCACATCAGCTCCAGCGCCCGTTCGGCGACACCGATGACGCGCATGCAGTGGTGAATGCGCCCAGGCCCGAGGCGTCCCTGCGCGATCTCGAAGCCCCGGCCCTCGCCGAGCAGCATGTTCGATGCCGGCACGCGCACCTGATCGAAGACGATTTCAGCGTGCCCGTGCGGCGCGTCGTCGAACCCGAACACCGGGAGCGTTCGCGTGATGCGTACGCCGGGTGTGTCCATCGGCACCAGGATCATTGATTGCCGTTGATGCTTCGGCGCCTCCGGGTTCGTGCGTCCCATGAAGATCGCGATCCGACACCGTGGATCGCCGGCCCCCGACGTCCACCACTTGCGCCCATTGATGACATAGTCGCCGCCTTCCCGCGCGATCGTGGACTGGATGTTGGTCGCATCAGAGGAAGCCACGTCGGGTTCCGTCATCGCGAAACAGGATCGGATCGTTCCGGCGAGTAGCGGCTCCAGCCACGTCCGCTTCTGCTCACTCGTTCCGTAGCGCACCAGTACTTCCATGTTGCCGGTGTCGGGCGCCGAGCAATTGAAGATCTCGGGGGCGAACGGCATCGCGCGACCCATGATTTCGCAAAGCGGCGCGTACTCGGTGTTGGTCAGGCCGGCGCCATATTCGCTCTCAGGCAGAAACAGATTCCACAAGCCTTCCGCGCGCGCCTTTTCCTTCAATTCCTCGATCAGGGGTATCGGCCGCCATCGATCGCCCTCCCCGAGCTGGTCGCGAAAACGCCTTTCGTTCGGATACACATGCGCCGTCATGAAGGCACTCAACCGCGCCTGCAGGTTCTTCACTTTCGCTGAATGCTCGAAGTGCATAGTGGGAGGCATGATACCTTTGCGCCGCATGTCACAGCTGGTTCGTTACGACATTCGGGACGAGGTGGCGGTCGTCACCATCGACAACCCGCCGGTGAATGCGCTGAGCGCCGGGGTTCCTGAGGGCATCAGCGAGGCGGTCGAGCGCGCCTGCCAGGATGAGAGCGTGGCGGCCATCGTCCTGATTGGCGCCGGCACGACGTTCATCGCCGGCGCGGACATCAACGTGTTCAAAGAGCTGAAAACGCGCGAGCAGTCCGTCGAGCGGTCGCTTGCTGTGCACGCACGGCTGAAGACGCTCGAGGACGCCGGCAAACCACTGGTCGCGGCGATTCACGGTCACGCCCTCGGCGGCGGCCTCGAGTTCGCCATGGCGTGCCATTACCGCGTTGCGATCGCGACTGCCAGAGTGGGCCAGCCGGAAGTTCAGCTCGGGATCATTCCGGGCGCGGGCGGGACGCAGCGGTTACCTCGACTCTGTGGCCCCGCCCTTGCGCTCGAGATGTGCACCGGCGGACAGCCGGTCGGCGCCGCACAGGCGGCTCGGGCGGGCATCATCGACGCCGTCATCGACGGCGATCTGCTGAGTGGCGCGATCGTCTTTGCGAAGGCGCGTGCCGAGGCGAAGGAACGGCGCCGCACCCGCGAGCAGCGGGACAAGATGGGCGATCGCGCGGCAGGGGTGGCCGCCTGCGAGTCGATGCGCGCCGCGCTGGGCACGTCAGCGAGGGGCGCCCGGGCGCCGTTCGCCGCTGTCGAGGCAATCGAGGCCTGCATCACGATGGATTTCGATGCGGGCTCCCGGCGTGAAGCCGAGCTGTTCGCCGATTGCGTACTGTCGGTCGAATCGAAAGCGATGCGCCATCTGTTCTTCGCCGAGCGCGAGGTCGCAAGAGTCCCAGACGTGCCAAGAGACACGCCCACCCGTGCGATCCGGAGGGCGGCCATCGTCGGGGCAGGCACGATGGGCGGAGGCATCGCTATGGCGTACGCCAATGCCGGCATTCCGGTTCTGCTCAAGGATGTCGATCAGGCTGCGCTGGATCGGGGCATGGCGGTCATCCGCAAGAACTACGAGTCAACGGTGTCGAAGGGAAAGATGACGCCGGAGGCGATGGCGCGCACGGTGGCGCTCATCGGACCGACGACAACGTACGACGAGTTTGGTGACGTCGACATCGTCGTCGAGGCCGTGTTCGAGAACATGGATCTGAAACTGTCCACGTTCGCCGAGCTTGGCGCCGTGACACGGCCGGACGCAATTCTGGCGTCGAATACGTCAACGCTCGACATCGATGAGCTCGCGGCGTCGAGTGGGCGCCCGGCCCAAGTTGTCGGACATCATTTCTTCAGCCCTGCCAACGTGATGAAGCTGCTCGAAATCGTGCGCGGGCGAGCCACCAGCAGGGAGGTCATCGCGTCGTCGTTGAAGCTCGCGAAGCAACTGAACAAGGTGGGAGTCGTCGTCGGCAATTGCTTCGGGTTCGTTGCCAACCGCATGCTCGCCTACTACATGCGCGAGGCGTATCTGCTCCTCGAGGAAGGCGCCAGCGTCGCGCAGATCGACAAGGCGCTGACCGATTTCGGTCTTCCGGTCGGACCGTACGGGATGCAGGACATCGCGGGCATCGACGTCGGCTGGCGCATTCGCCAGTATCTGAACTCGTCGGGGAAGACGCGCGCGGAGGGACCACAGTCCGCGGTGCCTGATCGGCTTTATGAGATGGGGCGCTATGGCCAGAAGACCGGCGCGGGATGGTACCGATACGAGAGTGGCAGCCGGTCCCGGATTCCCGATCCAGTGGTTGACGAGGTTGCTGCGGAAGAGGCAGCCAAGCGCGGCGTCGCGAGGCGCGCCATCCCGGATGATGAAATTATCGCGCGCATCATGACGGCCCTTGCGAACGAAGGGGCGCGAGTGCTTGAAGAGGGCTACGCCATTCGCGCCGGCGACATCGACGTGGTCTACGTGAATGGGTTCGGCTTCCCTCGCCATCGCGGCGGCCCGATGTTCTACGCCGACACCATCGGGTTGCCGGTGGTACTCGCAAAGGTTCACGAATACCGGCGGCGGTTCGGGGATTACTGGCAGCCGTCGGCTCTGCTGGAGAAGCTGGCCAGCGAGGGGCGCGGCTTCCACAGTGACGCGGCATGACGGTCGGCGTCAGTCTGTTGCAGCTCGGCGGTCTGGTCGGTCAGGAGGTGGCAACCAGCGACTGGCTCGTGGTGACTCAGGACCGAATCGATACGTTTGCGGACGCGACCGACGACCATCAGTGGATTCACGTCGATTCCGCACGCGCCCGGGCCGAGACGCCTTTCGGGACGACCATCGCGCACGGCTTTCTGACGTTGTCGCTCGTCAGCACGCTGATGCGTGACGCCATCATCGTCGATGGCCTGCGCATGACACTCAATTACGGGCTCAACCGCGTGCGCTTCGTGTCGCCGGTGCCCTCTGGTTCGCGCATTCGCGCGCGCATCACGCTCGGCAGGATCGAAGATTTGGGAGACAGCACGCAGGCGATGTGGAGCGTCACCATCGAGCGTGAGGGCGGCGAAAAGCCAGCTGTCGTGGCGGAGTGGATTGTTCGCTACTACCCGCGTTAAGTGTTTGGATCTTCCGCTAAAGGCGGAAGCCACAAGTTCGTAAGAGTGAGATCTTGTTCGAGAACCCCAACGCAGATGGACTCGACACCACGCCGGTCCGCGACGGCGAAGCGCTCGACTGGGTGCGACTCGAAGCATGGCTGCGAGACGCGCTGGCGGCGTCGCTGGTCGCGGACGTCGATCGTCGTGAGCGCATGCAGGTCGCGCAGTTTCCGGGCGGGCACTCGAATCTCACCTATCAGGTTCGATTTGGCGACGCTGAATTCGTCGTTCGTCGCCCGCCGCTCGGTCCGGTTCCACCGACCGCGCACGACATGGCTCGCGAGTATCGCTGGTTGTCGGCGGTCCAACCCGTCTTTCCACTGACGCCCCGCGTCTACGCCCTCTGCGACGATCCCTCGATCATCGGTTCGGTTTTCTACGTGATGGAACGGCGGCACGGAATCGTCGTACGAGGCCGCGAGCCAGCAGCGATCAAGGATCGGCCTGAGGTGCGGCGCGGCCTCAGCATGACGCTAATCGACGCACTGGCTCAGTTGCACGCCATCGACATCGACAGCGCCGGTCTCGGACATCTCGGCAAACCTCACGGATTCGTCGAGCGGCAGGTGCGCGGATGGACGGATCGCTGGAATCGATCGAAGACGTCCGAGGTCGCCGACATGGAGGCGCTGGCCCGATGGCTGGTCGACTCGCTGCCACCCAATCCTGCACGACCCACGATCGTTCACGGCGATTTCAAGCTGGATAACCTGATGTTCGACGCCGCTGACCCATGCCGTCTCGTGGCCGTCTTCGACTGGGAAATGGCCGCTCTGGGCGACCCTTTCGTTGACCTGGGAATTCTGTTGGCGTACTGGGCGGCGGACGCCGCCGGAGGGCCACGCGACACGCTCGCGTCGGTGACGACATTGCCGGGCTGGATGACGTCAGCTGAGCTGGTCGAGCGCTACGCCGAGCGCAGCGGCCGCGATCTGACCACGTTGAAGTTTTTCGAAGTCTTCGCGCTCTTCAAGATCGCAGTCGTGATTCAACAGATCTATTACCGTTTTGTGAACGGTCAGACGAGCGATCCTCGCTTTGCCGACTTCGGCGATCGCGTGACGTATCTCGCGCGGCGGGCCGCGTCGTTGCTCTAGCTCACCGCCCGCATTCGTGGCGGCACGATCACTTGAAACCGACAACTTGCCGGATCATGCCGTCGCTTTTCGTCAGGATGTAGAGTTCGCCGTTGGCATCCTCGGCGAAGCGCATGTCCACGCGGCCGCGACCCGAGACAGCTCCGGCGCCTGGCAAGGCGTCGCCAACACCGCCGCGGGCGTGGAATGTCTCCTCCGCAAGCCGTCGGAGTCCGGCGTCGATCTCGTGCAACGGCGCCAGCGTCGTCGGATCCCCGTCGTCGGCGCGCAGCACCTCGGCCATGTCTGCGTACCAGACGTGGGCGGTGGTAATGTCGGCGAGAATGAGTTTGCCCTTCAGCGCGGGAATTCTGCTGCCTCGGTAGATGAATCCGCCGGCAATCGCATCGCCGCCAATGGCCGTGTGCGGGTAGGCGATGACCGCGTACGTCGGCTTGACGGTCCCGTGAACGATGGTGTCGGTGATCTGTAGCGGAATCGTGTCATCGGCGGGGACAGGTTTCATTCCGTCAGCCGTCCGTGCCTGCGGTCCCTCACGGAGCGAGTATCCGTAGTTCGCCCCCTTCTTGATGATCACGACCGTCTCCCAGGTGTTCAGGCCGATGCTGAAGGCAATCAGCCGTGGCGCGGCCGATTGCGTCGCCGGGAAATCCCAGATCAACCGATGCGGATTGCGCAGACCGACCGCCCAGATCTCCTTGCGCGCCCCCTCGATCGACACGAACGGATTGTCTTTCGGGATGCGGTAGCGACCGTTCTCGCTGATCGTGCTCGTCGATGTGTGCTCGCGGAGATCAGGAATGATGCGCAGGATCTTTCCGCCGAGCGTGTCGAGCCGCTGCGGGTTGAGCCGTCGAATGTCCTTCTGTTCACCGGCGCCGGCGTCGCCGCTGCCGATGTACATGACCCGCCAGTCGGGGTCGCCTGGCTTGGCTGCGGGGTTGAACGTCATCTCGCCCATCGGATGAATCGGTGTCGGCAGCTGCAGTCGCATCAGCTCGCGTGCTGTGCCCTCGAACGTCGTGTTCGCGATGTTGCGGTCCTGCCATTCGATCAGCACCGCTTCTCGATCGATTTTCCCTTCGAAGGTGGGCACCGTGATCGCCGGCGTCGTCGTATAGCGCGACAGGTCGAGACCCGGCACGACTCCGGACTTCGGCGCCGCGGGCGCGGGGGTCGATGGATCCTCGATATGAATCGTGTAGAAGACGCCATTGTGCGCGTAGTCGGGGTCGAGAATCACGTTGGTCAGGCCGGTGGCGAAATTGCGCTCGAAGTTGAACTTTGGAAACAGCCCCGGCCGGCCTTTCAGGCCGTTGAAGTCGAGGTAGACGGTGAACTTCTTCGTCTGCTTGTCGAAGAGATACAGAGGTCCGTTCAGGTCGTTGATGAAGAATCGGCGACCACCCGGTTCATCACGCATGAAGTTGACACGGGCCAGCTGTGCCCGCGTGTTGTCGGCGCTGTTGTCCGCGGTGATCGGCATTTGCGCGTAGTCGGCAAGCTCCAGCTTCGGGCGTGGTGTGCCATCGGAGGCAGCCGCGGCAGGCGCAACCGTGACCGTCTTGTTGCTCGCCAATGCGCGAAGGTAGTTGACGATGCTCCAGATTTCGGTATCCGAGAGGCGGCCTTCCCACCCCGCCATCATCGTCGGCGGGATGCCCTTCTTGATGACGCTGTAGATCTCGCCGTCGGTGGACCCATTGTCCCACTGCGCATCGGTGAGGTCGGGAGGCTGTTTTCCTCCCTGCTCCGCGATGATCGAGATGGCGATGCCCGCTTTCGCCGCACCCTGTCCAAGGTTGCCGTGACAAGCGGCGCAGTTCGTGTCGTAGGCCCTTTTTCCAGCGCCGAGCGATTCCGGTGTCGACGCGACGGGATTCTTCAGGGCTGCCGCCTGCGGATTCTGGACGCCGGCACCTGACGATCTTGTTTCGTCCCTTAATAATCTCGTGGCTTCCCTGAATGATCTCGTGGCTTCCGCCTTCAGGCGGAAGGATGCGTTGCCACCGAGAACAATCAGCCCCAGAACCAGTATCGCCGCGTGTGACAGACGTGAATGCATGCAGGGTGGCGCCTTCAGTTTGGCAGTTTGAGCCGAATGTTCGAGTACGCCGTCACGCTGTACAAATCGTGTGACTGAAACGCAATCGTGCCCGGCGCGACCTTGCGGCTCGGCGTATCGTAATTGCTTTGCCATTCCGCCGGCTGCGTCCAGCGGACGACTTCCTGCCCCTTCAGAGAGATTGTGATCGTGTTGCCCTGACCCGTGATCTCCATCGGGATCCACTCGTCGTCTTTTCCGGGAACGTTCGACAAGTCGACGACGTGATAGAGACTGCCGGTGCGAATGCGATCGCTATGGCTGTTGTTGACCTGGATCTCGAAACCCTTTCCCGGGAATCCCTCCGGCTGGAACTCGGTCATGACGTAGACGCCACCGTTCGACCGATAGCGCGCGAGCACGTCCAGCCGCAGATCGAAATTCTGGAATGCATGATTGCCGACCGGACCGTCGTAGAAGAGGTGCGAGGGCTGTCCGACGGCGTTGGCAACGATGGCGCCATTCTGAACCTTGAATGAATCGGGATTCGCGCTCGCTTTCCAGCCCGTCAGATCCTTGCCGTTGAACAGGCTCACGAAACCGGACTCGACCGTCCGGGCCGGCGGCGCGGGCATCGGCACCGGCGTGTGCTTCACGTAGGTCACACTCCGTGCGGGCATCATCGAGCCGTCGGGCAAGGAGTTGCTCGTCTCGAGCGTGAGCGTGTCGCCGTTCAGTGAGAAGACCTGTTTCGCCGAGCTCGGGCCACCCCGGCCGCCGCTCGCGGCCGACGTCACGACGAGTTTGGATCCTTCCCACGCGGCACGAGTTGTCACCGTGACGGGTGGACCGCCCCGGCCGCCGCCAAGTTGCGTACTCGTTTCCTCGCCGTTCAGTTTCATGGTGACCGAATCAGGGTTGCTGAGTGGTGTCTTGATCGTGACGCTGTCGGCGGTCTGCGCGATCGTGAACTCGAACGGGGTCACCTGTCCGGCGTTCGGATTCTGCGGCCGCCACGTGCCCGCCAGGTTCGGCGGCGCCTGCGCCGCCAGCCCGATCACGACCACCGCTGACACCGCCACCACAGTCAACATTGCGCGCTTCATGTCCTGCTCCTTCAGTGAGGCCATGCTACACCGAATCATTCGCGGCCGCGTCCGCTCGCGCGACGGTGCGTCGCTCATGACATAATCGCCGCCCTGACCGCTAGCCGAGGAAGATGAAATGACGAAAGCCGCGGCTTCTGCGCCGGCCGACAAGGTCGCGCTTTACGAGCGCCTGATTGCGACGAACCCTCGCGTCGAGCGCAAGGGCGCGACGATGCCGTACACGTCGCTCAACGGCAACATGTTCAGCTTCCTGATGAAGACCGGACGGGTCGGGCTGCGACTGCCCGAAGCCGAACGGGAGGCATTCATCAAGAAATATAAGACGAAGCTCGTCGAGCAGTACGGCATCGTCCAGAGGGAGTACGTCGAAGTGCCCGACGGACTGCTCGCGAAGACGCCGGAGTTGAAGAAGTACTTCGACGCGAGCTACGAGTACGTCAGCTCGCTGAAGCCCAAGCCGACGACAAAGCCGAAGAACGTGAAGTCATGAGGAAGCTGTCCTTCGTTGCCATCGGGCTCGTCGTCACGGCAGTTGCCGCCGTTGCCTTTCGACAGGCCCCGGCGCAACCCACTGGGCGCGTCTCCGACCCGGCGGTCGTCCAGGCCTTGATGAAGCAGTACAACGTGCCGGGCGTCAGCATCGCGATCATCAAGGAGTTCAAGATCGCAGCGACGTACACGTACGGTGTCGCCGACGTCGAGAGCGGCGCGAAGGTCACGCCCGATACGATGTTCCAGGCCGCCTCGATCAGCAAGCCGGTCGCCGCGATGGTGTCGCTCAAGGCGGTCCAGAACGGACTCTTCACGCTCGACCAGGACGTAAATACGATCCTGAAGTCATGGAAGATGCCAGACAGCCCATTCACGAGCGAGCGGCCGGTCACGCCGCGCACGCTCATGAGCCACACCTCTGGCACCGGCGACGGCTTTGGATTCCCCGGGTACGCGCCGGGCGCCCCGCTGCCCACCATCCCGCAGATTCTCGACGGCCAGGCGCCGTCCAACGTCAGGAAGGTCCGCCTCGAGCGTCCCCCGCTGAAAGGCTTCAAGTACTCGGGCGGCGCCGTCATGATTGAGCAGCTCGCGCTGAGCGACGCCGCCGGGAAGCCGTTCGACGAGATTGCGCGCGAGTGGGTACTCAATCCGATCGGCATGACCAACAGCACGTACGAGGAGCCGCTGCCGGCGGCGCGCGAGAAGCAGGCCGCCCGGGCGCATGACCGGAACGGTGCGCGCATGGGCGACCCGTGGCACGTCTACCCGGAGCGCGCGGCGGCGGGCTTGTGGACGACGCCGACCGATCTCGCCAAGTTCGCGATCGAGGTTCAGTTGGCGGTTCTAGGCAGATCAACCAGAGTACTCTCGCGGGAGACGGCGCTCGAGATGATCACGCCGGTCGGCGTTGGCCCCTACGCAGTTGGCTTCTCGATTCAGAAGGACGGAGAAGGGTGGTACTTCAGCCATGGTGGCAGCAACTGGGGCTTCCAGTGCGGACTCACGGCTCACCGCCTGCACGGCTACGGCGCCGCGATCATGACCAACAGTGATAGTGGCGGCCCGCTCATACGCGAGCTGACCAAACTCATTCAGCAGGAGTACGCGTGGGATGCAGTCGCCCAGCCGATTCCACGCACCTACGGACCGGAGCGACCATAATCCTTCAGCACTGATTGGAACTGGTTTCAAAGCCGATTTCGTGGCTTCCGGCTTTGGCCGGAAGGATGTGGCTGTCGCTGACTTCCGCCTAAAGGCGGAAGCCACTGGAAGCCAAAGTGGTTAGTAATTAGCGATTCAGAAGTCTTCCTCGAAAAACTCGAGCGGCGTACGTGTCGCAGCCGCACGGCGCTCAGCTTCCTGCCGGCGAAGTTCCACACGGCGGATTTTTCCCGAGATCGTCTTCGGCAGGTCGGAAAACTCCAGGCGACGGATACGCTTGTACGGTGCCAGACGCGCACGGCAGAATTCCAGGATCTGCTGTGCCAGCTCACGAGATGGCGCCTGGCCGGTCGCAAGCGTGACAAACGCCTTGGGCACCGCGTGCCGCACGGGGTCGGGGCTTGGCACCACCGCCGCCTCCGCGATCGCCGGATGCTCGATCAGGATGCTCTCGAGCTCGAACGGGCTGATTCGGTAGTCCGACGCCTTGAACACGTCGTCTGCGCGGCCGATATAAGTAATGTAGCCGTCGGCATCGCGGCTGGCGACGTCACCCGTACGATAGAGATTCCCGCTCGTCACCTCCGCGGTCCTGTTGTGATCGTCGCCATATCCGCGCATCAGGCCACCGCGGCCGTCACTGATGTTGATGCAGATTTCCCCCTCGTCGCCGACCGCACCGTCGGCGTTGATCAACTCTATTCGGTAGCCGGGAAGAGCACGCCCCATGGATCCGACCTTGAGGCGTTGACCGGGAGGATTTCCAATCAGCGCGGTGGTCTCGGTCTGACCGAATCCGTCGCGGATCGTCAGCCCCCACGCCGCCCTGACCTGTTCGATCACTTCGGGGTTCAGTGGCTCGCCGGCGCTGGCGACTTCGCGAAGGGCAACCGGGTAGTCGGCCAGCCGTTCCTGCACGAGCATTCGCCAGACCGTCGGCGGCGCGCAGATCGTTGTGATCCCATGTTTGACCAACGCTTCCAAAATGCTCCGGGCGTGAAACTTCCGATAGTTGAATGCGAATACCGTTGCACCCGCGTTCCATGGTGCAAAGACGCAGCTCCAGGCGTGCTTCGCCCATCCTGGCGAACTGATGTTCCAGTGCACGTCTCCACCCTGCAGCCCCAGCCAGTACATCGTCGACAAATGGCCGACCGGGTAGCTCTGATGCGTGTGCATCACGAGCTTTGGTTTCGCCGTCGTCCCTGACGTGAAGTAAAGAAGAAGCGGATCATCGTGACCTGTTTCCCGATCGGGACTCAGCGAGGTGGTCGCCGCCGCCGACTCTCCGAACGCGTGCCATCCTGCCGGCGTGGGGTCGCCGACGCTGATTCGGGTGAAGGGTTGCGAGATCGCCGCGAACTTCGATGCACAGTCTGCGGCCGCGACGACATGAGCGACGCGGCCACGATCGAATCGATCGCGAATGTCGTCGGCGCCCAGCAGCGTGGTCGCGGGAATCACGACCACGCCCAGTTTCATGCACGCTACGAACGTCTCCCAGAGCGCGACCTCGTTGCCCAGCATGACCAGCAGGCGGTCGCCGCGCTTCATTCCGAGCGTCCGAAAGAACGAGGCGACGCGATTGGAACCCTCAGAGAGCTCCTGAAAGGTCCGCACGTGGTTCGTGCCGTCTTCCTCAACAACGATCAGCGCCGGCTGCGTGTTTCCTGCCGCGATGACGTCAAAGTAGTCGAACCCCCAGTTGAACGTTTCCATTGATGGCCAGCGGAAGCCCCGGACAGCCGCTTCGTAATCGGTTCGGTTCGCCACGAGGAAGTCGCGGGCGGCCGTGAAGGGATGAGGAGACATTCCGGCTCCAGACTACGTTACTCCGCTCGCAGCGCGACCGCCGGATCGATCCGCGCCGCGCTTCGCGCCGGCAGGTAGGCGGCCAACAGCGAGACGACGCCGAGCACGACGACGACGCCCACAAATGTGAGCGCATCGCCGGGTGAAACGCCGAATAACATCGATGCGATCGACCGCCGCAGGGTCCAGGCGGCGAACAGGCCGGCGGCTGCGCCAGCCAGCGCCATCCCAACACCCTCGCTCGCGACCAGTAAAACGACGTCGCGAGTTTGTGCACCTAGAGCGACGCGTACACCGATCTCGCGCGTGCGCTGGGTCACCGCGAACGCCACCAGCGTGGCGATACCGACGGCTGCAAAGATCAATGCAATTACCGCGAACGCCGATACCACGACGCTGCTGAACCGCCAGGGCGCGAATGCCCGGCCAACGACTTCATCCATCGTCGAGATGCGATCGACTCGTGCGTCGGGATCGAGCGTCGCGACGGCCGCCCTCAGAGCTGGGACGGCTGCACGCGGATTGCCGGTGAAGCGGATCATGAAGTGCTGCACCTGGTTCGGCGCCTGGCGGTACGGCAGATAGACGTCGAAGCGCGGCGTCTCAACTTCTCGATATCGCGCGTCTTCGACCACGCCGACGACGGTCTGCCAGGCGAGCCTTTCCCCTTCTTTGGGTGCGCCGTACGTCAGCACGCGCCGGCCGATCGGATTCTGCCCTGGCCATAGCCTGGTAGCGAGCGACTGGCCAATGATGACGACCGGCGGCGAGCTCGCCGTGTCGTGCTCATCGAACACCCTGCCCTGCAGCAATCGGATGTCCATTGCCTGGAAATAGTCAGGTGTTGCGGCCTCCCAATTGACGATTGGGTTGCGGCTGGCGCTCTCCGGGCCAAGCGGCTGCCCTTCGAAGATGATGCTGGTGTCCATCCCGATGGCGCCGTTCGCGAAGGGCCGCTGGTAGACGGCTCCGGCGGCAACCGCACCGGGAAGCCGCCGTGAGCGATCGAGCACGGCATCAACAAGCGCCCACTGGTTCTCTCGCGCGGCGAACCGCTCGTCGGAAACACCAACATCGAAGGTCAGCACGCCTCGCGGATCAAAGCCGAGATCGAGGCGAAGCAGCGCGGTGAAGCTGCGGACGAACAACCCTGCTGCGGTCAGCAGCATCACCACCGCCGCGAGCTGCGCAGCTACGAGCAGCTGGCGCGTGCGTGCAGACGATGCGGTCGCAGTTGATGCACGCGAACGATCGTGAAGCGCGTCGAAGGGGGTGACGCCGCTCTGGCGCCATGCGGGAAACAGGCCAGTCAAGACCGCTGTCGCGAGGCACAGCCCCACCGCGAACAGCAGCGCGCGGACGTCGATTGCTGCCTGGTCGAGGCGCGGCACATCGATTGGCGCAAGCGACACGATGGCATGGAAGGTCACATACGCGAGGCCGACACCAAGGATGCTGGCAGCCAGCGCCAGCAGAATCGATTCGCAGAATAAAGATCTGACGATCTGATGTCGACGCGCGCCGAGTGCGAATCGCACCGCGACCTCCCGCCTGCGCGTCGCACCGTAGACCAACAGCATCGCAGCCGCGTTGGCACAGGCGATCAGCAGCAACATGCCGGACGCCCCGGCAATCGTCAGCAACGCCGGCCGCGCCGGGCCAAGCAGGTATCTCGGAAGCGGAGTCGCCACGACGTCCGTCGAGGTGTTGACCAACCCCTGCTTCAGCTCCTCGTTCCGAGCGATGGTCGAAAGCGCGGCGACCGCATGCTCCAGATTCGCACCGGAGGCCAGGCGACCGATGCCGTACATCGCGCGGACCTCGTCCATCTGCCAGGGCCATTCTTGATCCGCTGCGTCCGCCGCAATCGTCGGTCGAAGCGCAACCCACACCTCTGCGCCGGCTGGAATTCTGAAGTCAGGCGGCATCACGCCGATGACTTCGAAGCTCGCAGCCTTCTTTCCCGTGCCGACGGTGAGCAGTCTTCCGACGACGGCCGGATCAGATGAAAAGTGCTGCCGCCAGATCCCGTCGCTCAGCACGATTGTCGGCCTCGCGCCATGAAGTTCGTCGTCCGGGCGGAACGTTCGTCCAATCATCGGCCGTGCACCGAGCACGTCGAAGAAGCCCGACGATACCGCGTTCCGTACCGCTCGGAACGGCCGGCCGGGCCCCGTGACGTTGAGCGTTCCCCAGTTGACCGATCCGAAAAGCTCAATCGCGGTGAAGTTATTCTGGCCGGCCAGCCACGCGCGTCGGTCGGACATCGACACTTCCGCCACCTGCTGCGAGTGCGCGGCGTCGCGGCCCCACAAGACGACGACCCGATTGGGATCAGTGACCGGCAGCGGCCTGATCAGAACGGCGTGGGCAATGCTGAAGATCGCAGTGGCGGCGGCAATCGCGATGGCGAGGATGAGCACGACCGTCGCCGAGAACCACCGGCCACGGCGCACGCTTCGAAACGCGGAGCCGAGATCGCCCGCGAGTGCCATGTCACCACTGTATGCGACTTCAGCTGCCTGCGGTCGAGAATTGACCCGGGGAAGTCACCGTTCCCCGGCTGACTTCAGCCTCCTTCGTGCGGCGTTCGATCGCGTCCGTGATCCGCTTCGCATCTCGTGCGACGCCGTGGATCATCGTCGACGAAAGCGAATGCAGGAAATGCAGGCCAACGAAATACAGCCCCGGCTCATCGCTGGCGACGCCACTCCGGTGCCGAGGCTCGCCGTTGGCTTCGAAGATTGGAAGATCGATCCACGACAGGCCGTTACCAAACCCGGTGCACCAGATCACGTTCGTCACGTCGAGCGCGCGGCCATCGTCCAACACTGGAAGCCCATTCAGTACGCCACTCACCTTCGACACGCGCTGAACGCCCGCGGCAGCGAGGTGTTTGGGCTTGACCCGGATCAGCGGCGCACCCTGCGTAAACATCTTGCGACGCAGCCGACGCCCCATCGGCGTGCCGACCGTCAACACTCGATGGAAGACGAAACGAAAGAGCAGCCGCAAGAGGCCGATTCGAGCCGGCAATCCATCGATCTTGAACGGCACGTGGCCGGTGTCGCGTCCCGACACCGAGGTCGGATGCTCGCGCGCAACCTCGATCGCGATCTCGGCGCCGGAGTTGCCGGCGCCGACGAGCAGCACGGCACCAGGCTTCAGTTGACCGAGATTCCGGTATTCGCTCGAGTGCATCTGGAGAATGCCGGCCCCGAGTTCCTTCGCGAACGCAGGGACTCGCGGAACCTGATAACTCGACATCGCGACGACGACGTGGTCGGCTTCGAAGCGGGAGGAGCCCGCCTCGATCAGGTACCGGTTACCGACGCGCGTCAGGCGATTGACCCGTACGCCGCTTCGGACGGGCAGCTCGAATCGACGCGCGTACGCTTCGAGATAGTCCGCCATTTCGTTCTTGGTCGGAAACGAAAACGACGGCGAAGGGAATCTCATCCCGACCAGGCCGTCGAAAACCGCCGGCGTAAACAGGTGAAGCGAATCCCAGCGCTGCCGCCAGGGATCGCCTACACGTTGACTCGCGTCGAGAATCACAAACGAACGCTCCTGACGGGCCAGGTAATAGCCAACCGACAGTCCTGCCTGCCCGCCGCCGATGACAACCGTGTGAAATCTCTCGCAGAAGTGTTCTTTCTCCATGGTCACCTCACGACCCGATCCTAGCGATTGGAGGAATGCGCCCGCATCGACTGAAGTTCGTAGCCGCCGCCGAGTCCGACTATGGGTATTTCTATGTAGAGGACTCGATGAGGTGGTGCTCGAATGCGTACGCAGTGGCTCCCGCACGACTGGATACGTCGAGCTTGTTGAAAATGTTGCTGATATGGCGGGCGACGGTCTTCTCGCTGAGGCCCAGCTCGTCCGAGATGGCGCGGTTCGTCCGCCCGGTCGCGACCAGGCGAAGCACCTGCAGCTCGCGGGCGGTCAGACCCGACGCGGATCGAGCGTCACGGGATGGTTGCAAACGCGCGAGGTCCGACCGCGCGCCGAGCTGTTGAAACGTTCGACGGGCGGCTTCCAGCTCGATCTCGGCGCTGTCGTTGTCGTGGAGCATCCGACAGGCCTGCGCAATCGAGACGCTCGAACGAGCGGCCTCGTACGGAACGTCCAGCTCGCGCCAGAGCGTCCACGCGGTGCGGCATGATGCGAGTGCCGCCGTTGAATTGCCTTCGGCCAGCATGACCGCACCAATCGCCTGGGCCGCGGTCGCTCGCACGAACGGCGTCGCGAGCGCCGCAGCGAGCGCGTCGAGCTCGTCGGCCGCCCGCCGTGCTGCGCCGACGTCACCACAAGCGAGCATGATTTCGACCGCGGCGCTGAGCACTCTCGACCGCGCGCGACGACTTCGTGCCTCCTGCAGCACCCGGCACATCGCGGCGAGAGCATCATCGCGTTTTCCCTGCGCCACGCGCATCAACGCCAGGCCGGGATACGGCGATCGGCCCGCTTCGGCCGCGCGGCGATACGCCGCCTCGGCCTGTTCCAGTTCCCCGCGCAATCGGTGGAGCTCAGCAACCTGGTAGAGGGCCGCGCCGAACGCCGGCTGACCGGGCGGTTCAGAGAGCCGCTCGCACGCGAGCAGCGCTTCGTGGAGGGCGTCGGGCCAGACACCCCGAAGCGAGATGATCTCGGCGCGATGCACGAGACACTCGCCTCGATACGGCACCATGTCGGGTTGCGATTCGCACCATCGGGTCAACGCCTGCGTCCACTCGCGGGCCCGCCCGACGTCGAACAGATCGGAGCAGGCGGACAGGACGCTGCAGTAGATCATGCCCGCGAAGATGGGCGACACCTCGCCGGAGGTGACTGCCACCATCACCTCGTCCAATAGCGCGACGCCGCCGGCGATGTCGCCGCGCTCGATCAGCACCCGGCCGTGCCCTTGTCTCGCAAGATTCAGCAGATCGGCATCGCCGAAGCGCTGCCCGATCTCGGCGGCTTCGGCGAACTTCGCTTCGGCGTCGGCGGGCATGCCGCTTGCCATCGACTGACGTGCGGCTGACACCAGGAGATATCCGCGCTCCGCACCCGGCTCTCCGCTCTCGTCGAGTAGCCGCGCCGCGCGAGACATCCAGCCTGCCGCCTGCGCGTGGTCCCCACGGCTCAATAGAATCGATGAAATCCGTGCCGCGATTCCGCCGGCCCGCTGGAGGTTCCGCTCGTGTACGAACCCATGGTGCGCGCGCAGCAGCGCGTCAAGACTTTCGCCGTCTTTCCCGATGAGATACGCCGACGCGGCCAGTTCGACGAGCTTTGCGGGGCCGAGCGACGAGTCCTTGTCCAGGGTGGATAACTCTTCGTAGGTCGCTTTCCAGCCAGCCATCTTCGACTCGTGACAATTGTACTGTCGCGGTCGCGATTTCCGGCGAGGCGGAGTCGGGCCTGGCCAGCGAGATGACTCTCGCGGTGAAGCGGAACCGGATCGTCAGCGGTTCTGCCGCAAGAGCCAGATACCGCCTGTCGGACGAACGACACGAGCCGCCAGCCCACCGCGGCTTGCCGCGCTCATCGACGTCGCCAGCGGCATGAATTCGGTCCGCCCGTCGAACCCGGTCACCTGGAATGGTTCACCGATCTTGCCGGAGGCAGGATCGAAGTCGACGGCCCATTCATTTGCGAATCCGTCACGCTCGGAGGCGAAATACAGCAAACGGCCGTCCTCTGACCAACGAGGCTCGTACATGGCGACCGCATCGAGGTAGCGCCAGCTGCCTTCGGGCTGCGACTGGTCCCACGATCCATCAGGCGAATGCACGATCGCAACGCGCGACGTATGGCCCTGCACTTCGAAAGCAATCCACCGGCCGTTCGCCGACATGACGGGATTCAGGAGGGCGCTCTTCCCGTCATGCGTCGTGACGATCTTCATCTGAGCGTCCGCGGTCGGTGCGGCTGCGAGCGGCACGAGGACGACACTCATTCCCTGCGTCGTCGTCGGAAGGTTCCCAAGACCCGCGACGACGAGCGTGCCATCGGGTGAGAAGCCGCCCGGCACAACAAACCGCGCCGTGGTCGTGGTCAGATCCGATTCCTCCCCGGTGTCGACAGTGATGACACGGAGTTGTTGGGGCATCATCAAGGGGTTCGTCGCGGGCGCTCCCTCGGTCCTCGGGTGAACGTACCTGAACACGATCCGTTTGCCGTCCGGCGACCATCGCGCGCGCTGTCGTTGCTCCTGGCGCGCCGCGTTGCTGACGCGCAGTCGTTGTTCGACTCCGTCCGGCAACAGCTTCATTCTGAGTTCCGCGGTCGATCCCGCAGGGCGATAGGCGGAAAAGACAAGGCGTGACCCATCGGCTGTCACATCCGCGTCGGACGGCGGCAGATCTGGAGATGTGAGCGTAACCGGTGAGCCGCTGATTCGGCGCCCCGACGAATCCAGGGAGTACCACACAATCCGCGGAGACTGCGCCGCTGCGGCAAATGCTATCAAGCCGGTGTCACGCGCAATCGTCACGCTCGTTGCGTTCTCCGTCATGGTGACGAGTCGATGTGGTCCAGCGGTCAAGCGTCCGATCGTCCGATCTACCTCCAGCTTCCAGAGTGCCGACGTTCCTCCCGTTCTGCCGACAAAGTAGAACGCAAGCCCACTCGGATCCCAGACCAGAGTCGATCTGACAACGAGAAGCCGCAGCTCTAAAAACGCTTTCACGACGTCAGCATTGGCGCTCCACTTGTTCACCCGTGCCGTCTCGATGTCTACGACGCGGAAGTCTGGCGCGTACTGCGGGACAGGGCCGGTCGAGAAGGTCGCAACGTGTCCGGCGTCGCCGAACCATCCGTATGCACCGCCGTAGCACTGATCGCACAAACGAGGAGGGGCGCCATCGAGGCCGACGGTGTACAACTTGAGCGATGGAAGCCGGCCGAAGAGAATCATCGTTCCATCGGGCGACCAGACCGGCCTTTCGCCAAACGGCGCGACCCGCTGCTCGGTGCCGCCAGTTGGCCCGACGACGTAGAGGCCGCCGTTATCGCGTTCCGACCGAAACACTATTTGCGCGTCGACCGACCAGTCGGGCTGCAGGTCATGTGCTGCATCTTGCGTGATTTGTACGGGATTGCCGCCGTTGACCGGCTGTGTGTAGAGGTCGAAGTTTCCTCCCTTGTTCGACGCATAGGTCAGGAACCTGCCGTCCGGAGACAGGGCGGGATCCATCTGAAGTCCCTCATCGAAAGTCAGTCGCGCGACGCGCACGAGCGGCTCAGTAGGCGCATGCCGTCCAACGGTCAGCACGAGCGCGAGTGCGACGGCGAACAGTCCCATGATGCCGAGAACGAGAGGGCTTGCGACCAATGACCTGAGTCGCCCGACCCCATCCGCCTGCGGCGTCGGAACGGCGGTGAGAGCCGCAGCGATTTCCTCTCTCGCCTCGCCGATGTGGGTGAGTCGCTTCGTCGGCTCCTTCTCCAGGCAGCGCCGCATCAACTTCGAGACAGATCCTGGAGTCCCTGAAGGGATCGCGGACCAATCGGGGTCACGTTCGAGGACGTGCGCAATCGTATCGGCCTGTGTGCTCCCTTCGAATGGTCGGCGTGCCGTCAGCATCTCGTAAAGGACGCATCCGAATCCCCAGATGTCCGTCCGCTTATCCACAGGCTGCCCTCGCGCCTGTTCCGGACTCATGTAGGCCGGCGTACCCAGGATCCGTCCCTCCACGGTGCGGGTCGTGGAGTGATCACTCGGCTCGCCGGCAGGTCCATCAGCCATCAGCATCTTCGCCAATCCGAAGTCGAGCACCTTCGCCCGCACCTCGCCGGTACGCCCGAGTACCGGCTGCAAGACGATGTTCGACGGCTTCAGGTCGCGATGGATGACGTTCTTCTGATGCGCGGCGTCCAGAGCATCCGCAACGTCCCGCGCAACAGTCAACGCTTCGGGAACCGGTAAAGGCCCGCGCTCGAGCCGTTCCGAAAGGGTGAGCCCTTCGACGAACTCCAGGACCAGAGCGGTCAGACCGTCTGCTTCTTCGAGGCCATAGATGGCGCCGATGTTCGGGTGATTCAGTGTGGCGAGCACCCGAGCCTCCCGCACCAGACGGGTGCGGCGCTCCGGATCTCCGACGAAATTCGAGGGCAGAATCTTGATCGCAACGTCACGGCCCAGCTTGGTATCGTGAGCGCGGTAAACCTCGCCCATGCCGCCGGCGCCGACAAGCGCAAGAATCTGGTAAGGACCAAGCTGATGGCCAACGCGGTCGATTGACGTGAGGACGAGGTCGGCGGCTGGCCGTACGAGGAAGCGCGTCGATGCCGATTCGTACGCCAGCAACGACTCGACCTCCTGACGCAGGACGTGATCGCCGGCGCACTCAGCCCTCAGGAACGCATCCCGATCCTCTGGCGCGCGTTCCGAGGCGGCAAAATAGAGTTCCGAGATCCGGTTGCGTCGGTCGGGCTCCACATCGTCCTCCGTGACGTACTCGCACACCGGAAGAGGCGCAAAAACTCGTCGGGAACTGTCGCCTTATCGGCAGTCGGTCACAATTGTACGTCGCGGCTCGATCGAGAATGGACGGACATCGGACCCTGGACCCCCTCATGGTAACGACTGCCCTCGTGGCACGCGCCCTTCTGGCCGTGCTCCTGGTTGCGCCACCGCCGACAACGGTGCCTCTGCCAGCAGCTGACGCGAACCCGTCCGGACAGGCGGTCACGCCGCGACCGAACGACACCACCGGCCGAATTCGCGGACGCGTGTTGGCGGCCGACACCGGCAAGCCGCTGGCGGGAGCCATCGTCACGCTCGTCAACACGCGTGCCTCGAACCCGGCTGACCGGCAGGGCCGCTGGATCCGGACCGATGCGGACGGCCAGTGGGAAGCACCGGGTCTCCCACCCGGCGCGTACACGTTGAGTGTTGCAAAAGCCGGATACCTGAAAATCGAGTACGGGCAGAAGCGCCCGTTCGAACGTGGCAAGAGTCTGGACGTCGCCGCGGGTCAGGCCCTCGATCGGATCGACATCACGCTTCCTCGTGCCGGCGCGATGACCGGAAAAGTGTTCGACGAATTCGGCGACCCGGCCGCAGGCGTTTTCGTTCGCGCGCACCGGCAGCGCTACATCGACGGACGACGCGAGCTGACGCCGCTGACGGAAACGCTCGAGGGACTGGCGAATGGCGGCGGCGATATCACCGATGATCTTGGACAGTTCAGGATCTACGGCCTCTCCCCCGGCGACTACTACGTCTCCGCCTCGTTCAATCCGCCCGGTCAGGCCGGGGCGGCCATTGGGTATCCACCGGTCTACTATCCCGGCACGCCGTCGGCCGGTGAAGCGCGCCGCATCAGTGTGGGACTCGGTGAAGAGGCGCAGAACATCAACGTGACCCTCGTTAGCGCACGGTACGCGACCGTCTCAGGAGTCGTGCTCAACTCGCTCAATGCGCCGGCGAGCGCATCGCTCCAACTCATCACCAGCGATCCACTCGTGGGCATGCCCGTGGACCCCGCGAGAGCCACGTCAAATGGAACGTTCACATTCCGCAATGTCCCGCCGGGCGAGTACCGGTTGAACGCATATGACGTCCGGCCGGCGGCTGGCGCGCCCGAGTTTGCGTCAGTGCCTGTTTCGATCGCCGGCGACGACGTGACGGCGATAGCAGTCGCCACTGCGCCCGGCGCAATCGCAACCGGGCGCGTTGTCTGCGACGACGGCACGAAGCTGAGCGCTTCGCTGTTCGTTCGCAGCGTGACCACGGCCGCGAGCGCGCCGACATTCGCAAATACGTCGGTCGGTGTGAATCCCGACCTGACGTTTGAAATGTCGGGCCTCGCCGAGCGCCAGACATTCCGGACAGGCATGCTTCCGGAAGGGTGGTTTCTCAAGTCGGTCACTCACAACGGCGTCGACATCACCGACACCGGCTACGATTTCAAAGCAGGACAGCGAGTCTCCGGGATCGAGATCCATTTGACGCGCCGCGTCACGGGCCTCTCGGGAACAGTGCAGGACGCGCGCGGCGATGCCGTCGCCGATTACACGATCGTCGCGTTTTCAACCAACGCGGGACGGTGGGGATACCAGACGCGATTCGTTCGCAGCGCGCGGCCGGACCAGAGCGGCACATTCATGATTCGCGCGCTCCCACCCGATGAGTACTTCGTCGTCGCGCTCGAATACGTGGAGACCGGCCAGGAGTTCGACCCGGAGCAGCTCGCTACCTGGAAGGCGCTGGCGACGACGGTGGAATTGCGCGAGGGGGAAACGAAGACGGTGTCTGTGAAGCTGGCGCAGTAACAAGGGAAAAGGGAGAAGGAAAAGGGACAAGCGATATCGGAGTTGTGCGTCGACAGAACCATCAGGCACCCGGCAGCTTAGCGCGACCTGTGGCTTTGGACCAAGACGTCGTCGTCGCGCCGTTCCTGCGGTCAGGCGAGCACGCGGAGGCCGAAGAAGTCGGCGGTCTCGACGACGACGGGATCGTCGATCGTCAGCGTTCGAACCGACCGGACGGCCAGCTGAGACGCGGCGCGATCAAACATCGTCACGTTGATCCAGAGGGCCTCATACGTCGACCACCAGCGCAAGCCTGCTGCACGGGAACGGCGATCGTACAGTTGAGCGGCCTGCGGCTGCGTGAGGCGCCTGTCGCGCGTGGCCACCCCCGACGGGCGCAGCCGCTCCCGGCGAAGCACGACGGGATCGTCGAGATCCACGAGCTCCGCATCATTATCCAGTTCGAAATCCGCGAGGGCGAGCGGCAGCCCGCGTCGGCGCAACAACGACGGCAGGAGCCGCTGGCCACGAAAGCGCGCGAGTTGTTCGACGACGGTCGAAAGCGGCGTGGCTGAAAGATACAGGCAGCCGTAGCGATCTGGATTGTCGTGCCGGCCCTCGCCCTGATAGATGCGCGGAAACCAGAGCGGCCCATCAACTCCGGCGTCGCCGGCGCGCTCGTCCCAGGCAAAACAGCGGTGCAGGATCACGCCGGAGGGTCACGCGAACGTGTCGGACCGTTCCGCGCGAATGGCGCGCATCAGCTCTTCGGTGCGGCCCAGACGAATGAGATCAACGGGACGCCGATCGCCAAGCAGCGGATTCACGCCAAAGAGCCAGGCCAGAGCGGCGTCACGATCGTAGATGCGGAGAACGTTCGACCACACCAGCTCCAGGAGATCGACTTTCTCGGCGTTCAGGGGATCGATGCCGGAACCGCGCAACCAGCGAGTCACCTGCGAGCGGCTGACGCCAAGCAAATCGGCGAGCTGGGCGGCGGAGCGGAAATCCACGCGCAGCGTGCGGACCTTCTGTGCAAGCGCCACCGGCATTTCTCCACTATAGCGCAACAGAATCTGTCGCGCAACATTTTCCGTTGCGCAGCGCGTCCAATCCACCACTGCAGTACTATCCACCGTTGGCGGGTCGAACGTGACGGCTTTCGCGGGGGGATATCACGTATGAAATACGACTTTCTGGTCGACAGCTACGAGACCGAACGGCTCAAAGTGCTCAGCGTCTGGAGTGAGTTTCGAGACGACGACCTTCCGGTTCGCCCGAAGCCGGACGACCCACGTGGCCGCAGCGTCCACGAGCACATGGTGCATCAGTGCGTCAGCGAGGACACGTGGTTTCGGACAATGCTCGGTATCGATGTGGCCGCCCCTCCATTACCCGGAGTCGAGACGCGAATCGAGTTCATGAGGCGGTACGCCGAGGACAGCGGCCGTCGCCTCGAGCGGCTTCAACGGACCGATGAGAGTTGGTGGGAAACGACGACCTCGTTCTTCGACGTTCGCCGGTCCAGAGCCTGGGTGATGACCCGGCGGCTGACGCACACGTCACATCATCGCGGTCAGCAGATGACGATGCTTCGGGTGCTTGGGCGGCAGGTGCACAGCAACTATGGACCGACCGCGGACACCGGTGGCTTGATGCAGAATCACGCGCCGACGATTTATGCGTACGCGAACCTCGAGGCGCTCCTCGAAGGCGAGTCGCATGGCGGTGCGAAGTCGATGCTCCCGACCGAGCTGAGCGGCCGCGCCGTAACCGAACGGCCGGGCCAGTGATATCTCAGGCGACGACAACGGCTGAGTCGCGCTCGTTGTCGTGGCCTCGACTCGATGAAGTGACTACCATGGAAGGAGAGGGTGTCGCAGGGGGACGGGAACCCGGAGGTGAGCAGATGGCGGTCCAGGGTCGATCGATCACATGGGAACACGATCTCGAGCGCGCGCTGCAGCATGCGCGGGTGCAGCAGCGTCACGTGTTGCTGGACTTCAGCGCTGCGCCGATGTGAAGCGGTTGTGCTCGGCTGGATGCCGAGGTGTATCCCGACGCCCGCGTCGCGGAATTCGTCGAACAGAACTTCATCCCAATCCGCGTGCACGCTCGAGAACAGCGCGATGCCTTCAAACAGCTCGGCGACCGTTTCAGCGCGCACTGGACGCCGACAATTCTCGTCCTCGATACCAACGGCGAGGAACGTCACCGCATTGAGGGCTTCCTTCCTACCGAAGATTTTCTCCCGCAGTTGATCCTGGGCCTTGGACACGCGGCGTTCGCCGAGAGCCGGTTTGCCGAGGCCGAGCAGCGTTTCAACGACGTCGTTGAGCAACATCCAGAGTCCGACGCCGCAGCGGAAGCGCTGTATTGGAAAGGCGTGGCGCGATACAAAGCAACCGGCGATGCGTCAGCCCTGGGGGCCACGGCAACGGCGTTCTCGCAACGCTATCGCGATACGCCGTGGGCGAAGAAGGCGTCGGTCTGGGCCAAATAAGGGTTCGGCCAGGTTCTACAAGGTTCTACAAGGTTCTGCCAGGTTCTACGGGGTTCGTTCTTGGGTTCCACAGGGTTCCCTGGTTCTTCGAACGAACCTTGCAGAACCTTGCGGAACCTAGTAGAACCTTGCAGAACCTGATTCGAGAGAGGACTCTGAATGACCCATCGTCGGGATGTGCTTCGTGCAGCCGCGGCAGCGCCGTTCGGCCTGTTCGCTCTTGCCGGGGAAAAAGCCGAAGCCGTGTCGGCGGCCTCGCCGCCGCCATATACGCTCTCCATCAATATCGAGATCATGTTCAACAGCCGCGGCAATCCCGCGATGCCGCGGGCCGATCGTATTCGTGCGGTCGCCGCGAAGGGATTCAAGGCCTACAGCTACTGGAACGCGCCCCCCGACGAGCGAAAGGCGATGATCCAGGCGCAGCAGCAGACCGGCCTCAAGTGTGTGAGCCTGGTCGGCACCGGCAACGCCGGCGGCACGACCGGTTTCACCAAGCCGGGCGCGCAAGACGCGCTGCTCGCTGAAATCAAGGAGCGCGTCGAGATCGCCAAGGAATTCGGCACCCAGCCGGATCTGATCACGTTTGTCGGCATCATCCAACCCGATGTTCCGTGGGAAACACAGCGGTCGCAGATTGTCGACGGATTGAAGCGCGCTGGCGACATCGCCGCAGCCGGAGGGGTGACGATCGCGCTCGAGCCCTTGAGCGTGAATCCCAATCAACCGCGCCGCGCCCTCGATCGCTGCCTCGAAGCGTTCCCGGTGATCAAGGAAGTCAACCATCCGAACGTGAAGATCTGCTTCGACATGTATCACCTCCAGCGCACGGAGGGGAATCTCGTCGTCAGCCTTCGCAACGGCCTGCAGGACAAGTTGATCAAGCTGGTGCAGATCGGCGACAACCCGGGACGGCTCGAACCCGGCACCGGCGAGATCAACTATGCGTTCATCTTCAAGGAACTCCGGCGGCTGAACTGGACCGGCTACGTCGACACAGAGCATGGAACGTCCAGCACCGCCGAGTATGCGATGGACCTCGTCAGAAAGATGGCCGAGGAAAACTGACGCGACCGCGCGACCTCCGTTCCAGCTCGTGACGGTCGTGGCATTTCGCATCCACCTCAGCTACGATCTCGCGATTCGATGACATCGGCCATACGACTTCCATCGCCGAAGGCGCCCATCCGTCTGGCGGCTCTGCACCGGCGTGGCTAGCGTCGCCACTGGTGTCCGCCTCGGACCGTATCAGATCACGCAGTCTGTCGGGGCGGGTGGCATGGGAGAGGTCTACCGCGCCCGCGACACCCGGCTCGATCGCGATGTGGCGATCAAGGTTCTGCCGTCGCAGATCGCGCTCGATCCCGATCGACGCGCGAGATTTGAACGGGAGGCGCGCGCCGTTGCCGCCTTGACCCACCCGAATGTCCTCGCCATTCACGACGTCGGCGCCCACGAAGGCACGCCTTACCTGGTGACCGAATTACTGGAGGGCGAAACGCTGCGCCAGCGGCTCGAGGACGGGGCCCTGACGCCGCGCAAGTCCGTAGAGATCGGCGTCCAGATTGCCGGCGGTCTCGCGGCTGCGCACGAAAAAGGCATCGTCCACCGCGATCTCAAGCCGGACAACGTCTTCGTCACCCGCGACGGCCGGGTCAAGATTCTTGACTTCGGATTGGCGGCGCAGTTGACGCAAGACTCAGGCGATGCCAACTCCCCGACAATCGCTGGTGCCACCGGACCGGGCGTGGTTCTGGGCACCGTCGGCTACATGTCACCCGAGCAGGTTCGCGGCGTCAAAGTTGACCACCGGACCGACATCTTCGCCCTGGGCGCTGTGCTCTTCGAGATGCTCACGGGGCGACGTGCGTTTCAGCGCGACACCGCAGCCGAGACGATGACCGCGATCTTGAAGGAGGATGTTCCCGAACTCTCTTCAACGGGCCGCCAGATCGCGCCGCCGCTCGATCGCATCGTCCGCCGGTGCCTGGAGAAGAACCCCGACGAGCGGATGCAAGCCGCGCGCGACGTCGCGATCGCACTGGAGGCCGTGTCAGGCAGCGATGTGTCCACGCCCTCCGACGCTCTCGAGCCGGCGACGGCCTCGCGCGGATTCTGGCGTCTCGCGGCGCTCGCGCTCGCGCTGCTCGCCGCGGGCGGCGCTCTGGGATTCTTCGCCGCGCGAATGAGAGCGCCAGCCACGGTTTCCTCAGAGCTGCCGCGCTTCCGTCAATTGACGTTCCGAAGAGGCGACATCCGCGGCGCGCGTTTCGCGCCCGACGGTCAGAGCATTTTCTATAGCGCGCTCTGGGACGGAGAGCCGCAGCGCATCTATACCGTTCGCCTCGATCGTCCCCGCGCCGAGGCTCCGGCGATTGTCGACGCCGAACTGCTGGCGGTCTCGCACTCGGGCGACATGGCTATTGCCACTCGTCCGCAGCGTGAGAATCTCTTTGTCGATCGGGGAACGTTGGCGCAGATTCCGCTGAGCGGCGGTGCACCTCGCGAGTTGCTGGAAGGTGTGAGCCAGGCCGACTTTGCCTCCGACGGGCGCGTCGCGGTCGTCCGCTCGGACCGCGGCCGGACGCGGCTCGAGTTTCCGATCGGTACGCTGCTCTATGAAACGGCAGGCTGGCTGTCGTTCCCGCGTATTTCACCTGACGGCACACGCGTCGCCTTCGATGAGCATCCGCTGCATGACGACGACCGTGGATGGGCGGCCGTCGTGGAGGTGGCGACCAGGGTCAAGCGGAATCTGACGCCGGAACAAGGCGCGATTTCCGGTCTGGCGTGGACGCCGGACGGCCAGAAACTCTGCTTCGCGGGCGGCGACGGGATCCTATGCACAGGACTCGATAAGCCTGACGCCCGAGTCGTGGTAACCGGCGCAGCCCGTTTCACGCTTCACGACATCGCCCGCGACGGCCGGATGCTCGTGTCTACGATGGGCATCCACGGAGCGCTCGTCGCGGGGGAGGTGGGCGGACGCGAAGTCGACCTGTCCTGGCAGGATGTCTCCTTCCCCATCGACTTCAGCGCCGATGGCACACGGCTCTTGTTCGAGAGCATCGACTACGGGGTCAATCTTCGTGGCCTGGACGGCGGGGCGCCAATCCGTCTCGGAGAGGGCATCGCCGCAGGAATCTCACCGGACGGTCGATCCGTGCTCGCGCTCGCGCCCGGCGTGCCGACCACGATCACGATTGTCCCTATTGGCGCCGGTTCGAGTCGAACCCTCCCGCGCGGTTCGCTCGAAGGTCATACATGGGCGGCATGGATGCCTGACGGCCGTCATGTCGTGATCTCCGCATCCGAGCCCGGGCACGGCACGCGCCTCTATCTTCAGGACACGATGGGCGGCGAACCGCGCGCCTTCAGCGGCGAGGGCGTTAGACTGATGACGTACCTGGCCCGCGTCGTCTCACCCGACGGACGGTTCGTGATCGCAGTCGGGCCCGATCAGCAGCCGGCGCTCTTCCCCAATGCGGGCGGTGATCCTCAACCGATCGCTGTCCTCGGAAACGACCTCGTGCCCATCGGGTGGGGTGAGAGCGCAAACGTCATCTTCGCGCGTCCTCGGGCGCTGGCTCGTCTGACCAGCGTGTACAAGATTGATCTCATGTCCGGGCGCCGTCAGTTGGTAGGCGAGATTGGCCCGACGGATCCGAAGGGCGCTCCGCTTGTCCTGCTGGTTCAGGTTTCACGGGATGGCCGCCGCTACACCTACTACATGTCGCAGCCGCTCAGTGAGGCCTTCCTGATCGAAGGCGTCAAGCCGTGACGTCGCCGAGGCGCGACGTCCTCTCGGTCGGTCAAACCCTCGGCGCCTATCAGATTCTCGCCAAGTTGGGTGAAGGGGGGATGGGCGAGGTCTATCGCGCCCGCGATACGAAGCTCAATCGTGACGTTGCGCTGAAATTCCTGACAGCCGAGTACACGCAGGATGCCGAACGCGTTCGGCGCTTCAAACAGGAAGCGACCACGGCGTCAGGCCTCAACCATCCAAACATTCTCACCATACACGACGCCAGCGAAGCGCGGGGCCAGCAGTACATCGCGACGGAATTCGTCGATGGAGAGACCCTGCGCCAGATCCTGAGGCGGAGCGGGAGCCTGCCAGTGGCCGAGGCGCTGGCCATTGCCACGCAAATTGCTTCGGCTCTGGCGGCGGCCCACCGGGCAGGCATCGTCCATCGTGACATCAAGCCCGAAAACGTGATGGTGCGACGCGATGGCTACGTCAAGGTCCTGGACTTTGGAATCGCCAAGCTGGCCGAGCCGAGTGGGCCAATCGACGCGAACACACCGACTCACACACGAGCGTACACGCAGGACGGAGCGATCGTCGGGACCTTGCCGTACATGTCCCCCGAGCAGGCGCGCGGCAGCACAGTCGACGGCCGTACTGACATCTGGAGTCTTGGATGTCTGCTCTACGAGATGCTCGCAGGGCGTCAGGCATTCGTCGGTGAAACAACAACTGATCTCCTCGTGGCGATTCTCGAAAAGGAGCCGGCAGCGCTGACGCAGCTCGCTCCGCAAGTCCCCGCGGATTTCGACTGGATCGTCGGGAAAGCGCTCAGGAAGAGCCCCGGCGAGCGTTATCAGACAACTGAGGAGTTGGGCAGCGACCTGCGGCGATTGCAGCAGAAGTTGGACCTCGAATCACATCACCAGCGTGTGCTGAGTGAGGATGACGCGGTCGGGAAGACTCCAGGCCCGTCGACGAGTCCGCGGACTGCAGGCATCGACCCGTCGGGTCGATCTCGCGTGACTTCGCGCCTCGCGGCCATCACGGTCAGTGGCGTTCTGGTTGTGGCCGTGCTGGCGGCCGCGTGGTATTGGCGGCAGCGCCACACTGCTCTTCACGTTCAGGCTCATTCGCTCGCCGTGCTGCCGTTGAAATCCCTCGACAGAACCGAGGATTACCTCGGGCTCGGAATTGCCGATGCCGTCATCCGGAAGACGAGTCAAACAGGCGAGCTGATCGTGCGGCCAATCAGCGCCGTCCGACGCTACATGAACGACGAAACGGATGCGGTCACCGCAGGACGTCAGCAGACCGCAGACGTTGTGCTCGAGGGCAGCGTGCAACGAGCTGGAGACCGGTTGCGTGTCAGCGTCAACCTGTTACGCACCGCAGATGGCGGGTCTATTTGGGCCGACAGTTTCGACATGCGCCTGGGATCGACCGACATCTTCGACATCCAGGATACGGTCGCTCAGCAGGTGGCGTCGAATTTGCGACTCAAGCTGGATTCGTCGCAGCAGGCACGGCTGGCCAGGCGATTCACGACGAATCCGGTTGCCTACGAGTTCTACCTCAAAGGCCTGCACCACTTCGATCAACGTATGTCAATGAGCGAGGAGCAGCAGGCCAGCTCGATCGAGTTCTTCCGCAAGGCAGTGCAAGAGGATCCAGGATTCGCGCTGGGGCATGCGCAGCTCGCGTTTGCCTACGCCACGGTCGCCGTCTTCTCGCAGGCGACGGACGACACCATGGCCAATCAAGCCCGGTCCGAGATCGCGCGGGCACAGGCGCTTGATCCGGAGCTCGCCGAAGTCGCACTCGCACGTTATCAATTGCTGTTCAGCCGATACGAAGGATTCAACGTTGCCGAGGCGGTGCGCGTGGTCCTTGCCGCCCAGCGGCTCGACCCCAACGTGGGCCACGCCGAACTGGCTTATCTCTACAGCCACCTTGGACTGCCCGATTTGGGAGAGCGCGCGGCCGAGCGAGCGTTGGAGATCGATCCGACCAGCGAGTATGCGAAGGGGCAGCTGCTTGCGGTGTACGAATACTCCGGACAATTCGATCGGTGGCGTGAGGCATATCAGCGATTCGAATCGAAGCGGCTCAATGAGCCGTGGTATCTCCTTGCGACCGGTCGCTTGGAGGAAGCGCAGCGCGCTATCGGACTGGCAGATCCCGCGCCCCAGGTGACCCAGGCCTGGTTGTTGCCGGCCAAAGCATTGCTCGCTGGGATGAGCGGTGATTCCCGGGCGGCGGAGGCAATGATTCCCGCGATTCTGAAGCGCTACGTGGTCAAGGATCCGTTCTATCACCACGCCTCATACGTCATCGCCGCCATCTACGCGACGGAAGGAAAGAACAAAGACGCGATCAAGTGGTTGAAGGAAGCCGTCGCAACCGGGTTCTCTGCCTACCCGTACTTCGAGCACGCGGCGTTCTTCGATCGGATGAGAAACGAGCCCGAGTTCGTGCAGTTCATGGCGGAGCTGAAAGCGACCACGGACCGGTATCACCGCGAGTTCGAATCGGCGAAGTGAGGGATGCCTCACCTCGATCCAGTCCTGCTGTCCGACGCGCGCGTGATCGCCGCGTACGCCATCTTCATCGGCAGCTATTTCGTCTTTGCTCTCGGGAAATTCCCGGGGATGAAAATCGACCGGCCCGGCGCGGCCATCATCGGAGCCGTCCTGATGGTTGCGTTCGGCATCGTCGGCGCGCGGGAGGCGCTCCAGTCGATCGACTTTGCGACCATCGTGCTGCTCTTTTCCATGATGTTAATCGCCGCGAATCTCCGACTGGGAGGGTTCTTCGAGCGGATCGCTGAATGGATCGTGGAACGGCTGCAGCCGCACCACCTGCTACCCACTGTCATCTTCACCTGCGGATTCCTGTCGGCGTTTCTCGTCAACGACATCGTGTGCCTGGTGATGACCCCGTTCGTGCTGCACATGGCCAGGCGGCTTGGCCTGGCGCCAGTGCCCTACCTGATCGCCGTTGCCACGGCGTCGAACATCGGCAGCGTCGCGACCATCACCGGAAATCCGCAGAACATGCTCATCGGCTCGTTGTCGCGGATCGCGTACCTCGACTTCATGTGGCACCTGGGTCCGGTCGCGCTGACCGGACTCGTCCTCAATTGGGCGCTGATTCATTGGCTCAGCCTGAAGGCGGCGAGCGATCGCGTGCCGGTGGCAACCGTGCTGTCGGCTCCGGAATTCCAGTACGGCCCGATGCGAAAGAAGCCGGTCGTCGTGCTGGTGATCGTGCTCGCGGGCTTTCTGATCGGAGTTCCTCCGGCGATGACCGCCGCGATCGGTGCAGCGTTGCTGCTGATCACGCGATCGGTTGAACCAAGGAAGGTCTACGACGGCGTCGACTGGGGACTGCTGGTCTTCTTCGTCGGCGTGTTCATCATCGTCGCTGGCGCCGAACGCGCGGGATTGACGGCGAGCGTCATGGAGCCGATTGCGAGCTGGGATTTCCATCGGCTCCCGATCTTCGTGCCGGTGACGGCGATCGTCTCCAACGTGGTCAGCAATGTCCCTGCCGTGATGATCCTGCGGACGGTTGTCGCCGGCTTTCCCGATCCTCATGCCGGCTGGCTGGCGTTGGCAATGGCCTCGACGCTGGCCGGTAATTTGACCATCACCGGATCCGTCGCCAATATCATCGTCGTTGAACGCGCGGCGGCCGAGGGGGTTGACGTCGGGTTCAGCGAGTACTTCCGAATCGGCCTGCCCGTCACAGTGGCGACGCTGGCGTTCGGCGCAATGTGGCTATGGCTCTCGGTGGCGTAGGGATAGTATCTGGCGATGAAGGACCTGATGATGTCGAGGCTCAACGCACACGATCTCGAGCCGGTTGCAGGCAATGGACTGCTGCCTCGCCGGTTGTTTCTGACCGGCGGCATCGCGGGGCTGTCGCTGTTGCGGGCTGTCCCGCTCGGAGCACAGCAGAACGTGCCCGATTGGATGCGCGCGCCCGGAGGCCCGCTGCGGCCGTACGGGGAACGCTCGCCGCATGAGGCGAGCGTTCAGCGAATCGTCGGACCGATGCCCGGTACCACCGGCAGCGGATCCTCACGCACACCGCTCGAGTTCCTCGAGGGCATGATTACGCCAAACTCGCTTCACTTCGAGCGGAATCACAGCGGCGTACCCGACATCCCGCCTGCGCAGCATCGATTGGTCATTCACGGTCTCGTTCGACGGCCGTTGACGTTCGACCTCGAGAAACTGACGCGCTATCCGCTGATCTCCCGCATGCACTTCGTGGAGTGCTCCGGCAACAGCACTGCCTTGTACGCGGCGCAGCCGGCACAGGCAGGAGCTGGCGTCTTGCACGGGCTGCTGTCTTGTGCCGAATGGACCGGTGTACCGCTCGGCACACTGCTGGACGAAGTGGGCGTTCAACCGGAAGGCAAGTGGCTGCTCGCCGAGGGAGCCGATGCCGCTGCCATGAGTCGCAGCATCCCAATGGACAAGGCGCTCGACGACGCGATGATTGCGCTTTACCAGAACGGAGAACGGTTGCGGCCCGAGAACGGGTATCCGATGCGACTACTGCTCCCGGGATGGGAGGGCAACACGAACGTGAAGTGGCTGCGCCGTCTGAAAGTGACTGCGGCGCCGTTGATGACGAAAGACGAGACCTCGAAGTATACCGACTCGTTGCCGGACGGCACCGCGCTGCAGTTCACGTTTCCGATGGGAGTGAAGTCGGTCATCACGTCGCCCTCCGGTGGCCTCAAGATGCAGGGCGCCGGCCTCTACCAAATCAGCGGTCTTGCATGGTCAGGATCGGGCCGGATTCGCCGGGTCGATGTGTCCGCCGATGGCGGCAAGACGTGGGCGCCCGCGGCGCTGTCAGCTCCAGTACTCCCGAAGGCGCTGACCCGCTTTCGCATGGCGTGGCGGTGGAATGGCGGACCTGCGGTGTTGATCAGTCGTGCGATCGACGACACGGGTGCGATCCAACCGGCGCGTGATGCGTTACTGAGTAAACGCGGAGCCACGCATCGCTATCACTACCATGCGGTCCAGAGCTGGGCGGTATCACCAGCAGGTGAGGTGCGAAATGTGTATGTCTAGAACGAAGACGACGTACCGTTCGACGTTTGCGCGGCTGGTCTGCGCAGTCATTGCTGCTTCTGTTGCCACGTTCGCCGTCTGCCACGCCGCGCAGGCTCCATCATCCCAGACCGCCCCTGCACAATCGACCACAGCGCGTCCTGCTCCGCCGAAAGGTCCGTCGCTCGGCACGCCGATCAGCGAGGCCGACATCGCCGCGATGGACGTCAGCATTGGACCTGACGGCGCTGGTCTGCCGGCCGGATCGGGAACGCCGAAGCAGGGCGCCGAGGTGTACGCCACCAAGTGCATCGCGTGCCACGGCACGGAAGGCGCCAACGGCGTGAACGATCGTCTCGTCGGCGGGCAGGGGACGCTCACAAGTGCGACGCCGGTGAAAACGATTGGCAGCTACTGGCCGTACGCCACGACGGTGTTCGATTACGTTCGGCGCGCCATGCCGTACCCCGCGCCGCACTCTCTGAGCGATGCGGAGGCGTATGCGCTCACCGCGTATCTCCTCCACCTCAACGGCATCATCGGTGCCGACGACGTGATGGATGCGACATCGCTTCCGAAGGTGAAGATGCCGAATCGAGGCGGGTTCAGCTCGGCATTCAAGCCGACGCGCTGACCGCGTCGCCCTCCTCCAACCGACGGCCGCTCGACCGCCTGTTTCGCGCCGATTTCTATTGTGGTACTACGATGCGCGCGTCCCGATAGCCGCCAGGAAACTGGCGGATCTGTTCCAGGTCGCGCTGTCCGTCGGTTGCCGACGCATAGCCGCCGACGTTGACCTGGAGCAGACGCCCGCGGGGCGGGCCCCAGTCATGGTCCACGACGCGCGCTCGATACCCCGCAGTCGTCAGCTCCTCGACGAGACGCTGTGCACGGTCCGAATTCGTAAAGGAGGCGACCACGATGGTGTAGTTCCGGTACTCTGACGCGGTCGCGGTGCGCGCGGACCGGACAGCGTCCGCTGTCGAAGACATCTGATCGGCGGCTTCCGAAGCGGCCGATGTCACGCTCGGCGGGACCAACGCCGCAGATGCACGTGGCGGCTGCGGGACGGCCGAGACATCTGCGTCAACGCGGCGCGCGCGCAAGTAACAGGACGGTACCGCGATTGACGCCGCCACGATCAGCATCGCCACAACGGCGACGACCACGAGTTGCCGACGTGAGATCGAGTCGTCGGTCAAGGCCGAACGTGCCACGTCAACATCCGACTCGGATCTGAATTCTTCTATCAGCGCAGAGGGCCCCTCTGCCTGTCCTTCGACGATCTCGATGCACTCGAGCTTCGCCAATGGCGTCTCAGAAGTCGGTGGGACACCTGGATCGCTCGAGGCGGGGCTCGCGACCGTCGCTCGTTCGGGAATCCCGTTTGGGGGGCCAAGATCTTCGATCGCAGCCCTGGCCAACTCCGCATCGATTCGTTTGGTTCGCGCCGCGTACGCGCGCTCGAGCGCGCGATCGCAAAGGCGGTTGATCACCCGCGGCACACCAGTCGAGCCGCCGTGGAGAATTTCGAGCGCCGCAGGCGTGAATTCAACCGTGCTTCCGCCAAGCCCGGCAACGTCGAGGCGATGATGGACATAGCCCGCGACGCCTTCAGCATCAAGGGCGCTGAGCTCGCAGCGAACCGACACGCGCTGGTCCACCTGCCGCATCTGTGGGAGCCTGAGACTCGCACGGAGCTCCGGCTGGCCGACCAGGACCACCTGCAGGAGCTTCTCTCGCCTCTCCAATTCGGACAGGATCCGGATCTCTTCGAGAAGCGGCAGCGACAGATTCTGCGCTTCGTCGATGACGAGCACGGCAAAGGCCTGCAGCGGCACCAGTGAATCGAGGAACTCGTAGAGCAGATAGCTCAGCTCCGACCGCGATGCGCCGGTGAAGCGGCCGCGTGTCAGATCGCTGATGGCAATGACGCCGAAGTCCACAAGCAGCGTCTTCAGGAGATCTTCGCGGGAGACAAATGGGTCCGGCACGAACGCCGCGAACGTCCGGCGGTCGAGGTGCTGAAGCACCGATCGGCACAGCGTCGTCTTCCCTGTGCCAATCTCTCCCGTCAGAACGATGAGACCTTCACGCCGGCGAATCCCGGCGAGGATCGCGTCAAAGGCTGGTGCGTGCGTCGGACTCTTGTAGAGGAACTTCGGGTCGGCCGACAGGCTGAAGGGCTTCTCGCGCAGTCCGTAAAAGGATTCGTAGGTAAAGGAGGACGATGTCCCGGCGCCCGGCGCCGGCGCGTCAGGAAACGACGTCGAAGGATTTTCGCCCGGCGAATGCATATCGGCATCGGGCCGTCGGACTGAGCGGCCCGGCGGGGTGAAGCAACATTTGAGCCTTGTTTCAAAGCGGCGAATTCGTTCGAGCTCGCCTGACCGATGACAGGATTGTTCGGGGACTTGCGAAAATGTGTTTCAGGAGCTGGCTAGAGACCGCGGAGAAATGCGCGTGCCTCCTGAACCTCGGGGCGTTTGGAGTTCGGGTCTACCTGTTTGAGGAGTTTGCGATAGTAGTCGGCCGCTTTGTCGCGCTGACCGGATCGTGTCGCCGCAAGGGCGGCGCCGGCGAGGCTGTTGAACCGGTTCGGTGACTCCATAAGCGACGATTCATACGCCTTCAACGCCTCCGCGGGGCGATCGAGATCGAGCAACATGTCGCCGAGCAGCTCACGCGCCGGCAGCACCGATCCCGGGGTAACCGGGTGTTTGCCGACTTTCTCCTCGAGATCAGCGGCGGCGCCGGCTTGAGTCAGCGCTTCGTCGTTTCGCCCTTCGCCTCGCGATAGCCACGCGCTGGCCGCAAGACGCATCGATTCCACCTGCCCTGCCCAATCGTACGGGCCTGGTACTGGAGTCGTCGTCAGCTGCCGTTGAATGGTCTGAAGTGACTCGAGGGCGGCCCGCGCCCGAGCGGGCTGTCCCGTTCGCGCGGCTCCGATGGCCTGCGTGAAGTGTGTGATCGCGGGGGCATAGGGAAACTGCTGCCACGGCAGGTCGACGGCGGGGGCTTCCAGCGCTCCGGCGGCTTTCCAGTCGTGGAGCTCGAGGGCCCGGCGCGCCGGAATGGCAGCGATGGCGTATCCGGCAGCGAAGCTCGGCTCGTCGAATCGTCTGGCGGCAGCGGCTTCATCGGCAGCGGCGCGTGCTTTCTCCTGATCGTCGATCTGTAAGTAGGCGTAGACCAGATAGTCGAGCGCGTGAAGCGCATCGAACGACGTCGCCCCCGGATGCACCCTGGCGACGAGCTCCCGCGCCGCCCGGGCGGACGCGAGATTGGCGTCGATCGACTCTTGCCAGAGACCCAGCCGCGTGAAGATGTGCGTGGGCATGTGGAGCGCGTGCGGCGAGGCCGGAGCAATCTTCGCGTAAGCTCGCGCCGCTGGCAGCGCGTCGGCGGCGAGCCTTGGATAGTCGAACGCGTGAATCACGTAATGGGCAACGCCGGGATGATCGGGGTGGTCGATTGAGATCCTGTTGAGAATCTCCGCCGCGCGTTTCTGGTTTGCAAAGCTCGCGTCGCCTGGAGATACCGTCGCCAGCAGCGACAGCGCGTAAAAGATCGAAGCTTCGACGTCGTCCTTGAATTCACTGACGATTCGCGACATGCGCTCGCGATAGGCCGTGGCCCGCGCCTGGTGGGTCATGGTATCGGCGCCGTCATAGAACAGGCCGACGGCCTCGATGTAGGCGCGCTCGCGCGGGGTCCTGGCACCGATCGTCTTCGCCTTTGTCGCGGCCTGCTGCCCCGAGATCAATTCCGCTCTGGTAGGCGGCGCCCACAGCGGATGCCACCACGTCATCGCAATCCCCCAGTGAGCCATGCCGCACTGAGGGTCTCGAGCCGCCACGTCTTCGAATGCGCGGCGCGATTCCTCGTAGCCGAATGAATGCAGCAGTGCGACGGCTCGGGTGAATGTGGCGTCCACGCCCGCAGCGCACGTGGTTTCAAAGTGGACGGTGCCGAGCGCGTCGCCGTGATGCGAGTGATCCTGCCGGGCCTGCACGCCGGTGGTGCACGTCACCGACAGCGCCACGACGAGTGTGAGGTACGTCGATACGTGACGGGTCATATATCACTCGCTTCACTGCGCTCGCTCGCGCCTTCCCTCGCGCCGCCTTGCCTCGCCGTGGCACTCCGTCGATCGGATCGTGCGCGCTCGTTCGCCCACGTCATTGGCCACCTCCGCGGACGTTTGTCACATTACGAGAACCAACGCGACGATACAAGCGATGATCACTTCTTCGACCCCTGGCGCAGCGCTTGATAGATTGGACCCGTCTCCCCGCGGAGACCCATCCGTCCACCGTCCCGAAACGCGACGCCGTCCTCCTTGCCCTCGTCATTCTTGAATCGCACGACGACCCAGTGGTTCGCGATGTCGTTGGGCAACGGCTCCCACCTGACCGAGAGGATCTGGCTGTGCGGAATCTGCACCGTCTTCTTGCCATCGGTGAACAGGAGTTGATCGGTACTGACGGTGAGGTCGCCTGAGTTCTCGTAGGCGCGCATCCCAAAGCCCTTGTCGACGCGCCGATACCATGTCGGCTTGAAGGTCGCGGGGAGCGCGGGCGTATCGGCTTCGAACGTGCCAACTGGAACCACGGTCGCGGTCGAATCGCTGACGGCAGCGGCGGCTGACACGCGGTCCGGGGTGATGTCGAGGACCGGTTCGTAAAACAGCTCGCGATTGGTCAGCTTCGCGTCGGAGTACACGCGGACGCGCGATGGGTATTTCTGCCCCGCGGTCGTTTCCACCGCACACTCGAACCGATAGCGCTGCTTCGGTTCCAGCACTTTCAACCACTCGCACCTCCGCGATCCGTCCGCGTTGTTCACTTCGACAAGCGCCCAGAAGCGGTCTTTTGATGCCGTACTGGCGATTGTGTGACTGATGACATAGGTGTTGTCGCGCTTCGCGAGATGCACCTTGTCGAGCTCGTAATACTTCGATTTGGGCGGCGCCTCCTGAGCCACGGCGCTGCCGATGGCGAACAGGCTGAAGACGACGAGCACAATTGCACGGATCAATGACTGGACCATCGTGAGTACCTCACGGGGTTGGAGCGCGTTTATATCACCGCAGTGCTTTATCTGGGAGCGGTTCTTCATCAAGGACGAGATCGCTGAAAAGCTTTCGTCCGAGCTGACCGGAATGGTCATCGTTCGCTGCGGTGCGGCGATGGATATCGTTACCGTCCCGCGAGAACGGACCCAAGGTGAGCGGCGAGCTCTTTGTCGTCCACGACAATGAGTCGATTGAGATTCTTGATGAAATAGACAGGATGAGATGCATCGATGAGATTGGCGGGCGGCGCCTTTGGATACCCGGCAAAGGAGTACAAGTAACGCGCGCTCTCCTGTCGCGTGAGGATCTCCAACCCGTCGAAGTTCTGCTGATTCGGGAGAAACAGCGCCTCGAAGTCTCCTCGATTGGTTCTGTAGAGGGCCGCTCCGGTCTGCCCCTCGAACGTCCCTCCCATCTTTGAAGGGGCGATGCATTGAACGATGAAGCCGTTGTCGCCCAGAATTCGAGCAAGATCTACTGCCTGGGCTCGTGCTGGGTCACTCGGGCGAAGGGCTGGCCAGTTAACGTCGGCGCACCCTCTCGTTTCGCTGCTGTTCTGCGCAAGTAGTGCAGGAAAAAAAGCCAGGAGGACGATCGCCGCGATGAAACCAACGGTGCCGACCTTCATTGCTGCCTCCCTCAACGAAGCAGACTAGCATTCTTTTCGTGGCGTCGAAGCCACAGGGTCATAGCTGTGGCAAACTGCCGTTTCTGCGCCCTCCGCGCGCCGACACATGGCTGAGACGCTCGATTCGCAAGCGGCGGCGTTCGCACAGCTGCTCAAGCTGTCCGGCGATCCTGATGCGGCGTTCAGGAGCGCGGTTGCGCTCGCGGATGGGCTCTTCCCTCACCAGATCGAGGGGGTCGCCTTCCTGCTCGGCCGCCGACGCGCCATTCTCGCTGACGACATGGGGCTCGGCAAGACACGGCAGGCGATCGTCTCGCTGCGCCATCTCACGCCTGGCGGACCGCGGCTGGTCGTGTGCCCTGCCTCGGTCAAACGAAACTGGGCGCGCGAGATCGCCGTCGTCGCAGCGGACGCGTCCGTCCTGGTGATCGAAGGATCGGAACCCGCCTCTCTTGCCGCCGAATGGATCGTCATCAACTACGACATTCTCGGGCGGCACATCGACAGCCTTCTGCGTGTGCCATGGGCGGCACTCGTGTTCGATGAAGCGCACTACCTGAAAAACCACACCAGCGCGCGGAGCAAGCTGGCGCGCCAGCTGACGATCGCCGCTGCGGCGCAGCGGCCCGCCCTCGCGGTGCAGCTGCTGACCGGAACCCCGCTCACCAGTCGGCCTCGCGATCTGTTCGTACTGCTGCAGCTGGCGGCCCACCCACTCGGCCGCAGCTTTCTCGCCTTCGCAAAGCGCTACTGCGCCGCGGAAAAGGGAGAGTACGGCTGGAAGACGGGAGGCGCGTCGAACATCGAAGAACTGACGGTGCAGCTGCACGGTGTCATGCTCCGGCGCTCGAAAGACGACGTGCTGTCGCTGCCGCCGAAACTCCGGACGTGGCTGCCGGTCGAGGTCGCGCCAGGTACGGGATCGCGCGCGATCAAGAAAGTCTTCGAGCTGCTTGCGGGCAAAGACAGCCGCCCCGCTCAGTCACGCGATGTCGAGTTACGCCGACGGGGCAAGCTCCTCGCGTTCCTGGTGGAGGCACGCCAGGCGCTTGCGTCCGCCAAGGTAACCTCAACGCTCGACTTCGTCAGGGGGGCCCTCGATCAGGGCGAGAAGGTCATCGTCTTTTCGTGCTTCGACGATCCGATTCGGAAGCTGACAAAGGATCTGGGGTCGAAGGCGGTCGTCGTAACCGGCAAGACTCCGGCGGCCGCGCGGCAGTCGCTGGTGGACCGGTTCCAAAATGATGTCGATGTGCGCGTCTTTATCGCCAACATCATCGCCGGCGGGACGGGGCTCAACCTGACGGCGGCGACCCAGGTAGTGTTCAACGATCTCGACTGGCTGCCGACCAATCATTGGCAGGCCGAGGACCGGGCCTATCGGATTGGCCAAACCCGGACGGTCAACGTCACCTACTTCGTCGCGCGCGACACCATCGACGACTTCGTCCAGGCGGTCCTCGAAACGAAGGCGGCGCTCGTCAGCGCCATCGTCGAAGGCGAAGCGATGGCGCCCGACGCCGGCGGCGACGTGCTCGACGAGCTGCAGCGCGCCCTGCATTCGATCTCGGCCGGCGCTGGCGAGGCGGCAGAACCCAGCGGAGACGATGAGGTGATCGGAGAGCTGTTGCGCCGGGCCTCTGACCAGTTCCGGGTCACTCACCGCGGCAGCGACGCGGCTCCGGCGACCACACGCGGCCAGCGCGAGACCCAGGCGCTTGCGCGCGCGCTGGAAGCGCTGGTCAAGGTGCTCTCAGGCCCCTCGTCGCGCCGCTTCCGGATCTCGAGCGCATCGCACAAAGGCGTCGACTACGAGATCACCGTCGTCGACGCGGACGTGACGTGCACCTGCCCGGGGTTCGAGTACCGAGGCCAATGCCGCCACGCCCGAGACGTCAAGACGGCGATTGCGTCTGGCCGACCGGTGACGGCGCCGTACGAAGAGACAAGCAATCACTGATCACTAATCACTCATCGTGAATCCCTGATCCTTGAATCCCTGATCCTTGAATCCGTCATCCTTGAATCCTCAATCCTTGAATCTCGGAGCTTCGAGTCACACCAAGGATTCAGCGGTTCGAGATTCGAGGATGAGGGATTCAGGGATCGGGGATTCACGATGAGTGATCAGTGATGATGGATTGTGCCCATGCCTGCTTGATGGCAAGCGCCAGGTCGTCCCCCATCGCCGACTTGTCGAAGGAGCTCGAGGCTCCGGCAGACAGTGCCGCCTTCATGATCGTGTCATCGATCATGGCCGTCATGAGGATGACGGGTGCGCGGGGATGCTTCCGCGTAATCTCGCGGCAGATTTCCAGCCCGTTGACGTTCGGCAGGTTCAGATCCAGCACGACCACGACCGGCTGCAGCCTGGCGGCGGCGTCCGCGACCTCGTTGCCATCACCCACGATGCCGACGACGTCGCACTCGAACGAGAGGAGGCGTGTGAGGGCTCTCGCCACCGCTGCATGGTCGTCCGCGATCAGCACGCGCGGGCGAGCGGTCATCTCGAGTCTGCGCGGCCGACGGTGCTCCGCGAGGCGTGGAAAGCAAGAAGATGATCGATCAACCGCTGGGTATCGATACCTTTGACGAAAAAGCCCGCGGCACCGGCATGCTCGATTGCGTGAACGGTGTCGCTCCGAGCCTGCATCGACAGGCCGAGAATCCTGACGTTCGGGAGCTCGGCATGGATGCGGGCTGTCGCCTCGACACCATCCATGTGTGGCATCGCGACGTCCATGAGAATGACGTCGGGTCGCAGCGCGTGGGCCGAGACAATCGCCTCGAGTCCATTGGACGCATCGCCGACGACGGAGAGCTGAGGTCGCTCGTGGATCATCTCTCGCAGCGCGTTTCTGACCGCGCGGTGATCGTCGACGATGAGGATTCTCAGCGCGCCGGGTACGGTGCTATCGGCTGCTCGGGCCGCTGCCACACTGACAGGCGCAGCGTCCAAACTGTCGAGCGTCATAGCGCGGCGCTCAGCCAGGCCGCGCGGCGCGTAGAGGTGGACCCTGGTCCCGCGGCCGGGTGCGCTGTCGATGTCCACGCGACCGCCGAGCAGGCTCAATCGGTCACGAATGCTGAACAGCCCCCAGCCGACCTGGCCGTCCTTCGATCGGCTGTCGAGCCTGGACGGCTCGAATCCAATCCCGTCATCGGTCACCGTGATCCACAGTTGATCGTCGTCGGCAGGCCGCAACGACAGCATGACTCGTCCCGGCTGCGCGTATTTGAACGCGTTGAACAGCAGCTCCCTGACTGATTCGAAGAGGAGCGTGCGAATGTCCTTCCGCGGCGAGTCGGCGGACGGATCCGCGTCAATCTCGACGTTCAGCTTGTACTTCTCGCGCGCCCAGTTCGCGAGCCAGGTGAGCGCCGCGGGCAATCCTGATCGCTGCAACACGGGTGGAAACAGTTCCAGGTGAAGCGACCGGGCGGCGGCCGTCGCTTCATTAAGGTGATGCTTCGCCTCCAGCAGCAGCTCGCTTGATCCGCCGCCATTTTCCCGTTCCCGCGTCAGCTGCTGATCGAGGTTCAACGAAACGATGAACAACAGCTGCTGGAGACCGTCGTGCAGCGTCCTGGCGATCTGCTCGCGCGCGTTGTGCTCGGCCAGCGTCAGGTCCCACGCCATCTGGCTCAGTTGTGTCGTGCGATATTCCAGTTCAGCCGTGCGCTCCTTGAGGGCCGACTCGGCGCGCTGCCGTTCCGAGATATCGGTGACGAACGCGATCGCTCGACCACCGCCCGCGGTCGGGACGTGATTGAGACTCACCTCGACTGGAACGGTAGACCCGTCCTTGCGCTCTCCGACGAGGCGAAGACCAGGTCCCATCAGGCGAGGACGGGGCGACGCGAAGTAGCCGACCCGGTGCTGGCGATGCGCGTCCCGGCTCATCGAAGGCACGAGTCGCTCGATCGATTGGCCGATCAGCTCGCCCGGAGTCCACCCGAAGATCGCTTCGAGCGCGCGATTCGCCGTGATGATTGTTCCGCGGGCATCCACCGACACGATGCCCTGGGCTGCCGTCTCCAGCAGCAGCCGCAACTCTCGATCGTGTTCCTCGTCACGCCGCGCCTGGAGCGCCTCCTCTGCCCGGCGGCGCTCGGTAATGTCCAGTTCGAGCCCGGTGACCCGCGTGACCTGTCCAGCCGCGTCGCGATCGGCGCGACCAAGGCTCTGAATCCACAACACCGTTCCGTCAGGACGAACGAAGCGGTAGGTGTTGTCCCAGGTGTCCTTCGCCTGGAGAACTTCCTGGAGGCTTCGTTGGATCCGCTCGCGATCGTCGAGATGGACGTGAGCGAGCCAGCTCTCGAACGTCGCTGGTTCGTCCGGACCAAAACCAAATCGAGCGCGGAAGGCATCGTCCCAATCGACATGATTCGAGCGCGCGTCCCACGTCCACGAACCGCCGCCTGACGCGCTGACGGCGAGGCGGAAGCGGAGCTCGCGCTCGCGCAGCGCCGACTCGGCGCGGGCGCGTTCGACCGCCTCCCAGGTGCGCTCGGCGACGTCGCGAACGAGCGCGATCTCGGTCGGCGTCCAGGCACGCGGGCTGACATTGTTGGCGCCGAATGCCGCCACCATCTGCCCTTCCTTGATCAAGGTCACGCCGATGAACGCCGCAATCTGCCGGTCGTTCATCGCCGCCCGTTCGGATTCCTCGAATCGTGGATCCGACGTGACGTCGTTGACGACGACCGTGTCACCGCGCCGGTACGCGTCGCGCAGCCCGACACCAAACCCCGTCAAGGGGCGCCCCGCCAGCGGCGCGACGCCGCGCGTGTGCTCACTCTGGATGACGTAGCCGCGGTCGCCCTGGAGTTCGGCATAGCCGACACGCGTCACGTCGAGATGTTCGGCAAGCAGACGGGCGGCGGTCTCCAGGACCGCGGCGGGCTCGCTCAGTGGCCTGAGCGCGTCGTTCAACCTGAGGAGAAATGCCAGACGCTCTTCGCTGGCACGCAGGCCGGCTTCAGCCTTGTGGTGCTCGAGCGTCGTCCACATGCGATCGGCGACCTCCTGGGCAAGAGCGATCTCGTCGGCCGTCCAGGCACGCGGCAAGCGGCTGTGAATCCCGAATGCGCCAACGAACCGTCCGTCCTTGACGAGCAGCGGACACATATAGGCGCCGATACCGGCCGCCTGCAGGGTCGTGCGCTCCTCGACCGTATGCGAGTCAATCGACGTGTCAGCGGCCGATATTGTGCCGCCCTTCATGATCTCTCCGGTGCGGCTGCCGCCCATATCGCTCCAACGGAAGCGCCGGGGTTGCGCTGGAAGACCGTCGAGGTACTCGGCGACGAGGACGCACTCGTCCCCGTTGATGTGGCCGTACGCGACGCGGTTGACTCGAAGGTGCTCGCCGAGGAGGCGGCACGTTTGGTCGACGATGCGCGCTGGATCGGCGAGCGGCCTGATCGTATCGTTCAGGCACCTGAAAAACGCCTGCCTGCCGTCAGCGCGGACAGCCGCATCTTCCGCATGCGCTCTCTCGACAGCCGCCCACGTTTGCTCGGCGGTCGCCTCGATGAGCGTGACGTCATCACGTGTCCAGCTGCGCGGTGAAACGGAATGGACGATGAACGTCGCGGCCCAGACACCGCTCCGGATCGACGGCACGGCGACGAACGCTGAAATGCGGTCGCTTGCGAGCCGCACGCGGGCCTGGTCGGTGAACCGTGGATCGGTTTGCAGGTCGTCTACGACGACCGTCTCGCCCCGGCGGCACGCGAGGGCAATCGACTCGCCAAGACGCATGACGCGAGCCCGGCGGGTGGCGTAATTGACCCGGCTCGCGTCAAGGTGTTCGCCAATCAGTCCGACGGCGGCTTCTTGGATCGCCCCGGCGTCTCGAAGCGGACGCAAACGCTCATTGAGCGCGACAAGGAACTCCCACTCGGTCGACATAAGAGGAACGAGAATTCTATCGCGCCAGGGCGCCGTCGGTTGCAGGTCACTTCATCGCCACCCCATGCGGCCGGGCTGGACCGGTCGGAAAAGCCGTGTTGAAGTCAAGGTCGAACCGCGAGTCGAGTGCCAACCGGCGCTTGAAGACCCTGACGACCCGCACGTGATGATCTCCCTCGAAGTGGACTTTGCCGAAGTCATCTTCGTTGAGAAAGTAATCGCTGACGACCATCCGCTTGTCATCGTCCGTGAGCGCGATCACGTGCGGACCCGCGTCCTTGCCGAGGTTGACGATGCCCGTTTGAACCGGGTGCTCGGGATCGGTGACGTCGAGCATCCCCACTTGTCCGGCCTGGAAGGACGCAAACAGGAGTCGATCGCCCGACTTCGGCATCGCGAGGAGCTGGGTCATTCCTCCGTGGACCGGCACCTCGACGTGGGGCACGATGTCCTCGCAGTCGAAGACGACCTGCGACGAACCGTTGAGCGTGTCGACGAGGTAGACGAGCCCGTCGAACATGCCGGTTGTGAACGCGCGGCCGAGCGGGTCGCCGGGAATCAGCTTGACGTCCATGGTTCCGAGCGCGCTCGGAATCTCAATCGTGCGGAGGATCGATCGGCTCTGGAAATCCCACACGCGGATGATCCCGCGCAGCAATGGATCCCCGGGGACCACGTTGAGCGAGCTGGCCGGCATCATGAAATCGGACGTCACCATGAGGTTGAGGTCCGGACGTGCTGAGATGCCGTGAGGGTTGAAATCGTGCTCCGGGGGCTGGGTAGGCCATTCCCCGACGAGTTGCAGGTTCTTGTCGAATTCGGCCACTCGCCCCGGTGTCCCGCCGGTGTGCGACCCCATCTGCGTCACCAGGAACCCGCCCTTCTCGAGGGGTAGGAAGTCGTCAGTGATGTTGGAGAGCGTTCCGTTGGTCGAAAACATGAACCTCGGTCGACGTGCGTCCGAGACGTCGAAGAAGAAGATGCTGTTCTGACCACGGAGCAGCGCAAGCAGGCCGCCGCACGCCAGGATGTTCTTGTCGGCGGAGAGATGGCAGTGGTGCGGCTCGTTTCCGGACGCGCCCGGTCCCGGGACCGGCACGGTCCTGATGACCTTGCCGTACCTGGGCGAATCTTCGTCGAAGTCGATGACGGCCAGGAAGTCCGGGGCGACACGCGCCTGGTCTCCTGTCCACACATAGAGAGTCTTCGCCGGCCTTTCTTCGTCGCGGCTTTCGAGTCTGCCGGCCCGCGATCCCGCGAGCAGCGGAACCAGTGCCGCGAGCGTGGCGATCTTCATCAGCGGATACAACGTGTGATTGGTGTTCATGGGGCTCCTTCGGGAATAAGCCCCAGTGATAGGCGTGTGAGTCGCCGCGATCAATTCCCGTGAGATTCCCTGGCGGTGAAATGTTGGTTCCTCAAGCCTTGACCGAGGGGCTTCGCCCCTCGGACTCCCCAACTCGCGCACTCGCTCGCGGCGCTAGTTTCGGTGGGGGAAGAGATAGGTCTAACGGCCAATCTGGCGCAGGAGCTTCTGGACGCGGGGATCGGCGCGCAGCTCGTCGAAGTCCGGTTCAACCGTCAGGCTGACCAGATTCGAACACCGCCGTCTGGCGCAGGCTTCGAGCAATGAAATGGCCTCGTCGCGGTCACCGAGTTGCGCGTAGCATCGAGCCGCGGTCTCCAGCAGCCCGCTCTTCTTGAACAGCTCCCCGCTCTCGCGAAGCAGGGCCGGGAACCCGTCTCGTTGGTACGTTTGGATGATGGCCTGCGAGCGGTCGGGATCGGCAGCCGACTGCCGGAGCGCGACGGCCTGATCGATCAGCCCCTTGTGGCGAAGCGCGCCTTCGAGCCAGAACAGCGCCGGGCCGAATTGTGGATCGAGCTCGAGCGTGCGTCGCGCCTGGATGATGGCGTCGTCGTATCGCCGGCCCCAATACAGGGCGCGCGTCAGATTTGCGTTCACGATCAGCGAAAGCGGATCGAGCTCGCGGGCTCGCTCCTGTTCTGCGATTGCCTCGTCGTGACGGCCGAGCAGCGACAGGTACGCGCTGTGCCAATTCCGGCCCAGCGCGTCCTGTGGATTCAGCTCGAGCCCACGGCGAAACTCGTGTTCCGCACCTGCCCAGTCCCAGTCGTACCAGGTGTGGATGGTTGCCAGCGCGTAGTGTGCGCTCGCCAACCTGTCGTCCAGCTCGAGGGCTCTTGCCGCCGCGGCCTTTCCACGCGCGAGCGCCTCGTCGTTCGGAATGGCCCCGTACGTGCCGGCAACCAGGTAGGTCTCCGCCAACCCCGAGTGTGCCGGCGCAAACGCTGCATCCTTCGCGATCGCCTGGTTGAATCGCTCAATCGCTTCCTGCCATCCGCGACTCGTGTACTGGTGGAACGCGTAACGTCCTTTCAGATACAAGCCGTACGCCTCCGGGTTCACCGCCTGGGCGCGATCGAGCGGTCTCAGAAAGATATTGATTCGCCGGGCGATGTCGGTCGACAGGGCTCGCTGCAGGTCGAGAATCTCGCTGGCCTCGCGTTCGTACGCGTCAGCCCACAGATGCATGTCAGTCGCTACCTGGATCAACTGCGCGGTGACACGCACGCGGTTGCCGTCATGCGTGACGGTGCCTTCCACAATCGCATCGACGTTCAGCTCCCGGCCGATCTGCTTGATGGTCTTCTTCGTTCCCAGGTACTGGATCACCGACGTACGCGAGGTAATTCGCGCGCCACCCATCTTCGCCAGATCGGTAATCAAGGCGTCGGTGAGGCCGTCAGCAAAGTACTGCTGCTCGGGATCGCGCGAGAGGTTTTCGAGCGGAAGGACCGCGAGCGCCGAAATCGGCGGCGGGGCGGCCCGTTTGGCGAGCCACAACCGCGTCGTGCTGATGCCACCAGCGACCGCGATGACGAGACCGGCCGCCGTCATCATCGTCATTGGAACGCGGTGGCGGGCCCGCCACCCATTCGGCGCCGCGGCCGCGTCGGCGTTCTCGTCGACGCAGGTTACGGGCGAGATGAAACGGTACCCTTTCCGCGGAAGCGTCTCGATGAAGCGCGGGCGTTCGGCCGAATCCCCCAGCGCTTCCCTCAGGTGATTGATCACCTTATTGAGACCGCGATCGAAGTCGACGAACGTGCCGGCAGGCCACAGCCGTAGTGTCAGCTCTTCGCGTGTGAGCAGCTGGCCTGGCTGTTCGAGCAGCGCCAGCAGCAGGTGGAGGGATTGATCGCGAAGGGGTGTTCGTTGTCCGGCGCGGGTCAGTTCGCCTGTACGGGCGTCGAGGGTGAAGTCTCCAAAGTGGTAAACACGTGCGGTCTGGACGCCGTTGGCCATCGGCTGCACCTGCGCAGCAGTGCTCGACAGTCTATCACCCACCTCTTGGGCTGCCCCTCACGCGCTGAGATCGGATCGTTCAGCGGGGAAACAGGAAGTTCGCCTGGACTCGCATCTTCCAATCGGTACCGACAGGTCGGGTCAGCTCCGGACCCGCACCAAACACAAAATTGACCGGACGTTTGCCAAGTATCGTCACTTTACTGACCGTGAAGATCAGCGCCGAGCTCCATACATCGTCAGCCTTCTCGTCGGCGTTCAGCGAATCCCAGAGACGGACCACATCGGCGGGATTGGCCACGTCCTGCGGCATCGGATTTTGCGGAGTGAGCTTCGTGCCTGCCGTTAGCATCAAAAAGGTGGCCCGCCGGATGCGTCACGAGATTCCGTGGGTTCACGTCCTCTGACGCCCGAATTCCAGTGA
>Ga0207701_10000113_pt1 | contig 73228 bp, 62 predicted proteins | sample KBSSwiSSwithPhiX_FD_184294 | JGI IMG/M metagenome (GOLD analysis project Ga0207701, IMG submission 184294) | Switchgrass rhizosphere bulk soil microbial communities from Kellogg Biological Station, Michigan, USA, with PhiX - S5 (SPAdes) (version 2) | ecosystem: Environmental > Terrestrial >... | reverse complement strand
CTGCGGCCAGCGCACGAGCCACCCCGACTCGCTGCCGCTGGCCGCCCGACAGCTCGTGCGGGCGCCGGATCGCGAAATCCGATCCGCCCAGGCCGGTAAGCTCCAAGAGCTCCCGCACTCGCGCGGTCACCTTCCCTTCGTCCCACCCGCGCAGGCGTGGGACGACGGCGATGTTCTCGGCGATGCTCATGTGCGGGAAGAGCGCGATTTCCTGGAGGACGTAGCCGACGTTCCGGCGCAGATCGTAGGGATCCCACTCGGTGGTCGGACGTCCAGACACGAGAATGCGGCCGGCATCAGGGGTGAGGAGCCGGTTGACCAGCTTGAGGATGGTGCTCTTGCCGGCGCCGCTGCGGCCCACGAGAGCGACCGTCTCGCCGCGCTCGAGCGTGAGATCGACGCCGTTCAGGATCGGCCGCCCGCCGCGGGCCACGCTGACGCGCTCGAAGACAATGGCGGCTGGTTCCGTCACCGCTGGACTGTAGCGTAGGAGTCCGTCTTCTTCATAGCCGGCGCGAGACGGCGTCGGGCATGTCGTTTGCTCAGGTAGCGGGTCTGGAGGCCAGGAATGGACGACAAAGACATGCCCAATCGCGCGTCGAACATGGAGAAGGCCGAGGGGGATCGCTGGACGTCGGAGTCCAACACGGTCGAGCGGCGCGATCAGGAGCGCCCGGAGAGTGGCGCCGACACCGGGGAGAGCGTCAATCGAGCCGGCGTCGGCACGCGCGCGCCGCGCCGTTACGACGAAGGCCCGGTGCCAGAGGACAAGCCCTGATCGCGTCCTCCACGCTCTAGAAGAGATACAGCAACGAGGCCGACGCGACGGGCACCGTCCGTCGGCCTTCGCCGAGGTCGAACCCGCCGTCGCGCACCGAGAACCCGCCCTCTCCGCGAATACCCCATCGCCTCGGGCGTGAGCTCGACCACCACTTCACCCCGGCCATTCCGTGGTATTCGGCCCCGGTCTCGATGAGGGCATTGCCGTCATGCAGGTCGCGGATGTAGCCCGCGCCCCCGGCCACATACGGTACTGCCCGTCCCTGCTGGAACGCCGCGAAGTGCCACACCACCGAGCCATCGAACACGTACTGGGTCAGCTTCTCCGTCGCGGTCAGATCCGGAGCCGACTCGACGTCGCCCGACAAGTCGACGTTGAGGCTCGGACGAGTGATGCGCACGCCACCTTCGAGCGCCACGGTGCGGGACAGGTAGCCGGCGATGTGGCCCTGGATGCCGACACCAGAGCCGAGCGAAGAGGTCGATCGGAACAAATCGTATGGGCCGGTGCCGCTCGACGGATTGCGGGTCAGCTCGGCGTTGCGATTCCCCAGATCGAACCCGCCCTGCCACAGGAAACCGCCGCTGACCTCCCATGAGCCCGCGTGCGGAGCCGGACGTGCCGGCCGCGCGGGGCGCACCGGCCGCGGCGCGGTTTGCGCCTCTACCAGTGTCTGCCCGGCGATCACGGCCGCGGCGACCGCGCAGCAGGCTGCCAGCGTCGCGCGCCGGTTCCGCGCGCTCACTTCGGCTGCACCTTGATCGCGATATTCCGTGCCCCGCCGCCGCGCGGTACGACGACCACCTTGTCGTAGAACGCCACCTTAAAGTCGACGTCGATGTTCATCGTCTCATCGAAGAAGCTCGAGATGTCGCCGTCGTCCAGCGGTTCGACGCGCAGCACCTGCGGACCGGGCTCGAGCCCCGCGATCACGAAGCTCCCGTCGTCGGTCAGCGAGAAGCCGCCGATCAACGTGCCAGTGGCCGGATTGAAGGCCACGACATGGGCCCCGAGCACGCCGCGCCCATTCTTCGTGACGGTGCCGCTGACGCTTCCGGTCTGACGCTGAAAGGCCGCGTTGCCGTAAATGTCCGAGATCCCGGCAATGTCGTCGGCCTTCAGCGTCCGGTCGTTGATATCGCCCGCCGCGAACGCGATCGGGAACATGACCGCTTCGGCGCCGAGGACACGGCGCCCGCCGGCGCGCAGCTCGGTTTCGCCAAGCGCCGAATGCGACAGCCCGAGCAGGTGGCCGATTTCGTGCTGAGCGATCGACCCCACGTCGTAGCGGCCCGAGATCCCGGCGTCAGCGGTCGACCAGCTGAAGGCGGAGTTGAAGAAGATGTCCGACTCGACGATCTCGCCGGTTGTCGTGTCGATGAAGAAGTTGGTCGCCGCGAGGGTGCGATCGAGCTCGGGGCGGTTCTGGAAGCCGAGCACCGTGGCGCCGTCACCGGAGACCGGGTTGGCCTGCGTGAAGCCGACGAACTGCGACGAGGTGGTGGTATTCGGGACGGCGTGCCAGTTCGCGAACGCGCGCTCGACCGCGGTCCTGAACTGCGGCGCGGTGACGCCGTCGACGTCGCGGTTCGTGACGAAGTAGCGAATCGGGAACTGCCGCCAGGCAAGCGTGACCGTCCGGCTACCGACGCGCGTTCCCAGCTTCAGGTACGCTCCAGCCGGTACGGCGCACAGGAGCACGAGGGCAGCGGCCAGGGCCGGCTTGACGCCGCGGCTCAACGAGCGGCCCCTCGGCCGGCCGCCATCACCGCGCGCAACTCGGTGGTGAAATCGGCCACCGCCATCGGGCGCCGCGTCACTGCCCCGCGCCGCACGGTCTCCGGCTGATCGCTGACTGCCAACAGGGCCGGCGTCGTCACGTTGCGCGCGCCGCTGTCATCGGTCCGCACCCGGAAGACGCCCTGGTTCAAGCCGAAGACGTACGGCATCGGTGATCCCTGGGTCTTGAGGAACAGGAACGCTTCCTCGCCCGCGGCGAACGACGGCGCGCCGATCGTCACCTGTCGATAGCGGCCGATCTCCCCGCCCGGGACGACGAACGACAGCGTGCGATCCGAGCCGCCCTTGAACCACGACAGCACTTCGGCGGTCACGACACTGTCGATGCGGCGGCGCTGGTCGGCCCATTCCGGCCGTACGTCGACAACCCGGGCGTAGGCGATCAGGTCCGAACCGGACACCACTTCCCGAAACTCCGCAGGGACGATGACCGTCGCATGTATCGACGGCGCCAGTGTGACCACTCCGAACAGCACGATACCCGCAAGAAAGAGGCGCATCCCCGCAGTGTAGCGCATCGAAGAGTGGCGGCTTTCAGCGTCAGTTGTCGTACCGGGTTCTCATCGTCGAAGTCGATCGTGTGACACCAGGATCTATCGCGAGGTACGCCGTCGTCCGACCTCGAGCACGATCTGCGCAGCCCGTGCGCTGGCGCCGGGTGGGCCGATCGCGGCACGGACGCGTTGCAGATCCTCGCGCATCGCCTCACGCCGGCCCTGGTCGCGGAGCAACGCGATCGCGTGCTCGGCCACGGCTTCGGGTGTGAACTCGTCCTGGATCAACTCGGGCACCACTCTGCGGCCGGCAACCAGGTTGGCCATCGCGAACGTATCGACCCGGACGAACCGGCGGCCCAGGCGATAGGTCAGCGGCGACAACCGGTAGACGACGATCATCGGACACTCGTGGAGCGCGGCCTGGACCGTCACCGTGCCCGAGGCAACGATCGCGAGATCGGCGGCAGCGAGGACTTGATCGGCCTGCTGATCGACGAGACCGATCGGACCAAGCGCGATCAGCGGCGCGAACAGATCGTCCGAGAGGTGCGGCGCGCGGGCGACGATGAACTGCACGTCGGGGAGAGCCTTGCGAATGAGCAGCGCGGCGTCCGCCAGGCGCGGCAGGATTTCCCGGAGCTCGTTGCGCCGGCTGCCCGGCAGCAATGCGACCACGGGATGGCTCGGGTCGAGCCCGGCGCGGCGGAGCAGCGCGCCGGCCGGCTCCGGCGGCGCCATCACGTCCAGCAGCGGATGGCCGACCCAGTCCACCGTCACGCCGGCGTTGTCGTAAATTGCCTTCTCGAACTCGAAGATCACCAGCACGCGATCGGCAATCGCGCGCATTGTCTTCATTCGCCCGGGGCGCCAGGCCCAGAGTTGGGGGCTGATGTAGTAGACGACCGGGATGCCCAGCCGGCGAATGGCCGAGGCGAGCCGGAAGTTGAAGTCGGGAAAGTCGATCGCGACGAACACGTCCGGGCGCTCGGCCGCGGCGTGCCGGACGAGCCGCCGGTATGTTGCGTAGGTCTTGGGCAGGAGGCGCGCGACTTCCAGCAAGCCCGTGACCGAAATGCCGCCGAAGTGCTCGGTGAGGGTCGCGCCGCCGTCGCGCAGGTGATCGCCGCCCAGACCGGAGATCGACGTGCCCGGTGCGGCCCGCAGGATCTCCCTGGCCAGCGCCCCGGCGTACAGGTCGCCGGACGGCTCGCCGCACGAGATCATCACTCGCACCAGAGGGCGATCAGCCTTTGAAGGTGAAGAGCGCGGGGTCGAGCGGCACGTTGTACTCGACACTCCGCACGACGCGCTTGAGCGTGACCGCGCCGTTGACGCGGACCAGCGCGGTGAACGGGACCTTGATGCCGCCGACGTCGCGGAAGTCCGAGAACTCCTCTTCTGTCTCGGCGGGCGTGGATCCCTGTGCGGCGGACGCGCGATAGCGTTGGCGGACGATCAACGCCGTTGCCGGGTCGAAGATCAAGGTCAGTGGAGGCATCCCAGGCCCCTTCACCTCCACCGCCGGCATCGCCCGGCCAGCGACGTCGAGGTCGGCGACACGAGCCGCGGTGAGCCGCTTGTCGAGCAGCGCGATCAGGAGGCCAATCGAGTCCCGCTGCACGCTCAGGCGCATCTCGTTGGCGACCGGCGCCGGCTGCTCGCGCGCGCCGCGCGCGTCGCTCACCCAGAAGGCGCCGTTGTGGAACACCTGGACGAGCGGTCCGGCGGGGGTCTTCGACTCGCTGCGAAAGGAACCCGGATACTGGATGGACGTGATGGTCTCGAGGTCCGCCGAACTGCCACCCGGCACCGTCACGGTGACCGTCGCGGTGGCGCGAACCGTCTTTACCGCTCTGAGTCTGGCCGCGCCCCCCTTGGCGGCGACGGCCCGGTCGATCAGCTCCTCCGCCGTGCCCCCTGTCCTCGTCTGCGCGGTCGTGCGATCCATCGCCGGCACGAGCCTGGCGCCGGATCCCTCGGTGAACGGCTCCGCGGGCGGCTCGAGGCGGCCGGCGGGCGACGCGCGGCGCTTCAGATCCGTGGCTGCCAGATCGAGGTCGGCGAGCGAGATGCGCTCGAATTGCGTGAACCCGGCCCCCGGCAGCTGCTTTGCAAACGCCGACGCGTCGCCGACCAGTACGATCGACAGCCGGTCCGGATGCAGATACTGGCGCGCGACCCGCTGGATGTCGTCCGGCGTGACCGCGTTCACGCGCTCGCGAAAGGTCTGCAGCTCGTTCAGATCGAGTCCGTAAAAGACTGCGTTCAAGACCTGCAGTGCGATCGCGCTGGGCGTCTCGATGGTCAATGGGAAGCTGCCGGTGAGGTACGCCTGCGCGTCTTGCAGCTCGCGTTCCGAGACCCGCTCCCGCTGAATGCGCCAGAACTCGTCCACCACCAGCCGCAGCGCTTCACCGGTGGTTTCGGTCCGCGTGTCCGTGTCCGCGACGACATCGCCGGCATCGCGCAGGGCGTTCGTATCGGCGGACGCGCCGTAGGTCAGGCCGCGCTCGGACCGCAACACGCGCTGCAGACGATTGCCGCCTTCCCCGCCGAGGATCTTGATCGCGAGATCGAGCGCCAGGTAGTCCTTGTGCTTGCGCGGCAAGGCGATGTTGCCGACGCGAATCTCGGTCTGGACGGCCCCCGGACGATCGATCACCACGACGCGGCGAGTGGACGGTGGCGGCGCGACCGGCGGCGGCGCGGTGTTGGGCGCCTTTTCCCATGACCCGAAGGCGCGCTCCGCGCCCGCGAAGGCCTCCTCCGGCGTCACGTCGCCGACGATCGCGAGGATCGCGTTGTTCGCGCCGTACCACGCTTTGTGAAACGCCAGCAGATCGTCGCGCGAGATGCCGCCGATCGACGCCGGCGTTCCGGCATCCGGGCGGCCGTACGGATGGGCCCCGTAGACCAGGCGGTCGAACACGACGCCCGCCAGGTAGTCCGGATCGTCGTAGCTGACCTTCAGCCCGGAGATCATCTGCTGCCGCTGCCGATCGATCTCCTCGGGCGCGAACGCCGGGTGGCGGACCACATCGGACACCATGTCCAGGGCGAAGCCCAGGCCGTCCTTCATTACGACCGCATTCACGAACGACAGGTCACTGCCGGCCCCGGTGCCGAGCGCGCCGCCGATCGAATCGATCGCGCTGGCGATCTGCTCGGCGTCTCTGGAGGTCGTCCCCTGATCGAGCAGCGCCGAGGCCAGCGTCGCCACCCCTGGCTTGTCGGGCGGATCCAGCGCGCCGCCGGCCCGCACGATCAACCGGAGGCTCACCGCCGGCTGCTCGTTCTGCGACACCGCGATCACCTGCAGCCCATTGGCCAGCGTCTTCACGCTATACGGCGGAAACTTGACCTCTCGCGCCGGCAGCGGCGCCGGCGGCCGCTCGGACGGCCAGTCGCGCACCTGCGCTCCGGCCGTCATCGGCAGCAGGACGAGGCACGCAGACAGCGTCAGGACAGCGGTCCGGCTCATCGCGGCCCGCCCGCGCCGGTCCCCTTCGGCATGATCGTCATCACCAGCCGGTTCTCGGTGGTGAAATAGGTCTTCGCGACCCGCTGGACGTCGGCGGCCGTGGTGTTCATGAAGATGTCGAACTCGGCATCGGCGGTCTTGATGTCGTTGTGGATCACGACCGCGTGCGCGAGCGTCCGGGCCTTGTCGGCGTCCGACTCGCGCCCCAGGATATAGTCGCGCGCGAACTGGTTTTTCGCCTGCTGCAGCTCACCGCCCGAGATCGGGTCGGTCTTGAGCTTCTCGAACTCGGCGATCAGCGCGTCGATGCATTCCTGCGGCGTCTTACCCGGCTGGACGATGGCAACGGCGTAGAACAGGTTCGGGTCCTCGATGATGTTGCCGCCGCCGAACGCCGCCAGCGCAATCTGCTTCTGGTAGACGAGGTCCCGGTAGATGCGCGAGCTCTGCCCGTCCGACAGGACCTTCGATACGACGTGCAGCGGATACGAGTCGGGATGGCCGTCGTAGGTGATGTGAAACCCGACCACGACCGCCGGCAGCGGCCAGGCCTCGGTCAGATTGACCCGGCGCTCCGCGGTCTGCGGCGGCTCCTTCGGGATGTCGCGCGGGACCGGCCGGTCTGACCTGGGGACGCGACCGAGGTACTTCGTCACCAGCTCCAGCGCTTCCTTGGTATCGAAGTCTCCGACCAGCGCCAGCGTCGCATTGTTCGGCACGTAGTAGGTCCGGAAGAAGTCACGCACGTCGTCGATCGACGCGGCTTCCAGATCCGTCATGCTGCCGATCGTCGGGTGCTTGTAGGGATGCACCGTGAACGCCTGGTCATAGATGATCTCGTTCAGCCGCCCGTAGGGCTGATTCTCGACCCGCATCCGGCGCTCTTCCTTGACGACCTCACGCTCGGTCTTGAAGGCCTGCTCGTCGATCCGCAGCGAGGCCATCCGGTCCGCCTCCAGCCATAGCGCCAGCGGCAGGTACTGGGCCGGGGTGGTCTCCCAAAAGATCGTCGCGTCCTCGTTGGTGGTCGCGTTGCTCTGTCCGCCGATGCTGACGATGTAGGAGGGGTGGCCTTCGGGCTCGACGTTTTTCGAGCCCTTGAACATCATGTGCTCGAAGAGGTGCGCGAACCCGGTGCGGCCCGGCTTCTCGTTCTTGGATCCGACGTGATACCAGAGCTCGGTGTGCACGATGGGCGTCGAATGATCTTCCAACAACACGACCTGCAGCCCGTTGGGCAGCGTGGTCATGGTGTAGTCGAGTTTGGGCGGCCGCACCGCGGCGCTGCTCCCTGGACCAGACGCGGCGATCAGAGCCAGCGCGAGGCCGGCACTGACGATCGGCCGGAGACCGACCCAGCGGCGGGCGCGTGAATGCATAGGATGTTCAATTATCGCACGCGAACGCGGCGTCATCGGCCGCGGCGTGACGATCCGAGCGGCGGGCTGGCTGACGAACGCCGGCCAGACAAGGGAACTGAACGTGAACGGGCTTACCGCTTCTCGATCGCGGTGACGTCGGCGAGCCTGGCTTCGAGCTCAGCGATCCGGGCCTCGAGCTCGGCGAGTGTCTTCCGCATCTCCGGCAGGCGCCGGAACACGGCTGACGACTTGAGCCAGTCGCGATTCGCAATCGCCGGGTAGCCGGAGATGAACGCCCCCGGCGCCACCGAGTTCGGGATCCCGGTCTGGGCGGTGGCGATGACCCCTTTTCCGATGGTGATGTGCCCGGCCACACCGACCTGCCCCGCCAGTGTCACATCGTCCTCGATGGTGGTGCTGCCGGCGACGCCGACCTGGGCGGCGAGCAGGACGTTGCGCCCGACGGTCACGCCGTGCGCCACCTGCACCAGGTTGTCGATCTTGCTGCCGGCGCCGATCCGCGTCTCGCCCACCGCGGGCCGGTCGATCGCGGTCTGCGCGCCGATCTCCACGTCGTCTTCGATCACCACGCCGCCGATCTGCGGGATCTTGTGGTGCGTCCCGTCCGGCCGCCGCGCAAACCCGAACCCGTCGCTGCCGAGCACGGCGCCGTCCTGAATCACGACCCGGTGGCCAATGCGGACCCGCTCGCGAACCGACACGCGGGCGTGGAGCACGCAGTCGTCGCCAATCTGCGCGTGCCGGCCGATCACCACGTGCGGGTAGATCACCGACCGGGCGCCGATCACCGCGCCCTCGCCGATCACCGCGAACGGACCAACGGAGGCGTTCTCCCCCAACTGCACGCCGGCGCCGATGATCGCGTGCGGATGCGCCCCAACGGGCGGACGCCACCCGTCGGCAAAGAGCTCGACGGCGCGCGCGAAGGCCAGGTACGGCTGCGGGTGGCGGAGCATGGCACAGGCCGCCGGCGCCGCGTCGGGTGACAGGATCACCGCCGACGCGCGCGTGGCGCGCAGCTCCGCGGCGTATTTGGGATTGCTGAAGAACGTCAGATCGCCGGGACCGGCGTCCGCGATCGCGGACATGCGGTAAATCTCGACCTCACCATCCCCGTCGAGCCGACAGCCGAGACGCTCGGCGATCTCCTGGAGCCTCAAGCACCGGCAGTATACGACGGGGCAGGAGCGAGGGCGGGGGAGGGTTCGAACGGTTCGACGGGTGCGCGTTCGCGGGTTCTACGGTTCGGGGGTGCGGTTCTCGGTTCTCAGGTTCCACTGGTGCGGACTCGCGGCTTCCAAGGTGCCCAAGTTCCGCGAGCCGAGTTTGAGCTGCCCTGCTCGCCGATTTGCTGCGATCCTGCCCACCGAACCCTTGAACCAGCACGTCGGGGAGAGTCGAACCGTCGAACCAGCACCCGTCGAACCTCGAACCTTTCGAACCTTAGAACCTCAGCAGACAGCGACGCCTCAGAGACTGGTAACCACCGTCCGCTCGAAGAACGAGGCAAGGTGCTCGAGGCGGAGCCGGGACGCCACGTCGGTCACCCGGATGGCGCGCTGCTCGTCATCGAGGCCGATGGCTCGCCGGAGCTCTGAGAGGGGCGCGCTCTGTTCGTTCCGCCAGCGGACGGTTTCGAGACCGCGGCGCGCGCCCATCATCGACAGATAGTGGCCGACCAGCCGAAAGCCGAAGAAATACGCGAGGACGTTGGGGCCGGGCAGGAGCATCAGCAACCCCGACAGCACGAAGAGGACCGAGTCGATCGCCAGCCACAACCGGTGCCGGTCTCGATCGCGCCCGAGTTGAGTACGCAGCCGTGCGATGGCATCCGGCTCGGTGAGGTCGTCGGGATAGAAGAGGGCGGCGTCGGTCTGGCGGCGCAAGTGCCAGAGCAGCCGCTGCTCGGCAATGCTTTCCGCGACCCAGCGCATCGCGCGGGCGTTGGTCCGGGCCACCCATCCGGCGTCGTGAGGCAGCGGGGCACCATGGCGGCGGTCGCGTTCCGCTTGGGCGAGCAGGTCGGAAATGCGCCGCCGCATCCGCGCCACGAAGCCGGCGGGCGCCTCGAGTTCGGGCGGCGTCTCGGGCTCGTCCGGAACCTCGCAGTACAGCTCGTACCGCTCGTCGCCGATCGGCACGAGATAGACCTCCATCGCCATTTCTACGATAGCACCCGCCGCCATGTTCGCTCCGCTCCCGGCGATCTCCACGGGGCCCCGTGCCATCGCCGCGCCCCTCGACAGTCGGTTGGACCGCGCGCGGCGACTTCAGGATTCAACCGACCACCAATCCCACACATCCGGAGCCCCTGCTAAGATGCCCGCCATGTGGGCCGGAGCGGTGCTGGCGTGGACGCTGATCGCGGGGCAACCGTCTGCTGACGCAGCGCTGACCCTCGAAATCCGGGTATTCAACGGCGCCGAGGAGGTCACCACCCAGACTCGCGTCGCCATCCATCGCGCCGGTGACCGCGGCCGCGCCGTGGTGCTGCTCGAGGCCGGACACCGGCTGTTGACCGCCACGGTCCCGCCCGGCATCTACGACGTCCAGGCGATCCGCCTGAAGGAGGGACGGGTCACCGCCATCCGCTGGGCCGAGCGCCTCGTCGTCATGGCCTACCCGGATGAAAGCGGGCGTCACCTCGAAGTCGTCAACTTCCAGGCCGGCTACGGCGCGCTCGAGGTCCGTCGACGGGATCGAACCCTGCCCGAGGTAGAGGTGTACGCACCTGGCGATCACACCCGGATGCTCGTACCGGCACCGGCGGGGAGCGAGTCGTTGCTATTCGTGCTCCCCGCAGGCCCGTATGACGTCCTCACGCGCGAGGGCGGCGCGCCCGTCTGGCACGCGGGCTTCGAGATCCCGGCCGATCGCACCCGATTCTGGGTCGTACCCGACGCCGTCAGACGCGCGTCCGACCCGAGATGAGCTGGACCAGGAACAGCACCAGCGCGATGACCAGCAGAATGTGGATTAGCCCGCCCGCAATCTTGAACGCGAACCCCAGCGCCCACAACACGAACAGGATGACCACGAGAGTCCACAACATGTCTTCCGCCCTCCTGCCGCGTCACGCGGCACTGCGACAGCTGCAAGCGAGATACCAATGACTGTGCCGTTAGGCGACTGGGAGATGACCGAGCGGCTGCTGATGGCGGCGCTCATCGGCGCGGTGCTCGGGCTCGAGCGCGAGTGGCGCCAGAAAAGCGCGGGGCTGCGGACCAACATCCTCATCGCGGTCGGAACCACGACCTTCACGCTGATGTCGATCGACTTCGCGTCGGGCGTCCAGGGCGCCGATCCGGCCCGCCTCGCGGCGCAGATCGTCACCGGCGTTGGCTTCCTCGGCGCCGGCGCGATCATGCGCACCGACAGCGGGATTCACGGCTTGACCACCGCTGCCACGGTGTGGGTGAACGCCGCCCTGAGCGTCGCGGTCGGCGGCGGCGAATATCACCTCGCCCTGATCGGCTCGATCGTGACCCTGAGCGCGCTGCTCATCCTCCACCCGATCGAGATCGCACTCGACCGCCACCTGCGCCGCCCCCACGGCCAGCGGGTCAACCAAGACGACGACGGCCCTACTGACGCCTGACCGTCCGCGGCGCCCGCTGCACCGTCACGGGCACAGCCGGCTGTCCCGCCTCGACCCACGCGGCGGTAATCACCGACACGACATCGCGGACCGAGTCGGCCAGCCGCCCCTCCAGGATCGGCCGCGCCTTCGCGAACAATTGCCGGTAATAGCCGTCGTCGTACACGTCGCGCCCGGCCACCGCCAGCCTGTCGGCCTCGAGGATCGGCTGCACGAACGTGTAGCTCTCGGTCAGCGATGCGAAGCTCAGCTCCCGCGCGCTCGCCACCGGGACCGCGGCGCCAGGCCTGACCACGAGCTGCGATCGGTAACGCTCGAACAACTCGCTCTCGAACCGCGCGTGGATACCCCACTGCTGTGTGAGCTGTCCGTCATAGTTGAGCGCGGCATGGAACGGCACGTGGGCGTCGCCGACATAGTGAGCGATCACCGACGAGAAGAACTTGATGTTCTCGCGGGAGTAGCCGGCCTTCTGAGTGAAGGCCTCGACCAGTTTCCCGTAGATCTCCTGGGTGCGCCACGGTAGCAGCCCGTTCTTGTCGACGAACGCGCGCGTGAACTTCGCCACCGCGTCCTCCTCGACATGAGGGAGGTCGGCAAACGGGTACGGCCCGTAGGCGTCCATGTCGACGAAGTGCCGCTTGTCTTCGATCTCCCAACCGGCCGTGCGCCACAAGTCCGGATCGATCGCGTGCTCGACGATCTCCGACCGATTCGCTTCGAAGAACGGCCGCAACGCCGGCGGCAGCCGCGGAATGGCCATCGTCATGATGTAGCGGTGCGCGGCAAAGCCCCACGCGTCCGCGGGACGGGGGATCAGGATGACCAATGAAAGGGCACACAAGACGCGGAGGCGGGGCATGTAGAGACTATAACCGGGTCGGTTCATGAGGTTCATGAGGTTCATGGGGTTCATGCGGTTCAGGGTTCAACGTTCAGGGTTCAGCGTTCAAGGTTCAACGTTCGGTGGTTCAACGTTGGTTCAGCGTTCGCCATGCCGCGCAAACCCGACGCTGAACGCTGAACCTTGCACCCTGAACCTTGAACCGTGAACCCTGAACGCTGAACCTTGAACGTTGACCCCTGACCTTGAACGTTATGACCTCCCTCTCAGCTTTCGGAGAATCCGCAGATTCCGCAGGTCCCAAGGATCTGCGTCGCTCTTGCGGCGGCTCTCGGGGGTATCGAGCTTGGGGGTCTCGAGCAGCATCGGCAGCGCGGCAAAGCGCGGGTCGTTGAGCAGGCGGCGGAACGGCTCGAGCCCGAGGCAGCCGCGGCCGATGTGCTCATGACGATCCACGCGGCTGCCGCATGGCTTCTTCGAGTCGTTCAAGTGAAAGGCGCGAATGCGATCGATGCCGACGAGGCGGTCGAAGGCCTCGAAGGTCGCGCGATAGCCGTCATCGGAGCAGATATCGTAGCCGGCGGCGATCAGGTGACAGCTGTCCAGGCAGACGCCGACCCGCGGTGATCCATTGAGGCGGGCCAGGATCGCGGCCAGGTGCTCGAACCGATGCCCGAGGTTGGTACCCTGCCCGGCCGTGTGCTCGAGCAGGATCATCGTCTTTGCTCGTGGCCTGGCCCGCAGCACCGCCCCGAGGCCATCGCCGATCAGATCGAGCCCGTCACGCTCGGTGCCCGAGGTATACGACCCGGGATGCATCACCAGACCGAGCAGGCCGAGTGCTTCCGCGCGATCGAGCTCCTCGCCGAGCGCGGCCAGCGACTGCGCGCGCAGCGCGGGGTCGGCCGCCGCCAGGTTGATTAGATAACTGTTGTGCGCGACCACTGGCTGGATACCGGTTCGCTCGACGCGGGCGCGGAACTGCGCGATTTCGTCGGGCGGCAGCACCCGGGCGCGCCACTGCCCCGCCGACTTGGTAAAAATCTGCAGCGCCTCGCACCGCGACGCGACCGCGCGATCGACGGCGCGCGGCAGTCCGCCGGCAATAGAGAGATGTGCGCCGAGCCGCGGCATCGCGATCAATCGCCGCCGAACACGTCCGCGGTGAAGCGGGAGACCTCCGCCCCGTGTTCCCAGGCGTCCGGCGCAAGGCCGGCCTTGACGCACGTCTGGCGCAGGAACTGCTCCGCATTCCAGCCCCACTCGGTCGCGACCTGCGGCAACAGCAGGCCGCGCCGGCGGCCCTGTTCGACGACCAGCCCGTGCCGGCCGACCAAGACCGCGTCGGGCGCATGCGGATCGATCGATTCGAGGGGACCCAGGACGGACACTTCCACCCCGAGGTGCGGCAGTTCCGCGGGTGCAACCGGATCGAACCGCGGATCGCGACTGGCTGCATCGGCCGCGCACCGCACCACTTCGTCGGCAAGGTGACCGGGCGGGCAGGCCAGCGTGCCAAGGCACCCACGCAGCTCGCCATGCGACGTGACGGTCACGAACACGCCGCTCGCGCTGGGCAGTGGGATTTCGGGCGGGGCCGGCAACCGCGTGCCGGTGACCTGCGCGTCGACGGCGGCACGGGCCAGTGCCACCAGCGCGTGTCGCTGGGGATCCGAGAGCAGCGGCGTGGTGTCGTCGAGAGTCATGACGCCCGCCCCATCGCTGCCGCCAGGTAACCGACCACGCCGCTCATGTCGCCGGACACCTCACCGGAGTGCGCATACTTGAGGATGCGCGCGTCGGTCGCGCCCAGCGTGCGCGCCGCCATCAAGACCGCGATCGCCGGTCCGGCGCCGCACGCGACGAACTGTCCGCGCTCGTCCTCCGGATAGCTTTCGATCAGGTCAAGCAGGCCCTCCGCATCGAGGGCCGCTACGCGCGTCTGCACCCGCTCGTCTAGCGAGACCGCCGTCGCGGCGTCGAAATAGTGTGAGAGGTCCGTGCTGGCGACCAGCAGCACCCGACGACCCGCAAAGGCGGTGGCCAGGATGTCCGCCAGGCCGAGGATCGTCTCCCGCCGCTGAAATCCCATCAGCATCGGCACGATCGGCACCTCCGGCAGAACCCGGCGCAGAAACGGCAGTTGCATTTCGAGCGAGTGCTCGCGGACGTGGGGCGCGGCCAGCTTGTTGACGATCGGCGAGGAGGCAACCGCGGTGACGCCCTCCTCGTCGACCTCGCTCAGGCCGAGGGGCGTCTCGAAGGCGCGTCCCGGGAACACCGCGACCCCTTCGAAGGCTGAGAAGTGCGAGGGCCCGGTCAATGCCACCACATCGTACGGACCCGCCGCCGCCGCGGCCTTGTAGGCGTAGGCCGCGACCGGCCCCGAGAACATGATGCCCGCGTGCGGCGCGATGAGCCCCTGCACGGCGAACGGCTGCACGTCCGGCACCGCCGCGAGATACGCGTCGACCTCGCGCGTCAGCGCGCCGCGACTGCCCGGGTACCAGCTGCCCGCCACCGCTGCCGGACGCACGTGCATCGGCCCTCCCACCACGTGGCGGAGCACGCGGAACTGCATGCTACGATGCCGCGTGCCCGAATCGTTCTCATCCGCTGACGTCGACCGGCTGGCGCGGCTCGCACGCCTCGCGCTCACGCCCGACGAGACCGCATTGTTCAGCCGCCAGCTCGCTGACTTTCTCGCGTATGCCGAGCAGGTCCAGCGGGTCGACACCAGCGGCATCGTCCCGATGTCGCATGCCATCGGCGCGCCAACCGAGCTCCGGCCGGACGAGGTGGTGCCGTCGCTGCCGCGCGAGCTGAGCGTCGAGCCGGCGCCGGGGGCATCGCCGGCGGCAGGGTTGTTCAAAGTACCACGAGTGATCGGCTGATGGTCTCGGCGCTCGAGATTCGCGAAGCCATCCGGTCGGGACGCACGTCCGCACAAGAGGTCTGTCAGGCAGCGCTCACGCGCATCGAAGCCGCCAACCCGACCCTCAACGCCTTCCACACCGTCGATGCTGAGCGTGCCCTCGCCCGAGCCGCGGCCCTCGACGCGCGGCGGCAGGAGGACAGCCACCTGCCCCTCTTCGGGGTGCCGATCGCGCTGAAAGACAACCTGTGCACGCGGGGGCTGCGGACCACGGGCGGCTCGCGCATTCTCGATACCTGGGTGCCGCCCTACGACGCGACGGTCGTGGAACGCCTGGAAGCCGCGGGGGCGGTGATCGTCGGCAAGACCAATTGCGACGAGTTCGCCATGGGCTCCTCTACGGAGTTCTCGGCCTTTGGGCCGACGCGCAACCCGTGGGCGATCGATCGGACGCCGGGCGGATCGAGCGGCGGATCGGCAGCGGCCGTCGCGGCGCGCCTGGTGCCGCTCGCGCTCGGGTCGGACACCGGCGGATCCATCCGGCAGCCCGCCGCGCTCTGTGGTGTGGTCGGGCTCAAACCGACCTACGGGCGCGTCTCACGCTACGGACTGCTCGCCTTCGCTTCGTCACTCGATCAGATCGGCCCGCTGACCACGACCGTGGCCGACGCCGCGGCCTGCCTGTCGGTGATTGGCGGCTATGACGCGCACGACGCGACGTCGTCCACCGCGCCGGTCGAGGATTACGCCGCGTCGCTGACCGGCGATGTGCGTGGCCTGCGCATCGGCGTGACCCGCAGCCTGTTCGGCGACGGCCTCGATCCGGAAGTGCTCTCCGCGTGCGATCGCAGCCTCGAGCTCCTGCGCGAAGCCGGCGCCGAGTTGATCGACGTCGAGCTGCCGCACAGCGCCCACGCGATCGCGGTCTATTACCTCGTCGCGATGGCTGAAGCGAGCTCGAACCTGTCACGCTACGACGGCGTCCGCTATGGATACCGCGCCAGCGGCGCCGCGACCCTCAGCGAGCTTTACGATCGCACCCGCGATGAAGGGTTCGGGCCGGAGGTCAAGCGCCGCATCATCCTCGGCACGTACGTCCTGAGCTCCGGATACTACGACGCGTACTACCTGAAGGCGCAGCAGGTCCGCACCCTCATCCGGCAGGATTATGAGCACGCCTTCGAGCGCGTGGACGTCGTCGCCATGCCGACGAGCCCGACGCCCGCGTTCAAGCTGGGCGCCCGGACGGAGGACCCGCTCCAGATGTATCTGTCGGATATCTTCACCGTCGGCGTCAACCTGGCCGGTCTGCCGGGCGTCAGCGTGCCCTGTGGATTGACTGCCGAACGGCTGCCGATCGGATTGCAGTTCATCGGCCGCTCGATGGGTGAAGCGACGATTCTCCGCGTGGCGGACGCGGTCGAACGGGCGACGCCGTCGGCGCGCGAGCTGCCGCCGGATGTCCGGCCCGTCTGAGCGCGCCGCCCTCGCCCGCGTCCCCGATCACCCGCGCTGGGTCGACACCCGAGGGATGCTCCTCACTGGTCGCGCCGTCGTCTCGTTCCACCAACCCGCGCATCTCGATACCGACGGGTTCGTCGTCGAGCTGGCGTCGCGCGCGCTGCTGTCAGCCTTCGACAACCCTCCGGCCTCGTTGATCGCGCAGCGCGCGAGGGCGCTCGCCGGCGACGTCAACGTGCTCGTCGCCCCCGAGTCGTCGGCTCCGGTCGCCGCGGCGCTGCCGGAGTGGGTCGGCCGGCCGGTTCGCATCCACGCACTGCCCCGGCGCATGCCATGGGAGTCCGAGCCTGACGAGGACGTCCTGATCGCCACTGGCGAAGCCGCCCCGGCGCTCGATCATGTGCCGGAAGACCTGCGCCGCGAGCTCGTGGATGCGCTCGCCGGTCATCCAGCCGCCCGCTTCGTACACGGCACGCTGCCCGGTCACGGGCCGGACGATGTGGCGCCGGATGCAGTGCCGGTGGCGTTCGTGCTCCGTGACGGGCGCGCCGCCGCCTTCTGCTACCCGGTCCTCCAGACCGAGCACCACTGGGACGTGTCGGTGGATACGCTCGAAGGCTACCGCGGACGCGGACTGGCGGGGCTGGCGGCGCGGGCGATGATCCGCTACATGCGGACCCGGGGCAAGGCGCCGGTCTGGGGCGCGCTCGAGAGCAACGCCGCCTCACTCGCGGTGGCGGGGCGGCTCGGATTCGTCGAGGCGGGGCGCCTGCTGGTGTTCGCCTCGCGCTGATCTACTTCGCGCCGATGCGCGTCTTCCAGGCGTCGTAGGTTCTGGCGTCGAACTCGGTGGCACCGAGCGGCGTCACCGCCGCGTAGCCATGCTCGATGGCCCACACGTCAGTCCCCTCGACGTCTCCGGTCGGCTCGTTCCAGATGCTCCAGAAGAAGCGCCGACCCCACGGGGTCTTTTGCTCTTCGAAGCGCTCGACTCCGGTCAGCTGGCTCTGGCGCGTGAGCTGGATGCCCTTGATCGCCGCCGACGTGCCTGGCGGAATGTTGACGTTCAGGATCACCCCCGGCTCCAGCCCGTTCCGGCGGGCCATCTCGACGACCTGTCGCACGACCTCCGCGCCGGGCGCGTAGTCCGTCTGCTCGGTCGCAGTCGAAGCCGCAATCGCCGGAATCCCACTCAGCGCTGCTTCGCGCGCCGCACCGACCGTGCCCGAAACGTAAGTGACGCGTCCGAGGTTGTAACCGCGATTGATCCCGGTTACCACGAGGTCCGGTTTCGACGGGACGAGCGCACTCAAGCCGACCTTCACGCACGACGCCGGCGTGGCGGTAATCGAGTACGCCTCGAGGCCCGGCGCCAGCGTGACCTTGTCCACGTACATCGGTTCGCCGATGGTGATCGAGTGGCCCTTGCCGCTCTGGTTCTCGGCCGGCGCGGCGATGGTGATCTCCCCCAGCGGCCGCAACGCCAGCGCCAGCGCCAGAATCCCTGGCGCCCGCACGCCATCGTCGTTGGAAATCAGGATGCGGTACGGCGCTGATTGAGCGGCAGGCGCAGCGCGCCACGCCACGGCGGTGGCGACGACGATGAGGACGACCGACGCGTGACGACGAGCTCGCGTTGAGATCATGCCCGCGAGGGTAGCATGCTCTTTTCGGGGTGCTGAGGTTCGAGGGTTCGAAGGTTCGACGGGTGCCCGTTCTAGGGTTCTCAGGTTCGCAGATTCATCGTCATAAGGGCAACGCCCGGGTTCCGGGTCCCGAGTCCCATCTCGAGATTCGCCGAGTCAGGCGATCAGCTCGGGCGTCTTGCCGGCCGGCAACAGCGGCTGGCGGCGCGGACGGGCGAGCAACCAGATGGCGAACAGGATGAGGAGCACGGGGGCGAGGGGAATCGCCAGCGCGGCGGTGAGCACGATGGCTGCGACGATCGCGAGGAGGGCGACGAGGGGGCCGGCGATCAGGAACAGGAGCCCGGCGACGATCGCTTTGAGCAGCAGGAACGGCAGCAGCAGGAGCGCGAACAGCAGTCGGAACGGCAGGAGCACGAGCCAGAACAGGCCCTTGAGGACGGCCGCGCCAAGAAACGCGGCGAAGAGGGCCACCCCCACGATGAGCAGCACCAGCAGCCCAACCATCCGGCTCTCCTCCCCGCCGTCGGTGGACGGCGTCTCACTCCGCAGTTACGCGGCCGATGTGGGAGAAGTTCCGGAGCTACACCTTATAAGGGTGGCCGGCGCCTTCGTAGGTGGTCGGGAGCGAGTAGTGAATGAGACCGGTGCGCACTTCCTCCATCGCCACCCGCTCGAGCTTGTGCGGTGCGGGAGCGGCGGTCAAGCTGCGATCGACGCGCGGCAGAGCCCCGCGGCGGAGCTGCTTGGCCCGCTGGGCGGCGACGTCGACGAACAGGAACCGGCTGGTGATGGGTGCGGCGGGCGGGGTCGGCTCTTCGAGCGCCGACTCCTCGGAGTGGTCGAGTGGCTGGGACATGATCACGGCAGAATAGCTGAAACCGGTCCTGCGCCGCTACAGGAATCGTGACCGCGTAAAAACCGAGCGGGTCCCGGTGGACCCGCTCTCAGGACGAACCGCGTCAACGGTGCCAGGCGCTCAGTCGGCGTTGACCGTGATCTGCTTCGGTTTGGCTTCCTCGCGCTGCGGGAGGCGAATCGTCAGCACACCGTCCTTGTAGGACGCGCTGATCTGGCCGCCGTCGACCGTAGGCGGAAGCGTGAACGCGCGGGTGAAGCTGCCATACCGGCGCTCGATGCGCTGGAAGTTCTCGCGCTTGACCTCCTGCTCGAGCTTGCGCTCCCCCTTCAGCGTCAGCACGTTGTTCTCGAACGTGACGCTGATGTCTTCCCGCTTCATTTCCGGAAGCTCCGCCTTGATAACGACCTCGCGACCCTCGGTCTCGTAGATGTCAACCGCGGGCGACCAACCGCCCCGCGCGAAGTTGTCCTGGTAGAGCTCGCTGAACATCTGGTTCAGCCGATCGATCTCCATCCCCGCGAGCTGGCTGACCGGGCTCCATCGTACTAATGCCATTGTCCGTCCTCCTATGAACACCCCGGACGTGCCGGGGAATCGTTGACAGAAGACAGTGTAAAACCGTAGTGCGCGCATGTCAAGCATATTATATGACAACAGCGCACTCAGCTAAGCGGCCCGGCATCCGTGACAATCTGGGTAACGAGGTGCCGAGGCACCCGCTCGAAGATGGGGTTCTGCCTCAGGCGAGATCCCTGAGACTCCTCAGCAGGGTCGGCCGCCGGGCGGTTGGGGAATTCGAGCTCGGCAAATGACGGCGCAGACAGGAGTTTCTCGCGGCCAGCCAGCACGTATACCGGCACGGCGCTGGCGTTCGCGAGCGCACAAAGCGCCGCGCTGCCCACCTTGTTGACGATCGCGTCGGGGCCGACCGCATCGGCGCCGATCACGACCGCGTGGCTGCCGGGGACGGCCGACGAGATGCCCGCATCGGTGAAGAGCTGGACACGCAGGCCTGCGCCGGCGAGGTCGAGGGCGAGCGCCTCGCCTTCGCATCTCGGGCGCGACTCGGCACAGCACACGGTGAGGTCGACGTCACGAAAGAGCAGCCGGCAGGTCTCGTATACGGGCGCGCTCGACGAGCAGGTCACCAACGTCAGCACGGGCCGGCGACCCGCGCCGGTTTCGAGGCCGAGGCGGAGCAGCTCGGTGGCGTGACGGGCAATCTGGCGCGGCGCGCGCGTCAGCCGCTCGAGCAAATGGCGCAGGGCCTCTGCGGGATCCGCGGCGTCGCGGGCGATATCGAGCACGGTTCGCAAGCCCGCCATCGCCGGCTGCGCTGCGGCGCACGCGAACGCCACCTCGACGAGCGAGCCCCGATCCCGCTGGCCCTCGCCGAGGAAGCGCGCGGTTCGTGCGACGATCGCCGTCGCGCCCGAGACCTCGTCATGGCGCAGGGCTTCGGCGAACGCGCGATCGGCGGCTTTCATCCTGGTCCCTCCGGGCTGCTAGAATACGCACTGTCGTGGCCCGCATCTTCTTCGACCTTCGTAACGCCGGTGAGGATTTATCGCGCCGCTTCGAGCGCCTCGAGCTGGCGCGCGAGGATGGCGCGGCCGACCGTCCGCCGATGGACGTCCTCGAGACCGACAGCGGGGTCGAGATCGTGCTCGATCTGCCCGGCGTCGATCCCCAGGCGATCTCGATCACCTGTCAGCACGACACGGTGGTCATCAGCGGGACCAAGGGCCCGACCCGCTGCGGTCACGGCCAGGTGGCGTTCCACCTGGCCGAACGGGAGTTCGGACGGTTCCGCCGCTCCGTCACGATCGGACGTCCCTTCGACGCGAGCCGCGCCGAGTCCACGCTCGTCGCCGGGGTGCTGCGCATCGCGCTGCCGCGCATCGACGATCGCCGCGGTCGGCCGATCCCGATCCGCATCGCCACGTCCTGACCGCCGGTTCGATCTTTGATGCGGATTCTGTTCGTCGGCGACATCTTCGGAAAACCGGGCCGCGAAATCGCCCGCCGCGCCATCCCGGCGCTGGTGGCGCGGGACGGTATCGACTTCGTCATCGCCAACGTGGAAAACTCCGCCTCGGGCTTCGGCGTGACCGGCGACATCGCCGATGCCATCCTCGGCTACGGCGTGGACGTGATGACCACCGGCAATCATGTGTGGGACAAGAAGGAAGTGCTCGAGTACATCCCCCGCCAGGCGAAGCTGCTGCGGCCGGGCAACTTCCCGCCCGGCACGCCGGGCCGCGGCAGCTATATCGGCCGGACGCGCACCGGCGAGCCGGTCGGCGTGCTCAACCTGATGGGACGCATCTTCATGTCCCCGCTCGATGATCCGTTCGCGCTGGCGCTGAAGGAGATCGAGCAGATGCGGGCCAAGGCGCGCGTCATCTTCGTCGATTTTCACGCCGAGGCGACCTCAGAGAAGAAGGCCATGGGCTGGCATCTCGATGGCCGGGTCACCGCCGTCGCCGGGACCCACACCCACGTCCAGACCGCCGACGAGCGGCTCCTCCCGAAGGGCACCGCCTACATCACCGACGCGGGCATGACCGGACCGCACGATTCGATCATCGGCGTGACCGTGGACGCGGCGCTCTCGCGGTTCGTCTCCGGCATGCCCTCGAAATTCGAGGCCGCCAGCGGCGGAGCGCGGCTCAATGCGGTGATCGTCACCGCCGACCCCGCGACGGGCAAGGCGACGGCGATCGAGCGCGTCAACCTCTCCCACGCCGAAGTCGAGGCGCTCGCCGAGGCGCACGCCGCCACCGCCCGGCCCTGATCTGCCGATGGCCGATCTGTTCTCGCAGCCGTTCGAAGACGACGAGCGCGATCCGGCGCCGGCCCGGCCACCGCAGCGGCGCATCCAGACGGTCGCGGAGCTGACCGCGGCGATCCGCGGCACTCTCGAGTCGGGCTTCGGTGACGTCTGGGTGGAAGGTGAGATCTCCAACTGCCGCGTGTGGAACACCGGCCACGCCTACTTCACCCTCAAGGACGACAGCGCCCAAATCAAGGTGGTGATGTTCCGCTCGGCCGTGCGGTACCTGCGGTTCGGCCTGGAGGACGGCCTGCACGTCATCGCACGCGGGCGGCTCGGCGTCTACGAGCCGAAGGGCGAGTACCAACTGCAGTGCGAGCATCTCCAGCCGCGCGGCCTCGGCGCGCTGCAACTGGCGTTCGAGCAGTTGAAGAAGAAGCTGCAGGCCGAAGGGCTCTTCGCCGCCTCGCGCAAGCGCCCGCTCCCCGCCCTGCCCCGCAAGATCGGTATCGTCACCTCCCTCGACGGCGCGGCGCTCCGCGACATCATCAAGGTCCTCCGGCGGCGGCATCCCAACGCGCATCTGGTGATTCGGCCGGCGCGCGTGCAGGGCGAGAGCGCCGCGGCGGAGATCACGCGCGGACTGCGCGCGATTGCGCGGGTCGCCGGCGTCGACGTCGTGATCCTGGCGCGCGGCGGCGGGTCGATTGAGGACCTCTGGGCATTCAACGAGGAGGTCGTCGCGCGGGCCATTGCCGCCTGCCCGGTCCCGGTGATCGCGGCAGTCGGCCACGAGGTCGACGTGACGATCGCGGACTTCGTCGCCGATCTGCGCGCGCCGACGCCGTCGGCGGCCGCGGAGCTCGTGGTCACCGCGAAAGACGAGTTCTGCCACCGGATCGACCGACTGTCGAACCGCCTCGAGGCCGCGGCACGCGGCGCGCTCGCCCGCCGCCGCGGCGTCCTCCAGACATTGGCCAACCGGCGCGGTCTGGCCGGCTGGCCGGCGCGGGTCGCGTTGAAGAGCCGTCACGCGTCGGAGCTGGCCTACCGGATGCGGCGCGCGCTGACCACCGGCCTTCAGCAGCAGGAACGCAGCCTCCAGGCCCTGCAACGGCGGCTCGAGGCGCAGAACGTCACTCGGCGGCTGGCGGTGATCCGCGGCCGGCTCGGGGCGGCCGATGCGCGGCTGGGGGCGGCGGCCCGCCGCCGTACCGATCGCGGGACGGCAACTCTGCACGCGCTGGCCGGCCGGCTCGATTCGCTCAGCCCGCTGGCCGTCCTGGGACGCGGCTACGCGGTCTGCTGGAACGACCAGCGTACGGCGATCGTCCGCGATCCGGCCGTGCTCGCGCCCGGCGACCGCGTGCACGTCACCGTCGCGAACGGCGAGATTGGCTGCGAGGTGCTGACCCTGCGCCCCGCGCCGCCGCAACAACCGGACAGATAGCCCAACCGTGAGCACCGATCCTTCAATCCAGGACTTCGAGTCGGCGATCGCCGAGCTCGAGACGATCGTCAAGACCCTCGAGGACGGCGATCTCGCCCTCGAACGCTCGCTGGCGCTGTTCGAGCGCGGCGTGCAGCTGTCGCGCTTCTGCCACGCCCGGCTCGAGGCCGCCGAACGGCGCATCGAGATCCTCAACGAGCGTGGCGAGGTGCAGCCGGCCCCGGCCTCACTCGGGCTCGATCCCGGCGACGCCGGATCGCGGTGAGCGCCCTGCCGCCGCTCGACGCCTGGCTCTCGGCCCGGCGCGATCATGTCGAAGCGGCGCTCGATCGGTTCCTCGCCAGCCTCACCGAGGCGCCGCCCGCCGTGACCGCGGCGATGCGCTACAGCCTGCTGGCCGGCGGCAAGCGCCTCCGACCGATGCTGGTGCTGGCGGCGTCCGAAGCCTGCGGCACGCAGCTCGGGCTCGACCCAGAGCAGGCCGAAGCCGTGGCGCTGCCGGCCGCCTGCGCGATCGAGTTGATCCACACCTACTCGCTGATCCACGACGACCTGCCGTCGATGGACAACGACAGCATGCGCCGCGGCCGCCCCACCTCCCACATCGTCCACGGCGAGGCGCTGGCAATCCTGGCCGGCGACGCGCTGCTGACCGAAGCCTTCACGCTGCTGGCGCGCGAGCACACGGTCGACGGCGTCGACCGTCGCGCACTCGCCGAACGCCAGCTGCGCGCGGTGCGGATTCTGGCCGAAGCCGCGGGCGCGATCGGCATGGTCGGCGGCCAGGTGCTCGATCTCCAGGCCGCGGCACCGGGCGCGGCTCCGCTCGATCGCACGTCGCTCGCCGCCATGCACGCGCGCAAGACGGGGGCGCTGATTCGGGGCGCCGCCTTGGCCGGCGCGACGCTCGCCGGCGCGGACGGGCCGATGATCGACGCGATCAGCGCGTACGGCGTCAGCATCGGTCTGGCCTTCCAGATCGTCGACGACATCCTCGATGTCGAGGGGGCGTCGGCCGAGCTCGGCAAGACGGCCGGCAAGGACGCCGCCGCCGGCAAGCCGACCTACCCGTCGATCTATGGCTTGCACGAATCGCGGCGGCTCGCGGCGGCGTGCGTCGACGAGGCCGTCACGACGCTGGCGCGGGCCAATCTCGGCGGACAACTCGCGGCCATCGCGCGCTGGGTCACCGCGCGCAGCCATTGAAAGCCCGTCGCCGTCTCGACGTCCTGCTCGTCGAGCGCGGACTCGCCGTCTCACGTGAACGCGCCCGCGCCCTGATCCTTGCCGGGCAGGTCCGAGTGGACGGTCAGCCGGCGAACAAGGCTGGAACCAGCATCGACGCCGCCGCGACCGTCACGGTCGACACCCCGGATCATCCCTGGGTCAGCCGCGGCGGGATCAAGCTCGCGCACGCGCTCGAGACCTTTGCCATCGACGTCACCGGACGCCTGGCCCTCGACATCGGGGCCTCGACCGGCGGCTTCACCGACGTGCTACTACAGCGCGGCGCACGGCGGGTGGTCGCGCTCGACGTCGGGCACGGTCAGCTCGATTGGAAGCTGCGCAGCGATCCGCGCGTGGTCGTTCGCGAGCACGTCAACGCGCGGCACCTGTCGGCCGCGGATCTCCCCGAAGACTCGCGCGCCTTCGGCATCGTAACCATCGACGTCTCTTTCATCTCGTTGCGTCTGATTCTGCCGGTCGTGCCGCCCCTGCTGGACGAGGACGGCGATGTCGTGGCGCTGGTCAAACCGCAGTTCGAAGCCGGCCGCAACGAGATCGGCACCGGCGGCATCGTCCGCGATGCGGCCGTCCATCGCCGCGTCGTCGACGACGTGGCGGGTGCAGCTGATGCGCTAGGATTGCATCCGGTTGCCGTGATCGCGTCACCGATTCATGGCATGGAAGGCAACCTCGAGTTCCTGATGCACTTGCGCCACCCGCACCGGAGTACGTCCTGACATGCCTGCGATTCAGCGGGTCGGATTGATTGCCAAGCACCATCTCGACGCCGCCGCGGGCGTGCTGGTGGAACTCGATCGGTGGCTCGCCGCGCGGGGTATCGTCGCGGTCTTTGAAACCGATACCGCCGCGCTGATCGGAGAGGCCGCCTCGCGCCCGACGCTCAGCCGCGACGATCTGCCGGCGGCCTGCGATCTCGTGCTGGTGCTCGGCGGCGATGGGACATTCATCGGCATGGCCGGACGCATCGCCCGCTCCGGCACCGACGTCCCGATCCTCGGGGTCAATTTCGGCAGCCTCGGCTTCCTCACCGAGATCACGCTTGACGAGTTGTACGTCTCGCTGGCCTCCGTGCTCGAAGGACGCGCCCATTTCGAGACGCGGATGATGCTGCGCGCGCGCACGCGCCGGGGCGGAGTCGCGCTCGAGGAGCGCTTCGCGCTCAACGACGTGGTGATTACGAAGGGAGCGCTGTCACGGATCATCGACCTGTCCGTGGCGATTGGCGGCCAGCCGGTCATGCGCGTCCGTGCCGACGGATTGATCGTCGCCACCCCGACGGGGTCCTCAGCCTACAACCTGGCCGCGGGCGGCCCGATCGTCCACCCCGCCGTAGACGCGGTGCTGCTGACACCGATCGCTCCGCACATGCTGACCAACCGCCCGGTCGTCGTGCCGGGCGAATCCGACGTGCGCGTCGAGCCGCGGCTGGCCGGCATCAGCGAAGAGGTGTACGTCACCTTCGACGGCCAGTCCGGGCACTCGCTGCAAGCTGGCGACGTGATCGAAATCCGCCGCGCCGAGCGCCCGCTGCGCCTCGTGCGCGCCGCGACGAGAAGTTACTTTGAGGTCTTGCGGCAAAAGCTGAAGTGGACCGAGCGGTAGCGTTCGACAGTCGCGGTGGGTTCGAGGCCGCGCAGCCGATATGGGATTACCAGACCTCGTGCGAACGCGCCTATGATGCGGTCCGTCGCGCAGGATCCCGCGGTTCGATCGTTCTCGGCACGCGGATACCCTGGCCGGCCGATGAAAAAGGGCGCCTGATGTGAAATGGCAAATGGCAGATGTGAAAAACACTGGGGTTTTGCCATCTTCCATCTGACATTCGCCATTCAGGCTATCCAGCCGGAGTGGTGCCCCTCAGGATTCCACTGTTCGGCCCACGGCAACATGGCGTTTGTCAGATCGGAGAGGCGGATGCGCCGACGAAACCGGTATGTGCTCCTCGCGCTGGTCCCGGCGCTCTGCCTGGGAGCTGCCGCCAACGGGATCCGCGCGCAGGGATCGTCGGACACCGCGCGCAGCGTCAGCGACTCCGGTATCACCGTCGTCGCCGAGGTGTTCTGCAGCCAGATCAAGCTCCGCACGCCCAGCGTCCGCCTGCGCTGGGGCGTAACAGCCGCGGCCCGCGCGACGAACAACCTGACGAGCCTGGCGGCGGTAAAGCAAACCGTGGACACGACGGTCTACGCTGGCGGTTTCGAGAAGGGCCTGTACGTCAGCCTGCCGGTCCCGGCTGGGCCGGTGCAGACACCGGTGGCGGCGGCTGCGGCTCCCAACGCGCCGGCCCGTCAGACGCCGGTCCGCGCGTTCCAGATCAGGCTGGTCGAGGCGGGCCCGCCTCCAGCCGCCACGGCTGGCACCGCCGTCCCGCGTGAGTCCGCGGATGCGAATGACTTTTCGGTAGTGATCGAGGATCTCGAGGCGGGGGTCAACTACACCTGGCGGATCACGATCGACGCCGGGGCGGCACGGATGGTCTCGACGCCGGTGACGACGCAGGCACCGACCTGTCCGGCCGACATGATCGAGCCGCCCCCCGCCGTCCCGGCACGACCGGCCGCGGCAGGCCGGAGAGGCGGAGGCCAGCGATGAAGCCCAGCAGTCCGTGCTGCAACTCTCGCGTGGCACCGAGACACGCGATGCGCCCGTTCGGCAAGGCGCGCCGAGTGAGAATACCGCCTGTATTTGACCGAGGCGCAACGCCGCCGAGCGGGATGCAGCGTGTGTCGAATGCAGCGAGAGTTGCAGCACGGGCTGCCCGGACGCTTGTCCTGTTCGCGTCGTGCTGGCTGATCGCCCACAACGGGGCCGCGCAGCTGACCGTCACCGTTACGGATATCAACCCGGATACCTCGTCCCTTGATGCCACCAACCCCAATGGCGCGTCCGGCGGACGGGTCAACGGCATCGCCGTCGATCGCTCGAACCCGACGCGGGTCTTCGCGGCGAGCGAGTGGGGCGGAATCTTCCTCAGCACCGACAGCGGCCAGCGCTGGAGCCACCTCCCGGGTCACGTGCCATCCGCGACGTGGGATGTTGCGGTCGATCCGACCAACTCGAACCGGGTCTACGCGACCTCTTTCTACGATGGCCGCACGCCGGCTCGTTCCGGCATCAACGTCAGCACCGACGGCGGCAACACCTGGACCCATCCGGCGACGGCCACCCCCCCGGCCAACTTCTGCGTGGCGGAGTCGCGCCGCACCGAGCCGGTCGCCTTCGGCATCTCGATCGATCCCGCCAACGCGAACCGCGTCGCGATCGGCACCAACTGCGGCCTCGCGCTCAGCACCAACGCCGGGGGTTCGTGGACCTTCCTCGATCCGACGCCGGCGACGCGCGCCGGCGACGTCTGGGACGTGGTCATCCACGATGGCGGCATCATCGATCTGTGTGGAGACGACGGCCATCAGCGGACAACGGACAGCGGCGTGACGTGGACCACCGCCACCGGCACCCAGCCGCTCCAGACGGGACGCTGCTCGCTCGCCGTGTCGCCGGACGAACCCTACGTCCTCTTCGCGGTCGTCGGCACGTCGATCTTCGAGAGCGACGACGCCGGTCAGAGCTGGCCGATCACCTACACCAACCCGGCGCCGCAGGGCCGGATCCCGTTCGTCGCCACCAACCAGCGCCAGGGTGCAGGCTTCGACCTGTGGTTCGGTGACGTGAGCGTCTTCCGGAACGGCTGTACCACGCCGTCGCCGGCGAACCCGGGCGGCACGCGGCGATGCTCGACCACCTTCACCAACGCCCAGAACGGCGCCCACAACGACTCCGGCGGGATCGCGTTCGCGCCGGGCACCGTTGACGCCTGTCCGCTGTTTTTTTCCAGCGATGGCGGGGTATTCCGCAACACGGTGACGACGAGTCCCGGCTGCCACACGCCGACGTGGGATCAGCCGACGTTAACGCCGCACGCGCTCTACAGCTTCGCCTTCGGCGGCGCCAACCGGGCGGGTGCGCAACCCGAAGATGTCTATCTTGGCGCCCAGGACGACGGCAGCTTCGGGACGACCGGGGCTGGCGCACCGACGGTCGTCTGGACCAACGAGCAGTGCTGCGACGTCCACGCGATCGGCGGCGAGGCGGCCCGCGGGATGAGCACCGTCTGCTGCTTCAACAGCGGCCGGGCCACGCGGATGTTCCTGAGCGCCGCCGGGCTCGGCAGCCCGTCGCAGATTGGCAACTATCCGGCCGGGAACCTGCGCGGCTTCCAGCACCTCGCCACCAGCCTCAACTTCGGGGCCAACGACTACATCGTCTCCACGACGGCGGGGGTCTTCGTCACCCTGAATATAGGCGCGGCGACAATTACGTGGACGCAGCTCGGCGCGGCCTCGACGCCGGCCGGCGCGTGCGGGCTGCAGGTCGCCTTCAGCGGCACGACGCCGACGTTCTTCGCCAAGAGCGGCGGCTGCAACGGCGATCTCCCGGGCACGCTGTGGCAGTACCAGGGAACCGCAGGAACCGGGACTTGGACCCAGGTTCCGAACCCGGGAACATCTGGGAGCTTCGGCATCTTCGGGGTCGATCGCAACGACCCGCGCCACCTCATCGCGTCGCATCTCGGTGATCCCGGCGGACCGCGGATGGTGATGACGCGCGACGGCGGCACGACCTGGACCGCGCTGCCGGCGCTCGACCAGATGATGACCGGAGCGGCGGCCTTCAGTTATACCAACACCAGCGGTCCGACCATCGTCGCCGGCGGCGCGAGCCTGCAGCGCAACGGCTATCCGCAACCAACGCTCGCCGCCTTCGATCCCGCCGACCCCGATATCGTCGTCGCCGCGGGCGCTGATTCAGGCGTCTTCATCAGCACCAACGGCGGCGCGCGGTGGCAACTCGTGACGGATCCCAGTACGCCGGGTACATCAGGCGTGCCGCAGGTGCCGCGGCCCTACTACGCCTACTTCGATCACGACCCGCCGGGCGGCGACATCAACCTGTTCCTCGGCACGCGCGGGCGCGGCGCCTGGCGGCTCACCTTCAAGAAGGTGGACATGCCGGCGATCACCGTGCCGGCGCCCCCGGCCTTCGGCGCTTCGTGCGCCGGTGAAACGGTACGCGCGACGCTGTCGGTGTGCAACACCAGTTTGGGTGACCTGATCGTCAACTCAATCACCTCGTCGAACCCGCAGTTCAGCGTCACGGCGCCGACCGGCGGCTTCCCGTTGACGATCAGCCATGACTTCTGCTTCCCGGTGGAGGTCACGCTCGCGCCCACCGTCGCCGGCACGGCGACCACGACCTTCACCATCGCCAGCAACGATCCGACGTTCCCGAGCCTCGCCGTGCCGGGCACAACGAGCGTCGGGCAGCCGACCGCGGTCACGATGATCGCGGATACCGGTAAGTTCGGCGCCTTCTGCGCCGCGCCGGACGCGTTCAAGGATCTCGACCTCACGGTCAACAACAGCGGCTCGTGCCCGCTCCTCATCTCAGGGGTGTCGTCGTCCGCGCCACCGGAGTTCGAGTCGCCGCAGGTGCTGGTCTTCCCGTTGAAGGTCGCGCCGGGGGACAGCGTGGCGATTCCGGTCCGGTTCCATCCGTCGTCTGCGGGGAACAAGACCGGGACCATCAGCGTGGCGAGCAACGACCCGGCGAACCCGACGAAAGCGGTCAACGTGAGCGGGTCGGCGCCGCCGACGTATGTCTGCGACCCGCCGGTCTTCGCGGCGTTGGACGCCGCCTTCGGTCCGACCTGGGGCAGTGGCCCGAGCTACACCTACTCGGCCAGCGCCTCGGTCGTCGCGCCCTTCGGCCCGGGCAAGCGCTTCGGCATCCAGGCGCAGGGCGCCTATGCCTTCTACCCGGGCCGTCAGGACGGGCAGCTCGACGCGACACTCCTCTATCGGCGCGGGCCGTTGCAGTTCGGCGCGGCAGGAACCTTCGGCGCCGCCAACGTGCGCGCGGAGTCGATCCCCGGGGGGCTGACCGACGCGACCCTGAGCCTCGACGTTCTCCTGCCGGGCGTGCGCTTCGGCGGCTTCGGCACCAAGGGGCTGGGAGAGCGGGACGTGGTCGGCCGCACCGAGCTCGGCGCCCTGGCCGGCGCACCGGTGATCGTGACGGAGCGGCTGCTGCACACGATCGATCAGCTCGGCGGCAACGTCCAGGTGCCGGTGTTGCCGGACACGTGGGTCGACGGCCACCTCGAATGGCTGCACCGCCACGCGCCGGGCTTCGGCGACACGGCCGGGGCCGGGGCGCGTCTGACCCACCTCTTGATTCCCGGGATGGCGCTGACGATGCAGTTCGACGTCAACGAGAGCTACCTGAGCACCGGCACCGTCGGCACCCTCACCTTCGGGGTGACGCTGGGGCGAAAGTCGCGGCCGTCCGACTACTCGAACCCCGTGAACCCGCTGGGGACCATGGTGCCGCGGGCCCACTACGAGGTGTTCCCGCGTTAGGGCGAGTGACTCGGCGGTCGGGGAACGGCGGTCGGCGGTCGCAAGGTCGCTCTGCGGCGGGGCGTCGCCCCGAACTTCAGCGATGAAACTTGAACCGTGAACGCTGGACCGGCGCGAAGCGCCGTCCGCCGAACGCCGACCGCCCATCGCCGAGACTGATAAAGTTCTTCTGTGCGCGCCTTGGGCATCGACTACGGAAATCGGCGGATCGGGTTGGCACTGTCGGACGCGACGGGGCTGCTCGCCCGGCCGTGGAAGACGATCCGGCGTGAAGGGAATCCCGGGCAGGTCGCCGCTGCGCTCGGGGCGGAGATCGCCGCCTTGTCGGCGGAACACGACGGGCTCGGGGCGATCGTGCTTGGACTGCCGCGGCGGCTGAACGGCGAGGAGCACGAGCAGACACGCGCCGTGCGGGTCGTCGCCGAGGAGATTCGCAAGGTGACGAGCGTCCCCTTGCACCTCCAGGACGAGCGGTTGAGCAGTCACGAAGCTGACCAGCAGCTGGCCCGGCGTGAGAAGGACTGGCGCAAGCGCAAGGCGGCACTCGATGCCGCAGCCGCGGCCGTAATCCTGCAGGACTACCTGGACCATCAGCATTCGCTGCGCGCGCCCGGCGACATCGATCCGGGAGAGCCCGCGTGAAGCGGTTGATCCTGATCGCCCTCGCGGTGATCGTCCTGGGCGGCGTTGGTGCGGCGGCGTGGATCTATCGCTCACTCGAACAGCCCTACCGCGGCTTCACGGAACCGGAGATCTTCGTGGAGATCCCCGCCGGTTCCAGCACCACCAGCATGGCCCATCGGTTGGCTGAAGCGGGCGTGGTGCCGAACGCTACCGCGTTCGAAGCGGCGGTGTGGTTGCGAAAGGCTGGAAGACGGCTGCAGGCCGGCGAGTATCGATTCGATCGCCCCGCGACCCCGGCGGAGGTGGTGGATCGCCTGGCCCGCGGTGACGTCTACCTGCGATCGATCACCTTTCGCGAAGGGCTGACAATCCGCCAGATGGCCCAGCTCTTCGAAGAGAAGGGGTTCGGACCGGCGGACACCTTCGTCACCGCGGCCTCGAATCCCGAGCGGATCGCCTCGCTCGATCCGCAGGCGCGCGACCTCGAAGGGTATCTGTTCCCCAATACCTATGCGCTGCCCCGGCGCGCCACCGCCGACACGCTGGTCGATCGGATGGTGGGGGCGTTCGAAAAGACGATGTCCACCGAGTTACGCGAGCGCGCCGCGGCGCGGGGGCTGTCGGTGCGACAACTGGTGACGCTGGCGTCGATCGTCGAAAAGGAGACCGGGGTGGCGGAGGAACGGCCGCTGGTCGCCGCGGTCTACTCCAACCGGCTGAAGGTCGGGATGGGGCTGCAGTGCGACCCGACGGTGATCTACGCGCTCGAGCGCGCCGGCCGATACGACGGCAATCTGCGCCGCACCGACCTGTCGTTCGATTCGCCGTACAACACGTATCGCTACGCCGGCTTGCCGCCCGGACCGATTGCCGCCCCGGGCCGCGCCTCCCTCGACGCCGCCGCCAACCCGCCGGACGTGCCGTATCTCTATTTCGTGAGCCGCAACGACGGCACGCACGCGTTCGCCACGACCCTCGATGAGCACAACCGCAACGTCCAGAAGTTCCAGGTCGAGTACTTTCGCGCCAAGCGGCTCCAGGGGCGGTGAGAGGCGCGGGCTCAAGGCTGAAGGCTCAGGGCTGAGGGCCCGTCAGGCTTCAGGCTTCGAGTTTGGACGCTTTTCGTCTGGCCTGTAGCCTGTAGCCGGTAGCCTGTAGCCTCTTATAATCAACACCCACATGCGCCTTCCCCGTCGCGGCCTCGTCGCACTCCTGGCCGCCCTCCTGTGCTCGAGCGCGTGTGCCAAGAAACCGGCGCCATCCCGCTTTTCCCAACGTCTTGTGATCCTCGGCTTCGACGGCATGGATCCGACGCTGCTCAATCGCTGGATCGGGGCCGGGCAGCTTCCGAACATCGCCAGGCTCGCGGCGCAGGGCGGCGTCTATCCCCTCGAGACCACGCAGTCACCGGAGTCGCCGACCGCATGGGCGTCGTTTGCCACCGGCGTGAACCCGGGCAAGCACAACATCTACGACTTCCTGGTTCGTGATACCAGCACCTACCTGCCGGACCTCGGCATGGTCCGGCGCGAGCCGCCGACGTTCCTCTTCGGCTACCTGCCGACGTCGAAGCCGAAGGTGATTTCCATCCGCGGCGGGACCTCGTTCTGGGTCACCGCCGGACGCGCCGGCGTGCGGTCCAGCGTTCTCACGGTGCCGGTGACCTTCCCGCCGGAGGACGTACCGAACGGCGAGTTGCTCGCGGGGCTGCCGCTGCCCGACATCCGCGGCACGATGGGCACGTTCTATTACTTCGCCACCGACTTGAGCCGGTACGAGGAAGGCAACACCGAGTTCGGGGGCATCCTCAAGCGGTTGGTGATGGACAACGACGTGGCTCACACGGAGCTCGTCGGACCGCCCAATCCGATCGTCCGCCAGAAGTTGCAGGCGCTCCGCGGCAAGGGCGGCCGGATGACCGACGCCGATCGGACGACGCTCGCCGAGCTCCAGGCCGCGGAGGATGTGCGCCTCCCGATGACCGTCGCCTGGAATCGCGCCGCGAAGACCGCGGCCGTGACCATCGACGGTCAGACGATCACGCTCCAGCCTGGCGCGATGAGCCGCTGGGTCGATCTCGAGTTCCGGATCAATGCCGTGGTCCGGATCCACGGCATGGTGCAGCTGCTGCTGATGAAAGCGGACAGCGACCTGCAGCTGTATATGTCGCCGGTCAACTGGAAGCCGGACGCGCCGCCCGTGCCGATGTCCTCGCCGGCGTCTTTCTCGGGTGATCTCTTCAAGCAGCTGGGTTACTTCCGCACGCTCGGGTGGGCGGAAGCCACGTGGCCGCTCAACGAAGGGCGCATGGACGAACAGACGTTCATGGACGACCTCGACAAGGCGTTCGACGACCGCGCTCACGTGATCCTGTGGCGGCTCGAAACCCGGGGCTGGGACGTCCTGGTCGGTGTCATCGAGTCCACGGATCGCGTCCAGCACATGATGTGGCGCCTCACGGATCCGCAGCATCCGATGTACGACGCGGGCCTTGCCGCCAAGTACGGCGACTCGATCCTGCGGGTCTACCGCCGCGCCGACCAGTTCGTCGGGGACGTGATGAAGCGGATCGAACCCGGAACCGAGATCCTGATCGTGTCCGACCACGGCTTCCACTCATGGCGGAAGGCAGTCAACCTGAATACCTGGCTGGTCCAGGAGGGGTACATGGTCCTCCAGGGGCAGCAGCCGGGTGAGAAGAAGCTGGATGATCTGTTCGGCGGCGGCGGACAGTTCTGGGAGAACGTCGACTGGTCGCGGACCCGCGCCTACGCCATGGGGCTCGGCCAGATCTACTTCAATCTACGCGGCCGCGAAGGCAAGGGGATCGTCAGCCCGGGCGCCGAAGCGACAGCCCTCGCCGCCGAGATGAGCGATCGGCTGCTCACGATGAAAGACCCGGCCGACGGATCGCCGATCGTCCGCGCCGTGTACAAACGAGACGACGTGTATGCCGGGGAGTACCTGCAGAACGCGTCGGAGCTGCAGGTGGGCATGTCGGACGGCTACCGCGTCTCCTGGCAGACCGCCCTCGGCGGCTCTCCCGCCGGCATCGTCTATCCGAACATGAAGAAATGGAGCGGCGATCACGGCGGCTACGACTACAAGGAGACGTCGGGCGTGCTGGTCTCGAGCCGGCGCGTGGCCTCCGCGTCACCGTCGATTCTGGATATCGCCCCAACGGTGCTGAAATACTTCGGCCTCGAGATCCCCAGGGACATCGATGGCAAGCCGCTGTTCTAGCGCGCTGCGCCGGCTGGTTCCGCCGGTCGCGGCGGCGTGCGCCGTGGCTGCGGCGCTCGCCCTGCAGGCCCAGTCGGAGCCACCCCAGGCGGCGCGCCCCGGCTCCGCTGACCGCGCCGCCGCACGCATCGCGGCGCTCCAGCACGAGGCGGAGACGCTGGCGACGCAGGAGCGCGGTCTTCTGACGGAGCTGCGGCGGTTCGAGGTCGAGCGGCAGCTCAGGGTCACGGAGCTGCGCCAACTCGACGCGGATCGCGCGGCGCTCCTCCAGACCCTCGCCGACAGCAGCGCGCGCAGTGAGGCGCTCCGCCAGGCGGCGGCCGCCGAACGGCCCGAAATCGAGGGTCGCCTGGTCAGGGTCTACACGCTTGGCAAGGCCGGCTTCTGGCGCCTGCTGCTCGACGTCGACGACCTGCGATCGGCGGCCCGCGCGTACCGCACCGCCGCCGCGCTCACGCGGATCGATCATGACCGCGTCCTCGAGCACCAGCGGACGTTGGACACCCTGGTCCGCGAGCAGGCGGATCTCCAACAGCGCGTTGCCCGGCTTGGTGAGCTCGAGGCGAAAGCGCGCGCCGCCCGAGCCGCGGCCGACCAGGCGGTGGCCGGCCGGACCGCGCTGGTCGCCTCGATCGATGCCCGGCGCGATCTGAACGCGCAGCTGACCAGCGAGCTCCAGGCCGCCCAGGCCCGCCTCCAGACCTCACTCGACCAGCTCGCGCCCGGAGGCTTGCCGGTGACGTTGCCGGTCAAGGCCTTCCGCGGAGCCCTGCCGTGGCCGGCGCGCGGCCGGCTCCTGATCCGATTTGGCGCAGCCGCGGGCACCAGGGGTGGGGCGCCGGCGACCTGGAACGGCATGTCGATCGCCTTGCTCGAGGGCCAGACGGTCCGCGCGGTGCACGAGGGCACGGTCGTCTACGCCGACGTGTTCGCCGGCTACGGCGACCTCGTCATTGTCGAACACGGAGATCGCAGCCACTCGCTCTACGGCTACCTGTCGTCGCTGGCGGTCGGGAAGGGCGACCGCGTCGAAGCCCAGGCGCCGATCGGCGCCTCAGGTGTGGATCCGAGCGGCACGCCGGCGTTGTACTTCGAGCTCCGGATCGACGGTCAGCCCGTCGATCCCTTACAATGGTTAGTACGTGAATAAGGGGTGCCAGACGCACTCCTGGCGGCGGCTTCCGGCCGGATCATCCACATGACTTTGAAGACTCGCCTCTCCGTCCTCTTCATCTCGACCCCGGTCCTGGCGTTTGTGGTGGTGGGCGGCCTGATGGGCAAGCAGCCCAGCGGGGACCAGCCTTATCAGCATCTGCGCGTGTTCGACGATGTCGTGTCGCTGGTGATGAGCAGCTACGTCGAGCCGGTGAAGGTCGATCGCGTGATGGAGGGGGCGATGCGCGGGCTCGCGGACGGGCTCGATCCCGACAGCGCGGTCCTCAGCGCCAAGCAGGTCAAGGCGCTCGAGGCCGGCGAAACGCTGCCGGATGGCGACGTCGGGCTCGAATTGACGCGCCAGTACTATCTGCGGGTCATCTCCGCGCGGGACGGGTCACCAGCGGCCAAGGCTGGTCTGCAGACTGGCGACTATGTCCGGGCCATCGACAGCACCCCGACCCGCGACATGTCGGTGTTCGAGGGCATGCGGCTGCTGCGCGGCCAGCCCGGCACGAAGGTCACGCTCACGGTGATCCGAGGCAATGCCGCCGACCCGCACCAGATCCCGCTCGTGCGGGAGAAGCCGTCTGCCCCGGCGGTCACCGGCAAGCTGCTCGGCACGGACGCCGGGTATATCCGGATCGCCTCGTTCCGCCAAGACGTCTCGGCGGAGGTGAAGAAGCAGGCCGCCGACCTGACCAAGGCGGGCGCCAAGGCCCTCATCCTCGATCTGCGGCGCACGGCGGAGGGGCCGGTCGACAACGGCATCGCCGCGGCCCGCCTGTTCGTGAAGTCCGGCACGCTCGTGCAGCAGGCCGGCCGGGATCCGAAAGCCGCGACGAAGATCGCGGCCAAGGCGGGCGACGGCGCGATCGACACCCCGGTGTGGCTGCTGGTCACGACCGGCACGTCGGGCGCCGCGGAGGTGTTCGCGGCGGCGCTCCAGGGCAACAAGCGCGCGGATCTCGTCGGTGAGCACACGCTCGGCCGCGCCGGCGTTCAGAAGCTGGTGAAACTGCCAGAGAATCGCGGCATCTGGCTCACCTACTCGCGCTACCTGACGCCCGAGGGCCAGCCGATCCACGGCAAGGGCCTCGACCCGAAGGTCGCGGTCGACGAGCCGGACGTCGAGTTCGGCGCTCCGGCCCCGACCACGGACCCGGTACTCGACGCCGCGCTCGCCCAGGTAAAGGCGAAGGCCGCGGCGTAAGGCTGGGCGCGATTTGCGCTTTTTTTCACGTGCCCAGTTCTGGTAGACTACCCCTTCCGGTAAGGCCAGTGTTTTCAAGACATAGGCGCGTAGCTCAGATGGTTAGAGCGCCTGCTTGACACGCAGGAGGTCGGCAGTTCGAGTCTGCCCGTGCCTACCATTCGACTCGGCTGACGGCCTCGCTCATCGCAGGCCGACAAGCTCGGGTCGAGTGCCCTGAGCGAGCCGGCGAGTCACCGGTGAGTCGAAGGGCTGAAGAATCACCTCACTCCAGTCCACTAATTTGGGAATGTCCGACCTTACCGTCACGCTACCCGACGGCTCGAGCCGTCTCGTGCGCGCGGGCGCCACTGCTGGCGACCTGGCCGGCGTGATCTCTCCACGTCTGGGTCGGACTGCGCTGGCCGCGATCGTGGACGAACGTCTGGTTGACCTGTCCTTTCCGCTCCACGACGGCGCCGCGGTCCGGATCGTCACGGCCGACAACCCCGAGGCGTTGGGGCTGATCCGGCACAGCACGGCGCATCTGCTCGCGGCGGCCGTCACGCAGCTCTTTCCGGGCACCCAGTGCGGCATCGGGCCGGCGACGGACGACGGTTTCTTCTACGACTTCGTGGTCGAGCGCGCGTTCGTCCCGGAGGACCTCGAAGCGATCGAGAAGCGGATGAAGGAACTTGCCGCCCGCGATCTGCCGTATGCGCGCGAGATGTGGCCGCGCGAGGAAGCGCTGCGCTTCTTCGCCGATCGGGGCGAGCCGCTCAAGGTCCAGCTGATCGAGGAAAAGACCGCGGGACAGGCCGAGGTATCGACCTACACCACCGGCGGGCGCGAGACCTTCGTCGACTTCTGCGTCGGGCCGCACGTCCCCTCCTCCGGCCGGCTGAAGGCGTTCAAGCTGCTCAGCACCTCCAATGCGTATTGGAAGGGGGACGCCCACAACCAGCCGATGCAGCGCGTCTACGGGACTGCGTTCGCGACCGACGCGGAGCTCAAGACGCACCTCCAGCGGATCGAGGAAGCCAAGAAGCGAGACCATCGGAAGCTGGGCAAGGATCTCGGACTGTTCATGTTCCACCAGTGGGCGCCCGGTGCGACGTTCTGGTTGGACAAGGGGACCACGCTCTACAACCTGCTGGCGAACTACATGCGCGAGGTGCTGTTCCCGGCCGGATACGTCGAAGTCAAGACGCCGCTGGTGTTCAACAAGGCCCTCTGGGAAACGTCCGGACACTGGCAGCACTATCGCCAGAACATGTTCCTGGTCGAGGCCGAAGGGGAGCAGATGGGCATGAAGGCGATGAACTGCCCCGCCCACATGCTGATCTTCGGCAGCGAGGTCCGCAGCTATCGCGACCTGCCCGTCCGGCTGCACGAACAGACGCCGCTCCATCGCCACGAGGCGTCGGGCGTGCTGTCCGGGCTGACCCGCGTCCGCCAGTTCTCGCAGGACGATGCGCATTGCTTCGTGACGGAGGAGCAGATTGCCTCCGAGGTCGAGGCCCTGCTGCGACTGGTGCAGCGGGTCTACGGCGACTTCGACCTGACGTTCGAGGCCAAGCTGTCGACCCGGCCACCGGAGTTCCTCGGTGAGGTCGCGACCTGGGACCGTGCCGAAGCGGGGCTGAAGCAGGCGCTCGACGCGGCCGCGCAGCCGTACACGATCAACGAGGGCGACGGCGCCTTCTACGGCCCGAAGATCGATTTCGACATCACCGACGCGATCGGCCGGAAGTGGCAGTGCGCGACGATCCAGCTCGATTACCAGATGCCGGCGCGCTTCAAGCTGACCTACGTCGGGGCCGACAATGCCGAGCACACCCCGGTCGTCATCCACCGGGCGATTTTCGGCAGCTTCGAGCGGTTCATCGCGCTGCTGATCGAGCACTACGCCGGGGCCTTCCCGCTCTGGCTGGCGCCGGTGCAGGTCAGCATCCTGCCGATTGCCGACCGGCACCTCGAGTACGCCCGCGAGGTGCGCCAGAAGCTGGCGGACGGCGGGCTGCGGGTCGAGGTGGACGAGCGCCAGGAAAAGATTGGATATAAAATCCGCGGAGCCCAGCTGCACAAGATTCCGTACATGCTGGTAATCGGCGATCGGGAAGCGGCCGAAGGGGCGGTCTCGGTCCGCCATCGGGCCGACGGGGATCTCGGGGCACAGACGGTGGCAGAATTCGTCCGGATGGCGAGGACCGAAGTGCGGGCGCGTCGTCGCCAGCCTGGCGACCCGCACTCTACGGCGGCGCGAGGAAGCGGAGAGCTGACAGCGCACAGCTGACGGCTGAATCAGGAGGTAGTTATCGCATTCGACCGAAGCCCGCGGCGGGACGACCGCACCCGGGTCAACGAACGGATCAGGGTCCGCGAGGTGCGCGTCATCGACGACACCGGGCAGCAGCTGGGCATCATGCCACCGCAACAGGCGCTGGCGATTGCCCGCACCAAGGGGCTCGACCTGGTCGAGATCGCGGCCACCGCGGTCCCCCCGGTCTGCCGGATCATGGACTTCGGGCGTTACCAGTACGCCGAACAGAAGCGCGCCCGGCAGGCCAAGAAGCACCAGAAGACGATCGAGGTCAAGGAGATCAAGTTCCGTCCGAAGGTCGACGAGCACGACTACCAGTTCAAGAAGAAGCACATCGAGCGCTTCCTCGCGGACGGCGACAAGGTCAAGGCGACGATTTTCTTCCGCGGGCGCGAGATGGCGCACCCGGAGATCGGGCGGCGGATCCTGGAGCGGCTGATCGAGGAGCTCAACGACGTGGCGATTGCCGAGTCGATGCCGCGCCAGGAAGGCAACCAGATGCACACCATCCTGTCGCAGCGGGCGGGCGCCAAGCGGACGGCCCCCAAGCGCGACACGACGGAGCGGGCACCGGAGCAAGAGAGTCAGTAGCAGTACGCGCTGCGACAGATCGAACGTAGGAGCTGAAGGTCGAGAGATGCCGAAACTGAAGACGCACCGAGGAGCCGCGAAGCGGTTCAAGAAGACGGGAACCGGAAAGTTCCTCCGTAGCAAGGCGTTCAAGCGCCACATCCTCACGAGCAAGAGCCGGGCGCGCAAGCGGTCGCTGCGCGGGACCGTGCTCGCCGCGCCCGCCGATCAGGCGAAGCTGCGGCTGATGCTGCCGGACTAGGAGCCGGGACTCGGGACCCGGGATCCGGGACCCGGGGTAATCGAAGCGGATGGCTTGCAGCGGCGGAGGTGAAATCCGTGGCTGCGTAGCGACGAAGTGATGGGGGCTGAGGTCGAGCAACGTTGCAGCCTGGCTGTCCCGAGCTGAGAGCCGGGTCCCGGGTCCCGAGTCCCCGGTCCCGACAAGAATCAGCGTAAGAGGAAGACGAGAACAATGCCTCGAGTCAAACGTGGAAATGTACGGCGTGCGAAGCGGAAGAAGCTCCTCGCCCGTGCCAAGGGCTTCTACCAGACCAAGAGCAAGCTGTACCGCTCCGCGAAAGAGTCGGTCGACACCGCGCTCAAGTACGCGTTCGTCGGCCGCCGCCGCAAGAAGCGGGACTTCCGCAAACTGTGGGTGATGCGGATCAACGCCGCGGCGCGCGAGAACGGGCTGACCTACGGTCAGCTGATCTCCGGCCTCAAAGCGGCGGGCAACACGATCGATCGGAAGACGCTCGCCGACCTCGCCGTGACCAGCCCCGCGGCTTTTGCGACACTGGCCAAGCTGGCTGCCGACGCGAAGCCTGCCGCGGTGCCGACGCCCCCGGCGTAAGAGTCACGTTCTTCCTGCTGCGGTAGTGACGCGGCGGCCGCGTTCACTACCGCATGCCACTCATGAGCGATCCCGCCCGCCAGGTCGACGATCTCCGCGCCCAGTTCGAACGGGACGTTGCCGCAGCCATCCGCGAGCCCGAGCTCCGCGTCGTCCGCGACCGGTACCTGGCGCGGAAAGGTGGCCTCGTCTCGGGGCTGCTGAAGGCGTTGGGGTCTGCCCCGCCCGAGGACCGTCCGCGCCTCGGCCAGCTGGCCAACCAGCTGAAACAGCAGATCGAGGCCAGCCTGACGGAACGGCTCGACGCGGCAGCGACGTCCGCCCGGCCGGCCGGTGCGGTCGACGTCACGCTGCCGGGCCGGCAACCGGTGATCGGCCACCGCCACCCGCTGACCATCCTGCGCGAGCACGTCGAAGCGATTTTCAGCCGCCTCGGGTTCCTGGTGATCGAAGGGCCCGAGCTCGAAGACGACTACCACAACTTCGAAGCCCTCAACATGCCGCCGGAGCATCCCGCCCGCGACATGCAGGACACCCTGTATCTGGCCGCGCCGGTGCGATCGGCGGCCGGCTCGCGCGCGACGCTGCTGCGGACCCACACCTCCGGAATGCAGATTCGCTACATGGAGAAGTTCCCGCCGCCGGTACGCTTGATCGCGCCGGGGCGGGTCTATCGTCGAGACGACTTCGACCTGACCCACACCCCGATGTTCACGCAGGTGGAGGGGCTGGTCGTGGGCGAGCACGTCACGCTCGCGGATCTGAAGGGCACGCTCGGCGCGTTCGTGCACGAGCTGTTCGGAGCCGATCGCGGCATCCGCTTCCGTCCGAGCTTCTTCCCGTACACGGAGCCGAGCGCCGAGGTGGACATCAGCTGCGGCAATTGTCGTGGCACCGGCCGCGTCGCGCCGAAGCCCGATTCCCAGGGCGAAGGTGGATGCGCGATGTGCAAGCGCACGGGGTGGCTCGAGATCCTGGGCAGCGGCATGGTCCATCCCGCGGTGTTCGAAGCGGTCGGCTACGACCCCGAGCGCTACACCGGCTTCGCTTTCGGCATGGGCCTGGAGCGCGTCGCGCTGCTCAAGTGGGGGGTCGAGGACATCCGCCTGTTCTATGAGAACGACCTCCGCTTCCTGGAGCAGTTCCCGCTGTGAAGATCGTCCACCCGTGGCTCGCCGAGCTGGTCTCGGTTCCGGCCGACGTCGACGAGGTCGCGCGCGAGATCTCGCTGCGCGGCTTCGAGGTCGCGTCGGTCGAGCACGGGCCGCTGCCGGTCATCGACTTCGAGATCACCGCGAACCGCCCTGATTGCCTGAGCCACCTCGGCATCGCCCGCGAGGCGGCAACGATTTGGAATCAGCCATTGCGTCCACCAGCCATGCTGGTGGCGAGCGATGTCTCGTCCGATCCGCTGGTCGGCGTCCGTCTCGAGGACGACGTTCCATGTCCGCGGTATTGCGCGCAGGTGTTCGAAGTCAGGATCGGGCCCTCCCCCGCCTGGCTGGCAGAGCGTCTCGCCGCGGCCGGCGTCCGGCCGATCAACGTGGTCGTCGACATCACCAACTACGTGATGCTCGAGATCGGCCAGCCGATGCACGCCTTCGATCTCGATCGCCTGGACGGACGCACGCTGGTCATCCGCCGCGCGCGTGAGGGCGAGCGATTGACGACGCTCGACGGCGTGGAGCGGAGGCTGGACGCCGAGATGGTGGTGATTGCGGATGCCACCCGTGCCGCGGCGGTGGGCGGCGTGATGGGCGGTGGCGACTCTGAAATCAGCGCCACCACGACCCGCATCGCGCTCGAGAGCGCCTGCTTCCAGGCCGCCGCGATCCGCCGCGCCAGCAAGCGGCTCGGCCTCAAGACCGAAGCCTCGATCCGCTTCGAGCGCGGCGCCGACATCGACGCCCCGCCGGCCGGGATCGCGCGCGCCGCGGCGCTCTTCGAGCAGACCGGCGCCGGCCGCGCGATTGGCGGCCTGATCGATCGGTATCCCGCGAAACGGGCACCACAGGCGCTGACGCTGCGCACGGCGCGCATCGGCCGCGTCCTCGGCATGGACGTGCCGCAGGACGACATCGCCCGTATCCTGCCGCCGCTCGGCTTCGCGGTGGAGTGGACTGACGTCGAGCGCGGCACGTTGCGCGTCGAGGTGCCCTCGTTCCGCGTCGACGTGTCTCGCGAAATCGACCTGGTCGAGGAGGTCGGCCGGCATTACGGGTTCGATCGGTTGCCGGCCACATTCCCGGCGCTCGCCACGCCTCAGCCGGCGCCAGACGAGCGGATTGCCGGCGACCGCGCCGTGCGCGGCGTCCTGCGTGCGGCCGGCTTCTCCGAGTCGATGACGTTCGCCTTCATCGAGCGCGCCGCGGCGCGCCCGTTCTGCCCCGAGGGGGTCGAGCCCGCCGCGCTGGCCAATCCGTTGTCGGAGAAGTTCGCGGTGCTGCGACCGTCGCTGCTGCCCGGGTTGCTCGACTCGTGCGTCCACAACCGCCGCCGTGAGCGGCGTGACGTCCGGCTGTTCGAAACCGGCAGCCGGTTCACGGCCGAGGGTGAGGGACGCGCCGCGGCGTTCGTGTGGTGCGGGTCGGCCGCCGCGTCGCACTGGTCGATGCCCGATCGGCCGGTCGACTTCTTCGACGCGAAAGGGGTCATCGACGCGCTGGTTGGCGCATCGGAGGCCGAGGTCGAGTATCGTCCCGCGGCGCACCAGTTTCTCGTCGCCGGACGCGCCGCCGAAGCGTACGTGACCGTCCACGGTGCCACGCGTCTGCTCGGCATCGTCGGCCAGCTGACGCCGGCGGTGGCGGACGCCCGCGGATTTCCGGCGAGCGAGCCGATCTACGCCGGAGAAATCGATCTGGCGGCGATCGCACTGCGGAGCGGCACCGAGACGTTCCGCGCCGCATCGCTGCCGCGCTTCCCGTCGATCGTGCGCGACATCTCGATGCTGGTCGACGAAGCCTTGCCTGCTGCTGCGGTTCGTGGCACGATCCGAACGGGCGCCCCCGCCACGCTTGTGTCGATCGCCGAGTTCGATCGCTATCAGGGGAAGGGCGTACCGGATGGCAAGGTCAGCCTGTCGGTGCGGCTCACATTCCGCGCCGCGGATCGCACACTGACCGACGAAGATGCGCAGGCGGCGACCGACGCGATCGTCGCCGCCCTCAAGGCCGCGCACGGCGCGGAACGGCGATAGCCGTCAAAGGAGTTCGGATTGGCCAAAGGACTTGCCACGCGATCGATCGACCTCGAGCCGATCGACCGTCTGGAAGAGAAGCTCAAGCTGCTGGTCGGCGTGATCGAGCGGCTGCGCGGCGACAGCGCCCGGATGGCGGAAGAGAACACGCGGCTGTCGCGCGAGCTGGACTCGGCCCGCGCCCAGTTGACCGAGGCGGAAGGGACCAGCGCCGAGATGGCCGCCCTGCGCGAGGAGCGCGAGCTCATTCGCGGCCGCGTCGGCGAGATGCTCCAGCAGATCGAGTCGCTCAACCTCTGAGCGTGATGCCCCAGGCCGCCTGAACGACGGGACATGGATCAGGAACACGAGTCCCGCGTCATCCACGTCGAGATTCACGGGCAGCGCTACCCTATCCGGAGCGCGCTGGAAGGCCAGTACGTGGCGGAGCTGGCAGCGTTCGTGGACGAGAAGATGCGGCTCGCGGCGAAGGAGTGCCCGGCCGGGGACACACTGAAGATCGCGGTGCTGGCGGCCCTCAACGTCGCCGACGCGTTCTTTCGCGTGCGCGACGCCGACCACGACTGGTCGGCGACGCTCGAGGATCGCACCCGGGCGCTGGAAGCGATGGTCGATCACGCCATCGGGCTCGCCGATCCGCGAACCGGCGCCGGGCAAAGTCATCTCGACGCCGGCCTGCGCCTGAAGTAAGATCGTTCCAGGAGTTCTGAGCGCCCTGCTTTGTTCGTGATGGCTCGGAGGCTCGTTTGGGCCAACGTTTCATCCGAAGAGAATCGCGACGCCGCGTGGTGTGCATGCCTCTGTTCGAGGAAGCCTGAAGCGCAGCTTGTGTAGCGGTTCCACCTGCTCTACGCAGGTCCATTCGACCTCTCCACACGGCAAAGCGGGGTTCTTTTTTTCTCTGCTCCATCGCACACGGGCACGACCGGAAGAAACTGATCTCCCGCCCCGGCGCGGGCACGACGGGTCTACCCGGCATCAGCCTGCCACCTCCGCTGCGCGCGGACGGGCGCGCCGACGTCGCCCCTCACCGTGACACGCCGGCGGGGTTGACGCGGGACCCTCTCCCGCCATATTGCGACGGGGACATCCATGGCTGTGCCGGCGATCTACTTCGCCAATGCCGCAATCACCGCGGCAATCTCCGGCGGTGCGGTGGCCTACTGGCGGGCTACCGGGCGGCGGGCTCTCGGCGAGACGATCGATCGGGCGCGCGCCCAGGCTGAGCAGGTCACGCGCCAGGCCGAGCGCGAAGCCGAAACGCTCCGCAAGGAAGCCGCGCTCGAAGCCCGCGAAATCGCCCACCGACTCTCCTCGACCGCCGAGACTCAGGCCCGCGCCCGCCAGCAGGAAATCATCACCCTCGAACAGACGCTCGCCGACAAGACGCGCGCCCTGGCCGATCGCCTCGCCGAAACCGAGCGCCTCGACCGCGACCTGCGTGCGCGGGAGCAAGCGGCTCGCGAGCGCGAAGCGGCCGCGGCGGCGGCGTTCGCCCGCTCAGAGCAGCTGGTCGTCGAACGTCAGCGGGAACTGCAGCGGGTCGCCGGGCTCACTGCCGACGAAGCGCGCGAGATCCTCCTCAAGCAGCTCGAGGCCGACGCCCGCCGCGCCGCCGCGAACATGGTCAAGCGGCTGGAGACCGAAGCCCGCGAGACGGCCGCGATGCGCGCGCAGGAGATCATCGCCGACGCCATCCAGCGCAGCGCCGCCGAGCACGCCATCGAAACGACCGTCTCCGTCGTCGACCTGCCGAGTGACGACATGAAGGGGCGGATCATCGGACGCGAAGGGCGCAACATCCGGGCGCTCGAGCAGGCGACCGGCGTCGAACTGATCGTCGACGACACGCCGGGCGCGATCATCCTCTCCAGCTTCGACCCGTTCCGGCGCGAAGTCGCACGCCGGGCGATCGAGCGGCTGATCGCCGACGGCCGTATCCACCCGGCCCGGATCGAGGAGGTCGTCGAGAAGGTCAAGGCCGAGATGGAGGACACGGTTCGCCGCGAAGGCGAGGCCGCGGCCTTTGAGCTCGGACTGTACGACGTCCATCCCGAAGTGCTGCGGCTGATGGGGCGGCTCAAGTTCCGCACCAGCTACGGTCAGAACGTACTCAATCACTCGACGGAAGTCGCGTTCCTCGCGGGGATCATGGCCAAGGAGCTCGGCCTGAACAGCCCGGTCGCCACTCGCGCGGCGTTCCTGCACGATGTCGGCAAGGCCATCGACCGCGACCTGCAGGGCACGCACCTGGAGCTGGGGCTCGACTTCCTGCGCAAGCACGGCGAGACGGAACCGGTCCTTCAGGCCGTCGCCGCCCACCACATGGACATCGACTGGCCGTCGCTCGAAGCGATGCTGGTCCAGGCGGCCGACGCGATCTCGGCGGCCCGGCCCGGCGCGCGCCGCGACATCCTCGAGTCCTACGTGAAGCGTCTGGAGAAGCTCGAGGGCATTGCCGACTCATTCGAGGGCGTGTCGAAGGCCTTCGCACTTCAGGCCGGGCGCGAGATCCGCATCCTGGTCGAGAGCGACCACGTGTCCGACGAGGAGATGGTGTGGCTGTCGAAGGACATCGCGCGGCGGATCGAGAACGAGCTCGAGTACCCGGGCCAGATCAAAGTCACCGTCATCCGGGAGACGCGCGCCGTTGACTACGCCCGGTAGTCAGCAGAGTGCCCCGCCGGCGGCGGCCGCCGGCGAACGGGCGCTCATCGACCGCATCCGCCAGCGGCTTCCCGAGCCCTCCCCGCCCTTGATCGTCGGCATCGGAGACGACGCCGCGGTCGTCAAGCCGGAGCGAGGCGCGCTCGAGGTGCTGACCACGGACACGCTCGTCGAGGGCGTGCACTTCGATCGCCGCTACTCCTCCCTTCAGGACATCGGGTACCGCGCGATGGCGGTCAACGTCAGTGATCTGGCGGCCATGGGGGCCACACCGCGCCTCGCGCTGTGGTCGCTGCTGCTGCCTGAGTGGATTACCGGGGACGATGTGGATCGCCTGGCGGAGGGCGCTGGAGAAATGGCCCGCGAGGCTGGTCTCGCGCTGGCCGGCGGCAACCTGACGCGGACACCCGGTCCCCTGGCCGTCGACGTGACGTTGATAGGCACCGTACGCCCCCGCAAGTTCCTGACGCGGAGCGGCGGACGCCCCGGGGATCACGTCTACGTCAGCGGCTCGGTCGGCGCTGCGGCGGCAGGGCTCAGCTGGCTGCGCTCCCGCGCTGCGACGGCGGCCGCCGAACCCGACGATGCGGGTCTCGCCGACTGCGTGCGGCGATACCGCCGGCCCGTGCCGCGCACCCGATTGGGCGCCCTCCTGGGCCGGACCAGGGCGGCCCGCGCGTGCATGGATCTCAGCGACGGGTTGGCCGACGCCGCCCGCCAGATCGCCGAGGCCAGCGGCACCGGAATCGTTATCGATGCGTCGCGGCTGCCACTCGATCGGGCGGCGGCCTCCTGGTTCGCCGGGCGCGGGATGGACGCCCTGGACGCCTCGGTCGGGGCAGGCGACGATTACGAGCTGCTCTTCGTGATCCCGCCCAAGGGCACGCGGCGGCTCGAGGGTGTCAGACGACTGCTGCGGGGACTCCCGCTGACTCGCATCGGCGAGCTCACGCGGGCACAGGACATGATCCTGGTGCGAGACGGGCAGCCGGGACTCCTTCCGTCCGGCTTTTCGCATTTCTGATCCGCGATGCTTCCCGCCCGGTTCAAGCGCTGGCTCGAGCAGCTGCTCCACACGCACGATACCCCGCACCGGACCGCGCTGGCCTACGCGGTGGGCGTGTTCTTCGGCTTCTCGCCGGTCCTCGGCCTCCACACCGTCCTCGGTCTGGCCATCGCGTTCCTCTTCGGCCTGAACCGCATCGCGGTCGTCCTGGGGATCTATTCGAACCTGCCCTGGATCCTGCCGGCGTATTACAGCCTGACAACCCTGCTCGGCGCGTTCATCCTGCGGGTGGAAGTGCCGCCCGGACTGCTGCGCGAGCTGACCGAGGCGCTGCGCGACGCTTCCTGGGGAGAGTTTCGCCGTCTGGCGCATGCGCTCTGGCCGCTGGCGTGGGCGTTCGTGCTCGGTTCGACGATCGGCGCGGTCGCGCTGGCCGGCGTCGCGTATCGCACCGCGCTCGGCCTGATCGCTGCCCATCGCCGCCGGCACAATCTGGACGAAACCGGCCGGGCCATCCCACCGGCATAGCGACCCGTCGTCGAGTCCCGCCTAGTTCGATGAGCGCTACATCGCGCCTGCGTGAATTTAGGCTCGATCAAAGACAGGCGGTATCTCGCTCGCCTCGCCCTCTCCGGCGCGTATCTCGTCGCCGTGCGAGGCGGGACTCGCGGGTGGACGGCCTAGGGCAAACGCCTGAGCTGTTCGTTGACCGCACCGGTTGGGACGGCTATATTTGAACCTCCCCGGCCGCAGTTCCTGACCTATGTATCTGTCACGGTCGTCCGGTCGAAAGGCGCTCGTCACCATGATCTGCGTGGTGGCCCTGGTGCCCCTCTACGAGAGTCATTCCTTCGATTCCTGGCGTCCGACGGGCTCGTCCGAGTCGGCGGAGAGCCCCGCCCGCCCGAGCCCCGGCGCGCGCCTCAGTTTCTCGGTCACGGGCTACTGCAAAGGCACGACGACCGCGTCGGGCGCCAATGTAAAGACGGGCATGGCCGCGTCCGATCCCCGCGTGCTGCCGGTCGGCTCCATCGTCCAGGTCGATCGCCTGGACGACCGCCACAATGGTGTCTATACCATCATGGACACCGGACCCGAGGTCCAGGGCCGCGAGCTCGATCTCTACATGTGGAACTGCAACGAGGCGCTCGCGCTGGGCCGCCGCGAAGCGGCCGTCACCGTTGTCCGCCTCGGCTGGAACCCGCGGGCCATCAGCCGGCGAGTGTTCGAGGGGTTGTTCGGGGGGAAGAAAACGGACTAGGGACTGGGGACTGGGCACTGGGGACTAGGGAGGATCGGGGTTCGAAGCGCACCGCCCGGCGCCTAACGCCGAGTGCCCAGTCCAGAGTCCAGGGTCCCGAGGCCCCGTTGCGCGCTTCCGGCCGCTTTCCCGGCGCCAGCGAGGCGGCTCCCCGCACCATCCTCCTGATCCTTGTATTGCAGCTGATACAGCTTGTAGTAGATCCCGCGCTGTGCGAGCAGCGCTTGATGACTCCCGGACTCACGCAGCGTGCCGCGGTGCAGCACCAGGATGTTGTCCATGTCCTGGATGGTCGACAGGCGGTGGGCGATGGCGATGGTCGTGCGGCCTGACATCAGGACGTGCAGGGCATCCTGGATCACCAGCTCGGTCTCGGTGTCGACGCTGGCCGTGGCCTCGTCCAGGATGAGGATGCGCGGGTCGAAGGCCAACGCCCGGGCGAAAGACAGCAGCTGTTTCTGGCCGACCGAGAGGGTCGAGCCGCGCTCCGCGACCGCGCTCGCGTATCCGAGAGGCAGCCGCTGGATGAAGCCGTCCGCATGGACAGCCTCTGCCGCCGACCGGACCTGCTCGTCGGTGATCGATGTCCGCCCCAGGCGGATGTTCGCGGCGATCGTGCCCGAGAACAGGTGGACATCCTGCAGCACCAGGCTGAACATCGCGCGCAGCTCGTCGAGCGCCATGTCCCGGATGTCGACGCCATCTACCAGGATCCGCCCCTTGCTGACGTCATAGAAGCGCAGCAGCAGATTGATCAGGGTCGACTTCCCCGCTCCCGTTGCCCCGACGACCCCCAGCCGTTCGCCGGGCCGCACCTCGAACGACACGTCCCGCAGGACGTAATCCTCGCCCGCATACGCGAACCACACGTGGTCGAACGTGATATGGCCCGGAGGACGGGCTTCGCCCGCAACTCGGGACTCGGGACTCGGGACTCGGGACCCGGCACCTGCAAGCGACGCATGCGGGGGCACAGGAGCGTCAGTCGCCACGGACCGGTCGATTTCAATGCGCTCGGGCCCCGGGTCCCGGGTCCCTAGTCCCGACCTGATCGTGACCTCCGTGTCCAGCAACGTGAAGATGCGCTCTGAGGAGGCCATCGCCGCCTGGAGGACGTTGAACTTCTCGGACATGTCGCTGATCGGCCGGAAGAACCGCTGCGAGTACTGGAGGAACGCCACCAGCGACCCGAGCGTCAGGGTCCCCTGCATCGTCCAGCCGCCGCCGAACCAGATGATCAGCGCCGAGGCGAGCGCCCCGATCACTTCGATCGCCGGATAGAACACGGCGTAATAGAAGATCGACTCGATGTTGGCGTCGCGGTGCGCCCGGTTGATCTCGTCGAAGCGCTCGTAGCTGCGCGGCTCGCGGCGGAAAAGCTGCACGGTCGACATCCCGGTGATGTGCTCCTGCAGGAAGGCGTTGATGCGCGCGATCCAGGTGCGGACCGTCCGGTAAGAGTCCCGCACGTGGCGCCGGAACCACTGCGTGACGATGACGATGAGCGGGAGGACGGCGAACGCGACCAGGGCGAGCCGCCAGTCCATCGTGATCAGGACGATCATGATCCCGAGCAGGGTGAACACGTCGCCGAAGATCGATACGACGCCGGCCGTGAACAGATCGTTGAGGACGTCGACGTCGGTGGTCACGCGGGTCATCAGCCGCCCGACCGGATTGCGATCGAAGAACCGCATGTCCAGACGCTGCAGGTGCGCGTAGATCTGGCTGCGCATGTCGAACATGATGCGCTGCCCGGTCATGTTGAGGACCCACGTCTGCAGGTACTCGAGCGAGAACGATCCGAGAAGTACGGCCAGGAACGCCAGCGCGATCCGGTTCAGCCCGCCCAGATCGCCCGTGGCGATGTAGCGATCGATGGCCAGCTTCATCAGATACGGCTGCGCCAGCTGCAACACCGACGCGCCGATGATCGCCGTCAACGCCACCGCGACCGCACCCGAGTACGGCCGCAGGTACTGCAGCAGCCGCCGCATCAGGCGCGCGTCGTAGGCTTTCCCGAGTACGTCCTCGTCCTGCACGAATGTCCCTTCAAAAAAGGCTTTAGGTTTTGGGCTTCAGGCTACGGGCCTGGAGGGCTGCGGGCCTACTTCTGGCCAGTGGCCTTCGACGCCCAGAGCCCAAAGTCTGAAGCCAGGCCGCAGGTCCTGGCGTGCGGCCTCCCTACGACGCCTGCAGCTCCTCCTCGAGCAGCTGCTTCCGGAACAGATCACCGTAGATGCCGCCGCTGCGCACCAGCTCGTCGTGCCGGCCGCGCTCGACGATCCGGCCGCGGTCGAGGACGAAGATCTGATCGGCGTCGCGGACGGTGGAAATCCGGTGCGACACGATGATCGACGTGCGCTGCCGCATGACCACGCGCAGCCGCGCCAGGATCTCCTCTTCCGTGTAGGTGTCCACCGCCGAGAGGGCATCGTCCAGGACCAGGATGCGCGGGTCGAGCATCACGGCCCTGGCCAGCGCGGTTCGCTGCTTCTGTCCGCCCGACAGCGTGATGCCACGCTCGCCCACGACCGTGTCGTAGCCCTTCGGAAATTCCTCCACGTCCTTGTCGAGCCGCGCCACCGCCGCCGCGGCGCGGACGCGGGCATCGAGGGCGTCGGGACCGTCCGTCAACGTGACCCCGAACGCGACGTTCTCGGAGATGGCGTCGGAGAAGAGGAACGGCTCCTGCGGCACGAAGCCGATCGCGCCGCGCAGTGTCGCGAGCGGGATCTGCCGCACGTCCACGTCGTCGACGAGCACGGTGCCGGGCGCCGGCTCGTGCAGGCGCGCCAGGAGGCTGATCAGCGTCGACTTGCCGGAACCGGTCGCGCCGACGAACGCGGCCGTCTGCCCCGCCTCGATCAGCAGCGACACGTCGTCCAGCACGGGCGTGTCGGTGCCGGGATACGCGAACGTCAGGTGGCGGAGCTCGATGCGGCCGCGGATGTCCACCGCCCGCCCGCGGTCCGTGACACCGGAGTCGTCTATGTCAGGGACCGCGTCGAGCACGTCGAGCATCCGCTTCCACGAGGCCATGCCGCGCTGCAGGATGTTGGTGACCCAGCCGAACGCGATCATCGGCCACGACAGCATGACGAGATACGCGTTGAAGGCGACGAAGTCGCCGAGCGTGATCCTTCCGCGAATGACCTCGCGGCTCCCGAGCCACAGCACCAGCAGCGAGCCGAAGCCGAGAAAGAGCGTCATGCTCGGATAGAAGAGGCCCTGCAACCGGATCAGGACGCGGTTGCGGCGTAGGTATTCGGCGTTGGCTTCGCGGAACCGGGCGATCTCGTGCGGCTCCTGCCCGTAGGCCCGCACCACGCGGATCCCGGCCAGCGCCTCCTGCACCACCGCGCTGATGTCGGCGAGCTGGGCCTGGATCGCCTCGAACCGGGTATGGATGGCGCTGCCGAAGTACTTCACGCTGATCGAGACGAACGGCAGCGGCACGAGCGCAACCAGCGTCAGCCGCGCGTCGATCGAGCTCATGAGGATGATGGCGACGACGAAGACGAGCACGGTGTTGGCGGAATACATGATCGCCGGCCCGATCATCATGCGCACCGCGTTGAGGTCGTTGGTCGCCCGCGACATCAAGTCGCCCGTGCGCCGCGCCTGGTAGTAGGCCAGCGGCATCTGCTGCAGGCGGGCAAAGAAGTCGTTGCGAACGTCGTACTCGATGTCCCGCGAGGCGCCGATCAGCAGCCGCCGCATGAGGAAGCGGAACACCGCGCTGACGAGCGCCACGCCCAGCAACAGCCCCGAGTAGAGCAGCAGCTTCTCGCGCGTGACGCCGGCGTGAAGGTCGTCGATCGCATGCTTCAGGATCCACGGCGACAGCAGCTGGACCGCGGTGGTCACCAGCACACAGATCAGGCCGAGGACGAAGTCACGCTGGTAGCGACGGACGTACGGGAAGAGTCGGCGGAAGGCGGGACGCACGAGGTCAGTATACAGACGGGACTCGGGACCCGGGACTCGGGACCCGGGACCCGGGACCCGGGACCCGGGAGACGACCCGTAGCCTGAAGCCTTGAGCCTAAGAAAAGGCCAGGCGAGAACACTCCCGCCTGGCCTCCCCCTCAGAACTCGAACCGCGCCCCGATCTGCACCTTCCGCGGCGTGTAGCTCGTGTTGTAGGCGGTCAGCAGCAGGAACTGCGGGGACGCCTGATTACCGGACGGGTTCAGGAAATTCGCCCGGTTCGACAGGTTGAAGAAGTCGACGAAGGCTTCCAGCTTGCGTCGGTTCGGCATCGCGAACTGATACCCGAGTCGGGCATCGAGCTCAAAGAATCCGGGACCGTACGCGCCATTCCGCTCGGACTGGTAGTTCTTCACGGTGTAGGCATCGGGTCCGGTTCCGGAGTAGTCACCGACGGCCAGCGGTTCCGACTGCGAGCCGTTGCGGTCCGGATCGATGTTCGCGTTCGTCAGGCTGAACGGCGAGCCGCTCAGTGCCCGTGCCACCCAGCTCGCGTTTAGGCCGCCGGTGTGCGGCACGCGCGCCTGGCCGCTGACCACGAAGTTATGGCGCGTGTCGAACGCGGTGGGGCCTTCGTTCAGCTCGAGGTGCATATCGTCGAGCACCTGGAAGCCGCTGGTCGGCACAAAGCTGGCCGACGTGTTGCCGCGCGAGTAGGACAGGGTGTATGACACGCGTGCGCTGTAATTGTTGCTGAATCGCTTGTTGACGCTGAGCAACAGCGCGTCGTAGTCAACTCGGCCGACGTTCAGCGGCTGTGTGACGGCGGTGGTGAACGGCGCGAACCCCGGATACACCAGCTGCAGCTCGGCAACCGCGGCGTTCAGGGTCGCGCTCCCCTGCCGCACCAGCGGTGAGGTCACCGCGGTGGTCGCGCGCAAGCCCGGGTTCAGGTCCTTCAACATCAGCAGGTCGCGGCTGAACGCGTGCACGTAGTCGGCACTCAGGGCCACGTTGGCGGCAAGCTGCCGCTCGTAGCCGGCCGTGAGCTGATCGGTGTAGGGCGTCCGGCGATCCTGATTGTCCCAGCTCGCGCCGGTGTTGCGGAGCACCTGGCCGCCGGGATACAGCGTCTCGAGCAGCGTCCGGTTGAGCGTCGGCCCGTTCACCAGCATGGGATCGTTCGGGAACTGGCCGTTGCGCGGGCCGGCATCCGCCGCCGCAGTCGGGAAGTTCACCGTGAACGAGTTCGTGAACGGGGTGCCGGTGTAGATGCCGCCGATCAGCTCGAAGTGCGTCTTCTCGTAGAAACGGCCGTAGCCGCCGCGTACCAGACTCTTCCCGCCGCCGAGATCGTAGGTCACCCCGACCCTGGGCTGGATGTTGTTCTTGTCGACCGGATAGCCATCCACCAGCGGATCGTCGGTCTCGCTGAGCGGGATGACCTCGAGGTCGTAGCGAGCGCCGAGGCTGAGGGTCAATCGCTGATTGACGCGCCACTTGTCCTGCGCGAACCCGGCAATGTAGTGCGCCTTCTCGTAGAACAGGCTCGGCCCGCCGACGCGAATCGAGAGCCGGTCGGGGTAGGTCCGCGGGTCGGCGGGGTTGAACGGGGCGTCACTGCGGCCGAACGCGAACGTGCCGTTCAGATTGCCCTGGTCCTGGTTGGCCGCGCCGGAGTATTCGTACTGCGCGCCGACCTTCACGTCGTGATCGCCGTGCAGGCCGGGGATGAACCAGGCGAGGGTGTCGTCCACCTGAATCGCGTCGTTGACGCGGGCCTGGGCGGTGTTGTTCTGCTGGTCGGTGAAGTCCTGGAACGCCAGCGTCGGGTCGCACTTGCTCAAGTCACGGCCGTTGCCGTTGAAGCAGGCGCTGGCGAACGCCACGTTCTCGCGCGTCCAGGTCAGGCGAAGCGTGTTGACCTTGGTGTTCGACAGCACCGAGTTGATGTTGGTCGCCAGGGTCTGGTCGACGTCGGCTTCCTCCCGCGCCGCCCGCGCCGTCACCGCCCCGATGATCTGGTTCGTCTGCGGCGACGACTCGCGCAGCCAGCGCACGCTGTAGGTGTTGTTCGCGTTGATCTGATGGTCTCCCCTGATGATCGTGTTCCAGACGCGATCCTTGGTGGTCTGCTGATCGTTCAGGTCCGGCCGCGCCGGGATGACGATCGTGTTGGCACGATCGATCGCGAACCGCTCGAGGCTGAAGAAGTATTGGATCTTGCTCGGGACGATCGGGCCCCCGACCGTGCCGCCCCAGCGCTGGTAGCTGGTGTCCGACTTGGCCAGATCGTTCTTCTTGGCGAAGTAGTCCTTGGTCGTGAGGCTACTGTCCTGGAAGAAGCCGAACGCGCTGCCCCGCAGGCTGTTCGTCCCGGACTTGGTCACCGCGTTCACGACCGCGCCGGAGGTGCGCCCGAACTCGGCGTCGTACTGGTTGGTGATGACCTGGAACTCCTGGATCGCCTCGATCGGCGTGCGCGCCTGCATCCCCGCCCGCTGCCCGATCACGTCGTCGTTGTTGTTGCCGCCGTCGACCGAGTAGTTGTTGTTGCGCGGGTCTTGTCCGTTGACGCTGATCGCATCGCTGCCGAACGACTCGGTGCTGATCGAGGGGACGATCCCCGGCAGCAGCCCGATGAAGCCGATGAAGTTGCCGTTGACGCTCGGCAGGCTGGTCAGCGTCTCGCCGGTGATGTTCCCGCCGATTTCCTTCGAGGTCACGTCCACGAGCGGCGTCTCGGTGGTCACGTTCACGGTCTCGGTGAGCGCGCCGACTTCGAGCGCCACGTCGATGGTCGCGGTCTTCCCGACCTCGAGCACCAGGTCGCGGCGGTTGAACTTCTTGAAGCCCTGCAGCTCGGCCACGACTTCGTACCGCCCGGGGACGAGGCCGGTGGCGATGAACGAGCCGTCATCGCCACTGACGGTCTCGCGATACATGCCGGTGTCCTGGTTGCGAACCGTGACCGTCACGCCGGGCAGGATGCCGCCCTGCGAGTCACTGGCCCGGCCGCGCAACTCTGTCGTGCCCTGTTGAGCTGACGCCACTGGCGCCAGCATCAGCAGCGCCATCACGATGGCGCTCACTAACCGCTGCCTCATTGTCGAAGCCTCCTCGAACCTTACGTCGTTGGAAAGTAGTTACGTCGCTGGTCCCGCCATTCACGTCCATCACGCGACGGATGTTCGGGATTTTGGTGCGACGCTCCCGATCGCTGGATCGGCCGCCGCGTCGGGAAGGTAAAACGGCGTATTGATGGGGAAATGCCGACGGTCGGTGCGATCCGACAGGCGATTGAGCAAGCGGAGTGCCGCCTGATCATGTTATTCTCGCGGTCGGCCTTTCCCAGAGGCTTCGCGGCCCTTCCTCAGGGCCGCACGACAACCGAATCGGGGCGAGAGACGTCATGCGTACAACAATAGCCGCTGTACTCGTCGTGTGCCTGGGCTTCGCCGGGCGTGCTGACGCGCAAGATGCCGTCAAGAGCACGTCCACTCGCGCCACGGGTGAGAACTATCACGTCGAGATCGGCGGCTTCCTCTGGGGCCCGTCGCCCGAGGTGGACATCACCAGTGAATCGCTCGGGATCATCGGGTCCCGAATCGACTTCGTCTCGGACCTCGGGATCGAGCGGAGCTGGTTCAAGCAGCTCCGGGTCGTTGCCCGGGCGGCGACCAAGCACAAGTTCCGCTTCGAATACACGCCGATCAACTACAGCGCGCAGGCCAACCTGAAGCGGACCATCATCTTCAACGGCATCGCCTATCCGATCTCGCTGCCGGTCACCACCGAGTTGAAATGGAAGGCCTACCGGTTCGGCTACGAGTACGACTTCGTCTACCGCGATCGCGGCTTCGTCGGCCTGGTGCTCGAAGCCAAGTACACGGACATCCAAGCCACGCTGTCGAACGTGATCGACAAGGAGTTCGTACACGCCAGGGGACCCGTGCCAGCGGTCGGCTTCATCGGGCGCGGCTATGTGGCGCCGAACATCGCCATCACCGGCGAGTTCACGTTCTTTCCGCTGCCCCAGGACACGTTCGATCGCTACAAGGCGAAATACTACGACCTCGATCTCTATGGGACCGTGAACTTCACCGACTACGTCGGCGCTCAGGTGGGGTATCGCTCGTTCGACGTCTTCTACCACATCGACGAAGACGAAGGCGACCTGCGGCTCCGCGGGTTGTACTTCGGCGGCCTCGTCCGCTTCTGACCGCAGGCCCGGCTCTCCGGCACCGCTATCGGATCGCCACCCACGCCCCCAGAAACCGCGTGTCGCGGCTCCCCGGGTTCACGTCGCCGGGCCTGAACCCTGACGCCGACGTGAACGATACCAGCGCGGCTCCGCTGTCCCGGGCGATCGGGACTTCCACCCGGCGCTCCTCACCCGCCGCGAGCCGCAGGGTGTCGCTCCACGCCGCACTCGAGAGCGTCACGACATTGTCGATCGGCCCGTTCCGCACCAGCAGCGCCAGCGCGGCCCGGGCCGCATCCGGTTGAAACGCGACGGCGGTCTCCCGAGCGCCGCCCACCCAGAAGCCGGCAGGCTCGGGGAAGGCGCGCTCGTCCATGAAGAAGGCCGCTGTCGTCCCGTAGCGCACGGCGCGGCGGGCAATGCCGTCCGACACCTTGGCGGTGCCCGAGCGCAGTGACACAGCGCGTACATCCAGTGCCCGCACCGTCGCCGCCGCATCCTCGTCGCCGCGCACGACCAGCGCCCGTACGTCGACCGGGAAGCGGACCGCGACCTCGCCGTCAAAGACGCCCACCGGTTCCGTGACCAGCGCGAACTGATCGCGTCCGGCCCCGACGCCGGCCATCAGCCATCCGGCCCCGCCGCTGCGTTCGGTGCGGATGCGGTAGTCACCCGCGGGCACCACCGGCAGCGTGAACAGCGCGCGATCCTCGCGCACCGGAGTGGTGCGCGGCACCCGCGCCAGCCGCAGCGCCATGCGTCCGACCAGCGCATCCGTCGCCAGCCGCGATCGTCCCGTCAGATCGAGGGCGACCGCGCGATCGACCGCCCCAGCCTGACGTAGCAGGTTCATCGCCGCCGACGCCGGGAGGCGCCCGTCTACACCTTCCATCCGCCACACGATGGTCACCGAGCTCATGACGGCGATCGCCAGCAGGGCGCCGGCGAGCGTTGCCACGCCGCCGCGGCCCGGCTCGCGCCGGTACATCCGTTCCGCGCGCCTGACGATCAGAGACATGGCCGCGCACGCGGCGGCGATGGTCGCGACCCAGACTGCGATCTCCAAGTAAAAGAGCTCACCCGGGAGCTGCCGCTGCACGCGCGCGAAGTACGCGGGAAGCCCGTGTCCCAGGTCGGCGGTGCGACTGGCGAATTCCGCCCACAAACCGTAGACGTTGCCACGATCGAAGTAGGCGAGGCGGCCGCGATCGACCGTGGTGAGCAGGACGGCGATGCTGCCGGTGACGACCAGCGACGCTGTCAGGAGCACACGGCCGCTCCGCTCCCGGGCCGCGACCCACGCGCCGGCGGCGAGGATCGCACACGAGGGCAGCAGCGGCACCAGGAACCGGGCCGGCGAGCTGTAGCCGCCCCACCACATCGCGAAGTGGGTCACGGTCAGCACGTACGGCAGCGCGATGAACGCGAACTGCGCCGGCAGCCAGCGGTAAGGTCCGCGCCTCCAGGCCAGCGCAATCATCCCGACCGGCACGGCGACCAGCGCCGGGGCGTTCACGAACAGCCCATACATCTGATCGAAGAACAGCCCCCCCATGCCGCCCGGAATGTAGGCCGGCGCCCCGAGGTCAGACCCTCTGTACGGGATGGAGGGATCTGGCGCGCCATAGATCGCGATGAAGAAGGACATCCACGCGACCGCGCTGAGACTGGGGACGATCAGGAAGGCCGTGGCTTTCGCCGCCGGATTACGTGTCCGTGCGAGATCGAGCAGCACCAGCGCGCCGATGCCGCCGGCCAGCAGCGCGAAGCGCGTGTGCAGCCACGGCAGGAACGCCAGGGCGACGCCGTGCAGCAGCCACGGCCACGCCGCGTCCTCCTCGGAGATCTGTTCCTCGCGCGCCCGGATCAGCGCCCACACACCGGTGAGGACGATGAGCCCGGCCGGGCCGTCCGGATAGACGGTGAACGCGTTCAAGAGCTGGGTCGGCGCGAGCACGAGCGCCGCCCATCCGAACCACGCGGCCGTCGTGCTGCCGGTCACGCGCCGCGCCAGCTCGAATGCCAGCCCGGCGGCGATCGACGACACGAGCAGCAGGAACACGACGACGCCGCGGTACCCGCCAATCAGAAACGCCGGCGCCACGAGAGCCGAGACGCCCGGTGCGTGGATCGAGTAAATCGCGCCGTCGCGGCCGCGCCGCAGGTAGTCCGGCTTCGACAGATCACCGGGGAAGTACTCGCGGTAGTCACCGCGCGCATGGTTGTTCTCGATCTCGAGATCGTGATCGCGCAGGAGACTCTGCGTGATGATCAGGTAATGCGGCTCGTCGCCGCCGGGACGCGACGGGGCCACAGCCCACGCCACCACCGAGTAGATCACCAGGGCGAGCAGCGCGGCCCGCACCGGCAGCGGGTGCGCCGGCAGCGTGAGCGGGCGCCACGGAACGGTCGCGGCCATCGCCGTCAACACGCCGGCCCAGACGACCGCGACGAGCGGCGAGGTCCACAACAGCATCGCCGCAGGCACCGGCATCGGCAGCCACGGCAGCATCGTCAGCACGAGGAGGCTGAGCGGCAGCCGCGACGCGCCGAGGCGGATCAGCACCAGGACGAGCACGCCCGCGAGTCCCGCCACGATCGCGGCGGTCGCCGTGACGGGCAGGAGTCCCAGACGCGACGCTCCGGCGTCTCCCTGCGCCACAGCCCCTTGCGACAGCCACGCCGCGGCGATCGTCCACAGCACCGCGATCGCGGTCAGCGCGCCCGGCGGAATGCGAGGGGCAGCGGCGGACGCGGAGTGGGCGGGACCGCTCTTCTGTGGTTGAATGGGCGGCATTCTACATGGAGCGCGGCAGGGACATCATCGGCACACGCGCGCGCCGCGCGCTCCTCCTCGCCGTCATCGCCAGCGCGGCCGCGGTTGTGATGACCTGGCCGCTGATCACCGGGCTGAATCGGCTCGGGCGCACCGCCAACAGCGGTGATGCGCGCGTGTCGGTGTGGAACGTGGCGTGGGTCGCGCACGCGCTCCTCACCGATCCCGCCGATGTCTTCGACGCCAACATCTTCCATCCTCACAAGAACGCCTTGGCGTTCTCAGAAGCCAATCTCGTGTCCGGAGTCATCGCCCTGCCGGTGTGGTGGCTGACCCGCAACGCCGAGACCGCGCACAACGTGGTCGTGCTGTTCTCCTTCGCGGCGACGGTCGTCACGATGTGGCTGACGGCGCGACGGCTGACCGGCGACGGATGGTCAGCGGCCACCGCCGCCGTCCTGTTCGCCTTCTGCCCGTTCCTCTTCTCGCACACCGCGCACATCCAGCTGCTGATGGCCGCCGGACTGCCGCTCGCCCTGCTCATGATGCATCGGTTGGCCGACGTGCCGACCTTGAGCCGCGGTGTCTCGCTCGGACTCGCGCTCGCCGCGCAGGCCCTGGCGTGTGCTTACTACGGGATCTTCGCCGGCTTCATGGTGGCGTACCTCACGATCTTCTTCGCGGCGTCCCGGGGCCTGTGGCGTTCGCGCCGCTACTGGACGGCGGTGATCGCCGCACTGGCTGTTTCCGTCCTCCTGGTCGCGCCGGCCTTCGCGCACTACCTGCAGCTGCAGAACGACACCGGCTTCGGCCGCTCGCTCGACGATGCGGCGATGTATGCGGCGTATTGGCGATCGTATCTGGCTTCGGCCGCGCACGCCCACAACTGGATGCTTGCGCTCATCAAGGATTGGAACCACGAGGTCCTGTTCCCGGGGTTCCTGGCCTTGATCCTCGGCGTGCTGGGCATGGTCGCGATAGCTCGGATGCCCGCGACCGAGAATCGGCGCCTCGTCGGCGACCGCGAAACGCTCGTGCTCTACGGCAGCCTCGGGCTGTTCGCGCTGTGGGCCTCGCTGGGACCGCGCGCGGGGTTGTATTCCCTGCTCTACAAAGTGGTGCCGGTGTTCTCACTGCTCCGGGCGCCGGGCCGGACCGGCCTGATCGTCACGCTGGTGCTCGCGATCTTCGCCGCGTTCGGCGTCCGCGCGCTGCGGCGCCGGTTCCCCGGACGCGCTGCGCTGGTTGGTTCGATCTGCTGTGCCGCCGCACTCCTCGACGTGACCGGCGTGCCAATCGATTGGCGTGAAGCCAAACCGATCTCCCCCACCTACGACGTGCTCGCGCGCATGCCGCGCGGCGCCGTCGCGGAGTTCCCGTTTTACGAGCGGCGGATCGACTTCCATCTGCACACCATCTACATGGTCAACTCGACGCGCCATTGGCAGCCGCTCCTCAACGGCTACAGCGATTACATCCCGCCGGACTTCCGCACGCTGGCGGTGACCCTCGCGTCCTTCCCGTCGCCGGAGAGCTTCGAGGCCTTGAAGCAGCGCCGCGCGCGATACCTCGTGATCCACCGGGATTTGTATGGCGGGCAGACTGCCCCGCAGATCGAGGCCCGCCTGATGCCGTACCTGCCGTATCTGCGGGAGGTCGCGTCGGACGAGCGCGTGCGGATTTTCGAGATTATGGCCTGGCCGAAGGCCGATTGATCGCAGGCGACCGTTCGCGGCGCGGAGTCAGCGGCTCAGTGCTTGGGGACCGGCTTCTTGGCTGGTGCCTTCTTCGACGGCGTCTTCTTGGCCGGCGCCTTCTTGGCGGCGGGGGCTTTCGCGGTGCCCTTCTTCGCCGGGGCGGCAGCCGCCCGGCCCGCAGCTGGCGGCTTGGTCATCGGCATGGTCGGCTCGGGAGCCGGATCCAGACCGGCGACCGGGATCGGGCGACCGCCACCTTTGCCGTACAGCATCCGATAGTCTTCGGCCGTGCCCAGGATCCGCTTGACGTAGTTCTGCGTCTCGGGGAACGGGATGTCGTCGATGAACTCGTCCTGGTCGAGCCCGGGCCGCTCCGATCGCCAGCGCACGACGCGGCTCTCGCCGGCGTTGTAGCTGGCCAGCGCGTAGTGCGTGCCGCCGAACTGCTCCACCAGTTTCGAGAAATAGAGGGTGCCCAGCTTGATGTTCGTTTCGGGGTTGGTCAGCAGCGGCGTGCTGAACCGGGCGATGCCGAGCGTGCGCGCCAGGCGTCGCCCGGTTGCCGGGACGATCTGCATCAGCCCCCAGGCGTTGGCCGACGATCGAACCTTGGCGTCGAACGTCGACTCCTGGTTGATCAGCGCGGCGATCACGTACGGGTCGAGGTTGCGGGGGACCGAGTACTTCCGGATCCAGTCCCAGTAGGTGAGCGGGAAAATGACCTGCAGGATCTCGGGCGGCAGCTCCTGCCCGTAGGACGTGAGGTGCTGCGGATAGGCCCGGCGCATCAGGGTGATCGCGCGTCGCAGCTCGCCCTTTCGGTAGTAGACCCAGGCGACGGTCGCATCGATCGCCGCCGACTGCCCCCACGCGCGTGACGCGAACCGCAGCTCGGTCAACGCATCGTCGTAGAGCCCGGCAGCCAGCAGTAGCCGGATCAGGCGATCGGTGGGAAGCGCCGGCGCCGTCGAGGTGAGCAACTGGCGGTTAGCGGGCACCGCCTCCCCGCGGGCCTGATCGGCGCGGGACGCCAGCAGCTGATTGGCCAGCCGCCCGTAGTACGAGTTGCCGTAGTCCGCCTGGACGATGCGCAGCCGATCGGCCGAAGACGAGCCGTTTCCGAGCTTGCCGTGCGCCCGGGCCGCCCAATACAGGAAGGACGGCCGATAGTCGGATCGCGCGAAGACGGCGGCAGCGCTCTCGAAGACCCGGGCCGTCTCGGCATACTCGCCGGTCTTGTATTGATACCAGCCGTACTTCCACGCCGCGCGCTCGGCCCGCGGACCGTTCGGGAACTTCTCGTACATCTCCCGGAACGTCTTCGCGGCGAGCTCATCGTCGTTGGTCAGGATGTAGTAGGTCGCGAGGTTGTTGAGCGCTTCCTCGGACCACGAACTGTCCGGAAACTCGTCGACCAGGCGGCGCGTGGCGGCGATGAACTCCTCGTCTTTGCCGAGCTCGCGCTGGGCGCTGAGCGCGAAGAATCGCGCTTCCGCCTTACGGGAAGCGCTCTCGAGATAGGGCTGCACCCCGTCGCGGGTGGCGGCGTAGCGTTTGAGGAAGAAGTCGCATTCGGCGATGCGGAGGTCGACCAGCTCGCGATCGTCGCCGGACAACTTGCCCTGGATGGACGCGAACGCGGCGCGAGCCTCGGGATAGCGGCGCGCGCCGTAGAGGATCTGGGCCCGGCCGATGTCGAGCTTCCCAACGGTGCGCGAAATCTCATCGCGCAGCAAGTCGAGCTGCGCGTCCGCCGCGATCGAGGCGTCGCTGAGGGGGAATTCGTAGTAGACGCGCAGGTAGGTATCGGCGGCTTTCTTCTTCTCTCCGGCGGCCAGATAGGCGCGCGCCAGGCGCGACAGGATGTCTTCATTGACCGTCGTCTTCGAGTCGGCGAGACCGGCGTAGATGTCGACCGCAGCCTTGGAGTCGCCGAGCGCCTCGGCGGCTTCCGCTTCGCCCAGCGCCGCAGTGACCGACAGCGCGCCCTGCGGCTTGCGCTCGCGCAGCGCGTGGAAGCGCGCGCGCGCATCGGCCGAGCGTGACAGCCGCAGCTGACTGGCAGCGGTGTAGTAGGCGGCATAGTCGCGGAGCTCGGTCGATCCGAGCGAGGCCTCACTGACGAGCGGCAAGGCGCCCGCGTAGTCACCGTTAGCAAAACGGGCGGCGCCATCCATCAGCGGCTTGAACGGCGTCAGTGCGGCGGGCTTCACGTCGGCGGCCGACGGGACCAGCCAGAGATCGCTCGTGTTCGCGGGCAACGGCTGGTGCGCGGTCGTCTCGAGCTGCTGCGCCGCCGGGACCTGTGTCGCGGGCGCGGGCACGAGCAGGAGAACCGCGACGACCGGAAGGGTGGCCTTGAGCATGGTCAATCAGAAGTACAAGCCGTCTCTCTCGTTATCGGCCGCTCGACGATGCGCTTGACGGCCTACCGCCTGGCGGAGCGTCGTCGGGACGCCGCCGTCCGACGATACAGAGCGTCGCGGACGCCGGCACGCCAGTGGTCTCTGCACGGCTACCCGCGACGAGCGCTGACGCCCTTGAGCGGGGTGCGGCTCGATCGCATCCACGTGCTCGCATCGACGAACGCCGCACTGACCGGCCGTTCGCGTTCGACGACGATACTCACGATGCCGTCGCGCCGAGTCTGGTCGCATCACCTGCGGCCAGCGTCTGGACCAACTCGTGCTGGAACAGCGACCCACGATCCTGTGAGGCCGGCACCCGCTGTTCGTAGAGGCGGCGAGCCCGATCGATTTCAGGACCCAGCCGCGCCAGCAGGTCACCGTGTTCGCGTCCCGTGCGCACCGCCGCCTCGTTGTACAGCTTGATCTCAGACACCAGCAAACGGGCGTAACGCCGGGCGCTGCCATCATCCTCGGCCGCGCGCTCTGGCGTCCCCATCATCAGCTGGGTGAGGCGGACCGCTGTCAGCCGCTCCAGGCACGCGGCCGCGTGGAAGGCCAGCAGCACGACGATCTCGGCGGGCGATCCAGACTCGGCGCGCGTCACATGGAGCACGGCAACCGGACGGTCACCGACGATCATCGGGACGGCCAGGCGCGTCCCGTCCGCCGAGGTTTCCGCGCGTCCACTCGTGCTCGCGGCCCTCACGAGCTCGCGTTCTTGATCGTTCTCCGATGTCGCCGGTCCCCACGTGGCCCAGCCAGTGCTGTCGCCTGCGCCGGCGGCGGGAACGTAGAGGCTCACGTGATCGGCGTGCGCGCTCGAGAGTTCGACCAGCGTATCGAGGGTCGCCGAGAGCGACGCCGACTGGCCGATGCGCCTCATGGCGTCGGCGAGCTGGGTCACCACGCCGGTGGCAGACGGGGCCGACTGGCGGCGGGCCTCCGCGATCGCCACCGCGTGCTCGGCCTCGAGCCGGGCGCGCTCGTCCGTACGGATCTGCGCCGATTCAGCCGCGGCGGCGGCGAACCTGGCCGACCACGCCTCGTCTGCCGCACGTGTGGCGCTGGCGATCGCCTGCTGGTGTTCGGATTCGACGCGGGTCTGCCATTCGGTCAGCTCGCCGTCGAGGGTCGACTGGAGCCTGGTGCGGAGCGCCTCGACCGCGGCGTGGAGCGATTCGCCGGGCATCCTAGAAATTATCGGGACCGAGCGGCGGCAAGTCAAGGACGAACGGCCCGCAAGTGCCACGGGGCCAGAGAGTTGACCCGTCCCGTCCGGTACCGTACAATGAGCGATGTTGATGCGGTGCCGGCGCCTGCCGGCGTGTCCACCGCGTCTTGTGGGGGCGACCTAGATTCGACGGAGATACGGTTTCGCAGGATGCGTTGCCGAGGACCATCACCCTCGTAAATCAGATGGAAACAAACCTAACTGCGGACACGCAGCTCGCACTCGCAGCCTAAGAACCTGTGAGCGTCCACCCCGATCAGCCTGCGGGCCGGGGACCGGATGTCATTATTGCAGGCTGGTGGTTGATGGCCCGTCCCGGACATCAGCCGCGAGACGTTCCGGGGCTGGCTCCTGGCGGTTCTTCGACGCTTCCTCACGTCAGGGGCGAGACTTTAGAAGCGGATACGCATCGTAGATTCCTGCGGGGATGTATGTTCGGACCCGGGTGCAAATCCCGGCGCCTCCACACCTAACTCGTTGGTGCGCATAGGCTTATAGTCGATATCGCGGTCGCGGTTTCGCGACGACCTCCCGAATGCCGCCAGTCGGGACTCCCCGTTCCTACCAAGCGTGGGTGGTCCTCGTCGCACGCGACTGCGCGGTCAACGACACCATGGGCCTTGAGCCTGAAGCGCGAGCATGACCTGCCGCAGGGAAGGGGCGGACGGCACCGATAGTCCGTCCCTTCGCGACTGATCGGGGGGGGTGCCAGCTCGGGGCGTTTTTTAAAGTGGGAATCACCGTCTTGAGCGCGCGCGGCCGCGCCCGCGCGCCCCACCGGCTATGGGTTGTCCCTCAGTATCCGCTGGATGCTGTCGTTGATCGCCATCCGATTCGTATCGCCACCATTGGTCAGCATAATCACGGTGATTCGGTCAGCGAGCCGTCGTTCGATAAAGGCACGGAACCCGGCCGTGTTGCCCTGGTGCCAGACGCGCCTTCCGGGAATGTCGTCCACGATGTTCCAACCGAAGCCGTACATGGTTCGGCCTTCCCGTACAGGAAACGGCTTAAACGCTTGGGCGAGTGTCTGCTGCTTCACCGGCGCATCGGTGTAGAGCGCCTGATCGAAGCGCAGAAGATCCTTGACCGTCGAGTACACCCCCGAGGCGCCGGTCTCCATGCCAACGAAATCGTCGGCTCCGCCGACCCTCTCGTAACCGCGGGCGACGTTGGGCGTTTTCTGATCAAGGCTCGTCAGGACGAAGGTGGAAGTCATCCCAATCGGCATAAAAATCTTTGACTCGAGAAAGCGTGGCAGCGGATCGCGGGAGATCTGCTCAACGATCAACGCGAGAAGCACATAGCCACCGTTGCAGTACTGGTACTTCTGCCCCGGCGGGAAGACGGGTGTCTGCACCTTTTGTAAAGCTGCCAAGATCTCCGCGTTGGTGATGCCCGGATGGTCGACGTTCAGGTCCGGATAGTCCGGCATGCCAGACGTGTGCGTCAACAGATGCCGGATCGTGACTGCGCCCATAGTGTCCGAGAATCCTGGAAGAAACGTCGACAGGGGATCGTCGTATGAGAGGAGCGTCTGTTCCACAAGCATCATGATCGCCGTCGCGGTGATTGGCTTCGATAGTGAGGCGAGACACGATCGCGTGTCCGTAGTGTACGGCCGGCCAGTCCCATGATCGGCCATACCGAATGCACCCTCGTACACCACGTCGCCCTTCTCAGCTACCAGGATCTCGCCGGCAAACTCATCCTTCTGGTAGTGTCGCGCCATCAACTGCTCGATTCGAGTTCGGCGGTCGCCGCGGGTCGGCACTTCGGACGAGCAACGGGCTGAAAGAGCGGCTACAAAGCTGGCGGAGGCGTGATGCAGAAAACGACGACGATTCATAAAAGAGTCTGCTCTGATGTTGGCGTGATCAGTCCTGACGAAAAACGCACAAACGGTCCGAAAGTTTTACCCGTCGGTCAAATGGGCGGCAGCGTGGTTCCCGGACACAAAAGGAAGAGTGTCTCTGCGCCCGGCTGAGTCTGTCCGACTGCCCGAGACGTCCAGTCGCCCGATGCGCGTCCTATGGCCTCCCACCCGCTGCAAGGGTAACGAGGCCTGTCGGTCCTGACAAACGCCGACCCCATGAGCCATGAGGCCGGAGCCCGCCCGGGCGGCGCGGGACCAGCCGTCACGAGACCACTTGAGTCACGCTCATCGACGACGGACAGGAGGCCGTCGCCGATGCCCACATGCCGATTGAAGTCACGTGTGACCAAGCCTGCGAAGCGTGTCTTGGCGCTCCCTGACCTTGAGCAGGCCAAGGCGGCGGTCGTGAACAGCCTGACCTCGGCGAGCGGCCAGCGCACCGACGGTCACGCCATCACCGAGTTCGTCGCTTGGTACTGCTCGGAGCCCCGGCTCGCGTTCAACCGCACGGTCGTGCTCCGCTATCGCATCCATCTCGAGCAACGCCACTACGCGCCGGCCACGATCAATCTTCGGCTCGCCGCCGTCCGACGGGTCGCGTTTGAGGCGGCCGATGCCGGGCTCCTCAGCCCGGAGCTGGCGGCCAGCATTCGCCGGGTCAAGGGCGTGCGACGCCGCGGCGTGCGGTTGGGAAACTGCTCACGGTGGACCAGGGCCTCCTCCGCACGGACGATGTGAAATTAGTAGACTTTCTACACAATACGTGTAGACTTCCTACTCAATGACACCGAAATCGCCGTCTCGCGTCGAGCTCCTGCGCGGCACGCTCGACCTTCTGATCCTGCGCACACTGCTGCCCGGACCGAGTCACGGCCACGCCGTCGCGAAGCACATTCAACGAACCTCGGAAGACCTCCTGCAGGTCGAAACCGGCTCGCTCTACCCCGCGCTCTATCGCCTCGAGGCCAAGGGCTGGATCGCCGCGTCGTGGGAGTTGTCCGACAAAGGGAAGCGCGCCCGCTACTATCGCATCACGCCCGCGGGCCGCAAGCAGCTGGCCAGCGAACAGTCGAAATGGAATGCGTTCGCGCGCGCCATGGGATTGCTGCTGAAGCCGGTCGACCAGGAGGAATGATGACCTCGCTGATTCGGAAGGTCACGTGGTGGCTGCAGCGGCGCCGCAAGGAGGCCGAGCTTCGCGAGGAGCTGCAATTCCATCTGGCGGAGGAATTCGGTGAACGCCGGGCCGACGGCCTGACGGAAGACGAGGCCCGATGGAGGGCCCGTCGCGACCTCGGCAACCTGACGATGCTCCGTGAGGACGCGCGCACCGTGTGGTCGTGGGTCCTGCTCGAGCAACTGGCGCAGGACCTGCGCTACGGCCTGCGGGCGATGCGCAAGAACGCCCTGTTCACGGCGCTCGCCGCACTTTCACTGGCGCTCGGGATCGGTGCGAACACGGCGATCTACAGCTTCATGGACGCGATCCTGTTGCGCGCGCTGCCGGTCTCGGACCCGGGCTCGCTGGTCACGGTACAGTGGCAGGGCCGGCCGCCCAACCCCGCGGCGTCAGACCAGTTCGTGATGCACTCAATGGACGGAAGCACCTACGACGACCGATCAGGTGTGACGGCGGCCATCTTCCCGTTTGCGGCTTTCGAGCGCCTGCAGGAGGCTTCGGCGACCGTCCTGGCCAGCCTGTTCGCACACAAGAAGGCTGGCGGCGTGACGGTACGGATTCAGGGCCAGGCAGAGCTCGCGCAGGGCGAGTACGTCTCTGGCGACTTCTTTCGCGGGCTCGCAGTGTCCCCGGCAGCAGGCCGCCTGATTGTTGCGGACGACGATCGAGTAGGTGCCGCGCCGGTCGCGGTCCTGAGCCGGGGCTACTGCGAGTCGCACTTCGGTGATGCCGCCAGCGCCACCGGGCAGCAGATTCTCATCAACAATGTGCCGTTCACCGTAATCGGCGTGACGCCCTCAGGGTTCTTCGGCGTCGATCCGGCGGCCGCGCCGCAGGTGTATCTCCCCATGCACGCCAGTCTGCGTCTTCGCTTCGACCCAGGGGCCGGGCGCGCGTACAGCGACCCGAATTACTACTGGGTCGAGGTGATGGGACGGTTGCGACCCGGCGTTGCCCTCGAGCAAGCCCAGGCTGCACTCGTAGGACCCTTCGCGCACTGGGTGGCCACGACCGCGACCAACGATGACGAACGCGCCAATCTCCCCGTGCTGCGCCTCACGGACGGGGCCGGCGGCCTCGACAGCCTCAGGCGTCAGTACGCCAAGCCGCTCTATCTGCTGCTGGCGATGGTGGGCCTCATTCTGGCGATCGCCTGCGCTAACACCGCGAATCTGCTGCTCGCGCGGGCTGCCGCGCGCCGGCGCGAGATGGCGGTGCGGCTCAGCCTGGGCGCCGGGCGGTGGCGCGTTGTCCGTCAGTTGCTAACGGAGAGCGTCCTTCTGGCCTCTCTCAGCGGTGCACTCGGGATCCTCATGGCCGTGGTCGGCATTCGTGTGCTGACGTCGTTGCTGGCCAATGGACAGGAGGGGTTCTCGCTGCACGCCGAACTGAACTGGCACGTGCTCCTCGTCACGCTCGCCCTGTCATTCCTGTGCGGCGTGCTGTTTGGCCTGGCGCCTGCCCTGCAGTCGACGCGCCCGACGCTGATGCCGATGCTCCGAGACCGATCGGTCAGCGAGCCGCGCGGGCGGGTGCGGGACAGGGTTCCGCGCCTGAACTTGACGCAGGCGTTGGTCGTGGCGCAGATGGCCATCTCGCTGTTCCTGCTGGTGGCCGCAGGGCTGTTCGTGCAGACGCTCGCGAATCTTCAGGCGATCTCGTTGGGCTTCAATCGTGAACGGGTGCTGCTCTTCCAGCTGAATGCGCCGCAGGCGGGCTATCCAGAGTCCAGGGTGGCTGCGCTGTACGCCGACCTGCGACGTCGTTTCGGCGACGTTCCTGGCGTCCGCGACGCGACGTTATCGCACGCATCGTTGATCCGGGCCGGCCGCTCGTTCCCGATCACCGTCGACGGCGTGTCAGCCCGCGGCACGCGGCTCCTGTTTACGGGGCCTCGCTTCTTCGCCACGATGCAGATTCCGCTATTACGCGGACGGGACATCGCCGAGGGCGATCGCCAAGGAACCCCGCCCGTCGTCGTCGTGAGCGACCTCTTCGCCAGAGCACACTTCGGCGAGACCGACCCGATCGGGCGACAGATAGAAGTTCGGGTCGGAGGCGCGCCGCTCCTGTTCCGCATTGTCGGGGTCGCCGTCGACGTGAAGTACGGCGGCCTCAAGCGCGAGATCCCACCGGTGGTCTACCTGCCGTACGCCCAGCTTCCGTCGCCGCAACTGCAGGAGATGACCTATGCGCTGCGCACCGACGGCGATCCGCTCCACTCCGTACCCGCCGTCCGGCAGATCGTGCACCAGGCGGACGACCGCGTGCCGCTCACCAATATCAGGACCCAGGAGGCGGATATCGACCGGACCATCAACCAGGAGATCGTGTTCGCCAGGCTGTGTAGCGCGTTTGCGATTCTTGCGCTGGTGATCGCCAGCGTCGGCCTGTACGCCACGATGGCGTATGCGGTGGCGCGACGTACGAACGAAATCGGACTGCGGATGGCTCTGGGAGCCGAACGAGGCGCCGTCATCTGGATGATACTGCGCGAGGTCTGCGTGCTGGCGGCGATCGGACTGACAATCGGCGTGCCGACCGCGCTCGCGGCATCGCGATTGACGCAGTCGTTCCTATTCGAGATCAAGCCGGGCGACCCTCGCGCGCTCGCGGTCGCGATGGCCATTCTCCTGAGCGCGGCGGTCGTTGCCGGCTACGGACCGGCGCGGCGTGCGTCGCGAGTGGATCCCATGATCGCCCTTCGCCACGAGTGACGACTTCCGCCGCGTTCATGGGAAGCCTCGCCACCACGCGAATGGTCGTGAATCATCCCGCCAATCACAGCCCAACCGAGGCCTTCCCGCGCGGTCTGGGAGAATGAGGCCCCGCGCCGCCACGTCGCCAAGCATGGCCTCCGAAGCACGGAGTCCGCTCACAGGTTCTACCTGAGATTGGCGTTCGTCGACTTCCGTCCAGGGCGGCCAACGACAGGCGCGCACTCCCATCATTGGCGGCCAGCCTGGCACCGCAACGTTGAGCCGCAGGCGTCGGGAGATTCCTCCTGACGCCGCAGGGGCTTTCGATTCACGGTCGGGCCGGTCGAAATACCCTTGGCGACTAGGTAGGAGTAACCACGGCCCCTTAAATCGGTGGCGCCGCCGGTCCTGGACTCGCGCCCATCCGTCTTCGTTTAGATCCGGCGTTCAAACAGCGCAAGACATCGTCCCATCCTCTTCTATGCGAAGCCGGCGGGTCAATCCAAACGGAGCGTCGAATCGAGTGCGAATCCTGTCAACCGGCGGCGCGGCGAAGACTCGCTTCGTCGTTCCTGACATCAGCCAGTTACGCACACGAGCCGCTCACCCCAAGGGTCCCGTTTGGAGGAGCGCGGGCTGGGCCTCGATCGGTAGAATGCCTGCGTGGGACCCCTCACCGTCCCGCCGCCGGTCAGCAACGCCATCGATCACGTCGAGGTACGCACTGTGCGTTCGGGACTGGACGGCGGCAGAACAGTCCCGCGCCGCGTGTCTTGGGCGAGCGCGCGGCTCGCCGTCTGACGAGAGGACAAGACGATGCCCAGGCGCGCAGATCGTCGTACGTTCCTGGCGACCAGTGCTCGAGCTGTCATCGGTACGGCGGCTTGCACTCACTTTGGCTGTCGCCGCGACAACACCAGAGCCAAAGATGCGCACCGCACCGGCTTCGATCAACTCGTCGTGGACCTGGAGCAACGAATCCCCAAGACATTGCGAGACAACGCGGTGCCGGGCTGTTCCATCGTCCTCGTGCGAAAGGGCGCGGTGGCCTGGAGCCGTGGATTTGGTGTGGCGGACAACGTCTCCGGCGTGCCGGTAGACAATCGCACCGTCTTTGGGGCGCAGTCGATGAGCAAGCCGGTCTTCGCGTATGCGGTCCTGAAGCTCTGTGAGATGGGGGTGCTCGATCTTGATGCCCCGCTTACCCGTTATACGCCTGAGCGTTGGGTGCCCAACGACCCGCGCCTGGATCTGATCACCGCCCGTCACGTGCTGTCGCACACGTCTGGATTTCAGAACTGGCGCGCGTCACGGGAGCCGCTTTCGATCGATTTCACACCCGGCGCTCGATGGCAGTACTCCGGCGAAGCCTATAACTTCCTTCAGTCCGTGGTGACTCGATTAGCGGGGCACACGGATCCCGCCGTTTGCGGCACCTTCGAAGCGGACCTCAGGGTCTGCGCGACCGATATCGACGCCTACATGAAGGCTCATCTTTTTATCCCATTCGGGATGCTCTCCAGTGGATACCTGTGGGACGACGCTTGGGCGGCCCGCGTCGCCACATCACACGACGCGAAGGGTATGCCTCTCGCGAAACGCCGTCCCAACGCCTCGGGAGCGGCTCGATACGCGTCGTCGGGCGGTCTGTACGCCACCGCGACCGACTACGCACGGTTTCTGATCGAGGTCATCAATCCCAAACCTGCTGACGCGTTTCGCCTGACGGCTGGCAGCCTCCAGATGATGACGCGACCAGTGATAGCGGTCCCAGACGACGCCGCGGCGCTGCCTGGCGATCCCCGCGGCACGTCGTGGGCGCTGGGGTGGCAAGTGGTACCGACGATGGACGGCAGCGTCATCGCGCACGGAGGAGACGTTGAAGGATCTCACTCGTTCGCCGTGGCCTCGGTCAGCCGCCGGTCAGGCTATGTGATCATGACGAACGGCGAGAACGGCTGGAAGCTGACCCACCAATTGATCACGGCCGCCGAGATGCATCGACTCC
>Ga0207701_10000110_pt1 | contig 74503 bp, 75 predicted proteins | sample KBSSwiSSwithPhiX_FD_184294 | JGI IMG/M metagenome (GOLD analysis project Ga0207701, IMG submission 184294) | Switchgrass rhizosphere bulk soil microbial communities from Kellogg Biological Station, Michigan, USA, with PhiX - S5 (SPAdes) (version 2) | ecosystem: Environmental > Terrestrial >... | reverse complement strand
ACGACGTTCTCGAGCTGCCCCAGAGGGGAGGTACGCAATGACGACCTTCAAGTCGACGGTGCTCGCGGTCGCATTGCTGATCGTCACGGCGGCGATGGTCTACGCGCAGAACCCGATGCTCCTGCGCTGGGACAAGGCCGCGCCGTTCCCGGAGCCTGAAGAAGAGCTCTATGGCGTCCAGGCCGGCGGCAAGATGTACGTCATCGGCGGCTTCAGCGAAAACGGGAAGCCCGCGCCCGCAATGGTGTACGAGTGGGATCCGGCTGCGGACAAATGGACGAAGAAAAAGTCAATTCCTGTGCCTGTGCATCACCAGGCGCAAGCCGAATACAACGGAAAGATTTACGTGTTCGGCGGATGTCAGCGGCCGTTGTCAGGTCCGGGAATGGGCGGCTGGGAGCCGGTCGACAATTCGTGGGAGTACGATCCGCGCACCGACACCTGGCGTGCCCTCGCGCCGATGCCGATCAAACGCTGTTCGGCGATCGCCGAGCAGGTCGGCGGAAAGATTTACGTGATTGGCGGCGCCACGATCATGGAGAACTCCGGTGAGACGGCGCTCTTCGGCAATCGTCCCGCGCGCGTCCTCGGCATCAATCAGGTGTACGACCCGGCCACCAACACGTGGGCCAATCGCAGCCCGATGCCGACGACACGAAACCACGCGTTCTCGGGCGTGGTGAACGGAAAGATCTACGTGATCGGCGGACGCCTTGGTGCCGCCCACGTAACCGCCTCGAGCAATACCGATGTCGTCGAGGAATACGATCCGGCGCGCGACCTGTGGGGCGCGGTGAAGTCGCGCATGCCGACGCCGCGCAGCGGCGGCGGCTGGGGCACGTACAACGGCCGGATCTATGTCGCGGGAGGAGAAGGGCAGCACGAGCGGGCGAATTATTCGTTCCGTGCGCTCGAGGCTTACGAGCCCGCAACCAATCGCTGGATTGTCCTGCCGTCGATGCCCACGTCGCGCCATGGAGTGGCAGGCGCATTCGTCGGCAACAAGTTCCACCTGGTAAGCGGAAAACCTGAGGGCGGAAGCCTGCCGGATCTGGCGTTCAAGGGATTGCCGGCGCACGATGTGCTCGAGATCCCGGCCAGCTTCGGAACGAACTGAACAGCGACAGTGACGAAACGCCGACTCAAGACTCAGGGCTCGAGGCTCACGCACGCTTCCCCGAGCCCGGAGCCTTGAGTCTTGAGCCGTGAGTAAGGTGGTATGTGATGAACAAGACAGTCACGATCGGCCTCGCACTGCTCGTCGGGCTGCTCGTCGGAATTCCGGTGGGCGGACGCTTGATGCCGCAGGAGAACACGCAGGCGGCGGCAGCGGCACCCGCGAACCGATCGTTTTCAGCCGTGCCTGAGGCGATTGGCGCCGAAGACATTTCCGGCCCCTACGATGTGGTGCAGGGATGGCCCAAAGATCTCGCGTCGCTTCCGGGTCACGACAAGTGGACGTGGGGTGGCGCGCGCGGAATCTTTGCCGAGAATCCCGATCGCGTGTATCTGCTGCAGGGTGCTGAACTGCCAGCCCTGAAGCGACCGCAGACGCGGGTGCTGCCCGAAATTGGTCCGAACGTTCAGTTCCCGATTGGCGGTGTACCGTGGCGCAACGCAAACAGTGCGGCGCCACCGGGGGCGGGCGGATCCGGACAGGATCCCGAGAAGGGAATGGAGCAGTGGCGCGGCTCGTCACCTCCGTACCGCGAGCTTGGTACCGATGCTCGCTGGGAAGATTGCCTCGTCGTCGTGAACGCGCAAGGCGACATCATCGAGCGCTGGACGCAGTGGGACAGCATGTGGCGGCGTCCGCACTCGGTATACGTGAGCCCGTACGATGCGGAGAAGCACGTGTGGGTCGTGGATGACCACACGCATGCCATCTACAAGTTCACCAACGATGGCAAGAAGCTGGTGCAGACCATCGGCACGCCGCGCATGCCGGGCGCCGACGCGACGCATTTCAATCGTCCGACGTTCATGGCATGGATGCCGGACGGCAGCTTCTACATCGCCGATGGATACAACGGCACACGCGTCGCGAAGTTCGATGCACAGGGGAAGTTCCTGTTCGACTTCGGTCAAAAAGGGGATTCGGGAAAGGAGACGCGTCCGGGGTACATGAACAACGTGCACGGCGTCGCCGTCGATGTCGAAACGCGTCGCGTCTTCGTCAACGACCGCGACAACCACCGGATCCAGATCTTTGACGAAAACGGGAAGTACCTCAACGAGTTCAAGATTGGGGTGAGTCCGTCGAGCCTCCACTTCGTGCAGATCGGCGCGGACCGTACCATCGCGACCTTCGATCGCAACACGCACAAGATGCTGAAGTACGACCTCGATGGCCATCTGATTTATGCGTGGGGGACCGTCGCCGATTTCCCAGGCACCCTGTGGGGTGTTCACGGAATGAGCACCGACCAGGAGGGCAACTTCTACGTCGCGGAAGTTGATGCGGGACGGTTCCAGAAGTTCCGTCCGCGGGCCGGTGCCGACCCGGCGACGCTGATCGGCAAGCCCGTCTACTCGGCCTGGCAGTAAACCGAGCGGCGAGGAGCAGTAACCCAATCGCCAGGAGGGCAGGTCCGTTTGGACCCGCCAGAGGAGTCGTCATGCGGTTGATCCTTGCGGTTGCTCTCACGGCGTCTTTCGTGTGCGTGCGGGCCGCTCTCGCAGACGCGCAGACGTGGAACCCACCTGCTGACAGCCAGCGCTGCCCATCGAAGTGGGGCGCCGGCGATCAGCGCGGCGCGGCGAACCATATGAAGGCGGAGACCGTGCTCCGCGCGGCGCGGCTCATTCGGACGGGGCAGGTGTTCGAGCTCGGCCGCCGGCTCGAAGCGGGAATGCCGCTGCAGACGACTCGCACCTTCGAGCTGCATACCAAGCGCACCGCGCCCCTTGCCGGCTCCAATCGCCGCGGCAGCAACGAGGAGGTCGTGCTGGCGGAAATCGGCCAGGTCGGCACCCAGTTCGACACCTTCGCGCACCAGACGATTGGCGACAGTCTCTACAACTGTTTCAAGCTCGACGACATTGCGACACGCAACGGCTTTTCGAAGCTGGGCATCGAGAACATCGGCGGGCTGATGACGCGCGGCGTCCTTCTGGACATTGCGGCCCTCAAAGGCGTGGAGATGCTACCCGATGCGTACGAGATCACGGTCGCCGATCTTCAACAGGCGCTGCAGCGGCAGCAACTCACATTGCAGCCGGGGGACGCCGTCATCCTCCACACCGGGTGGGGTCGGCTCTGGGGCAAAGAGAACGATCGGTATATGAAGAGCAACCCGGGGATCGACGTGGCCGCATCCGAATGGTTGGCGCGACAGGACCCGATGTTGATCGGCGCCGACACGGCGCCCATCAACGTCACGCCGAGCCCAGACCCAAAACTATCCAATCCGGTGCACCAGATCGCGCTGGTGGTCAACGGTATTTTTCTGCTGGAGAATCTGAGGCTCGACGAGCTCGCCACGCAGCGCGCGTACGAGTTCGCGCTGATCGTCGAGCCGCTGAAGCTGGTGGGCGCCACAGGTTCGAGCGTGGCGCCAATCGCCGTCCGATAGGCGTACTCCGCCCGCCGTAGAGGCCGACCTTCAGGTCCGCCTACTTCTTGTTCCGTCCGTAGTTGTCCTTCGCCGCGGCATCGATCAGATTCGCCGTCTCGGTGTTTTCGCAGGACGTCTCCATGATGTGCTCGAACGGCGCCCGCACCAGCTTCGTCGTCGACGCCTTCCACGTTCCGGTCAGCACGTTCGGATCGTCAGCGGTAACGTTGATCTCGAGCGTGTCGGCGTCGATGAGACGGTACGTTTCGACCATGTGCAAGGCATCGGAGTGAAACGACACGTCTCCGTGATGGTGCAGCCAGTTCCGGTCGCTGAAGTTCGTGACGTCGACGATCAGCGTGTCGCCTTCCCAGCGACCGACGGCGTCGCCACGGTTTGAGGGGACGACGTCATCGCGATGCGGCCTTCCGTCGGTCGGAATAATCCGGAACCCGTGGTACGTCTCGATGAGCTGAAACATCGTCTTGGGAGTCATGACGATCTCACCGACGAGGCCATTACCGACCAGCGGTGTCGGGCCGATGATGCTCGGAATGCACCACAGCGCCGGATCGTCCTTGTCGCTTAACGTCTTCGCCTTCGCCATGACATCGGGCTTGTAAAGACTTCCGAACGAGTTTGCGCCGATACCCTGACGCTCTCCCTCGCGGTACACGGCAGTCGCCTGCGCCGGAATCAGATCGTGCCCGGGCCACCAGACGCCAGTCATGTCCGGATGACCGTCAGCCGTGCGTGGAATCGGCTTCGATTGGGCCGCGACCGGTGTAGCGCTGACCAGGGCGATGGACACGATCGCGATCGCGATGATGAATGCCTTCGTCATGTCGAACATCCTTCCTCTATCTGTTTGCGTCCGGTTCGTTGCCCTTCGGCCCGATGATATAAGAGCGGCCGTCGGCGAGGATGATTTCCCGCGCCGCTCCCTCGTTCTTGGTCACATCGCGCGCGTGACAACCCCTGATCGTCACGGTCGAACCCACTTTGAACACGTCTGGTTTTACCCCGCTCCGAATGAGCGCCGTCGGCGTCTGTGCCTCGAATCCCCACTGCGCGACGTTGCCGTTCGCGTCCTTGACGTCGAGGTAGATCCAGGAGTGCGGATTGGCCAGCTTGACCTGGGTGATGACGCCCTGGACCGTGATGAGCGCGTTGGCATCGAAGGCCGCTGCAAATGAGTGATGCGCGGAGACCGGTAAGGCCGTCAGCGCACCGAGCACGACGATTGCGGCCGGAACCGCGAAGACCCTGCGTTTCATCTCAACACCTCGTTTCAGAAGTCCAGCTGCGCACTGATCTTGAGGAAACGGCCCACCATCACGATCTGCGGCACCCGATAAGTCCCGTAGGCCGTGCTTTCCGTGAGGACCGCGTTCGAATTGAACGCGTTGTAGAGATCAAGATTCAGCGCTGTTCGGCGCTGTCCGAATCTCAGGATCTTGCCGACGCGCAGGTCGAGCTGATTGACGCGGTCGCCGTACAGCGCGCCGGCAGAGGCCGTCGTCGGCGTCGCGGCCAGCGCATTCGACCCGAACAGATTCACCTGCGCGTTCGGTGCGTTCCCCGACAACGGCCGTCCAAGTGATTGTGCCGCCAACGCCGTTGGCGCGTTGAATGTCGCCTGGACGATCGGACCGGGATTGCTCTGGAACGAACCGCCGACCTGGACGTCCAGCCGTGGGATGGTGTACGACCCGAGCGCCTTGACCTGCGTCAGCCACGGCGAGTTCATGCTGCAGTACCCAAGCGGCAACGCCGTCGTGGCGGTGCTGATCAGCTCCGGAAGCTTCGCAACGACGTCGCAATTGTCAGTACTGGTGCGGCCTGTGCTGACGCCACCCTGGATCGTGAGGCCGCGCGTCAGTCGAGCATTCGCGCTGAAGTCAACGCCGTTCCAGTGCTCGATCTGCGTACCGTAATTCGAAGCGAGCGTCACGAAATTCTGTGCCGGCACGCTGAACTTGGACGGCGTCACGTTAGAGAGCCCACAGATCTGATTCGCGCCGCCACCTGGCAGCCGCCCATCGGCGGGAGCGGTGATGCAATAGCTATCGAAGTCGGCGGGCGCAAGCGCCAGATTGTCGATCACACCGAAGTTCCCGTACCAGCGGCGGAAATAACCGACGTCCATTGACACGCGCGGCAACACCTGGTGCTGAACGCTCGTGGCGAACTCCCAGTCGAAAGGACGGTTTCCCCAGCCCGTGGTCGCTTTCGGATCGTACGTGGTGCTGGGGTTCGCTTTGCCGAAGTTCGGATCGTTCAACGGACCGCATTCGCCGTTCGCGGCTGGGCTCGTCAGATCGCAATCAGGAACGAAATTCCGGTTGCCGTCGCCCCACGTTCGGGTGGTGCTATGGACGACCCGGTTATATGGCGCCTGCGTTCCGTAGGTGAATGCCGGTCCGTCCGATCCGATCAGATACTTGTTCAGGCTCACCTTGAGAGCTGTTTTGCCGTTCCCGAAGAGGTCGTACGCGGCGCCCATTCGCGGCGTGATGTCCTTCCAGTTCGAGTTCGGGGTGCGCGGAAGCGTGAAGTTGCGGCCGGGCGCAAACTGAATCGGACCGTACGTTTCGCCGGGAAAACTACTCTTGAACGAGTCAAACCTCACACCACCCGTCAGCGTGAGGCGCGTGATGGTCCATCTGTCCTGCGCGTACACACCGAGATCGTGATCGAGGTTCCAGCCATCGTGGTACGGCGTCGCGTACACGGTGATCAGATTCGGCACGCCGTTGTTGAATCGGTAGTAGAGATTCTGTCTGCCATTGAGGAACAGCAGCGCGTCGATGTCGCCGTCGCCATTGTTGAAACCGACCTTGAACGCATGCGCACCGGTGATATACGAGGCCGCCGCGCGATACCGCAAATCGTGCTGCCAGCGATCGGCGAAGCCCGCCGGGCGCAGCTTGTAATTGATCTGACTGGACTGCTCGAGTACGCCGATCACATCCGGATTGGTACCCGCGTACGGGAACCAGCCCCACCGGTGGTACTGGTGAAACATCCCCGCTTCGAGCAGCAGTCGTGAGGTCACCGGCGATGTCCATTCGGTGGTGAGCAGGTGGTGCGGCCATCCCCAGTGATTGTCGAACCCGGGCGATGTGGTTGCGCGAATCGCCGACGGGCAGGTGCACATGTGCTCCTTCGCAAACGAGAATCCGAACTTGTTCCTCTGCGTGGCCTGCCATGTCAGGCGGACGTTCCCTTCATTCCACATCCCGTCATTGGAGATCCGATGGTTCGGGTCCTGGTTGAGCGTCCAGGCGTTCGGGTCGTTATAGGTGGTGTCGAAGAACATACCGCCGACCCAGTTCTGCGCGATCTGCAGCCGATGCGATGCGTAGAACCACAGCTTGTTCTGCAGGATCGGGCCGCCGAATGCCGGATTCAGATCGGCGACCTTCTTGAGAGCGTTTGGCGTCGTGAAGCCTCGCGCCTTCAAACTGTCCGTGAAGTTGTTGCTCTGCATCGACTCGTTTGCAAACGAAGCGAACATGAGCCCCCTGAAGGTGTTGCCGCCCTCCTTCGGAATCACGTTGACGCGCACGCCACCTTCCGCCGCCTCCGCGGAGACACCGGAGGTGTCAATCGTCACTTCCTGCGTGCTGCCCATGTTCGGTACGTACGGGGTGTTGTTCACACCCGCCGACAGCATCAACGACAGGCCGTTCATCGTCGTCCGCTGATCGAGGCCACGGCCGCCGTGCGACGCGAGCTGCGAGACCGCGTTGCCGCTGCTGCCGCCGACGTCCTGCGTGCCGACGCCGTTGAGGGTGAGACCTCCTGAGACGCTGACGCCGGGGAGCAGAACCCCGAGGTTCTGTACAAGCCGGCCGGTTGGAACGGCGTCGATGACGGCGTGATCGAGCACCTGTTGGCGGGTGGTGCTCTGGATATCGACGATCGGCGTTTCGCCGCTGACCGTGATCGTTTCTTCGACCGTGCCGACCCTCAGATCGGCATTGACCGTCGCGGTGAACGCGCCGCTCAATTCAAGGCCTTCGCGCTTGACCGTGCTGAAGCCGGGAAGCGTGAAGGTGACCGTATACGTGCCGGGCCGCAGGTCGACGATCTTGTACTGACCGGTGCCGTCGGTGACGACCGACCGCGTCCGTTCGATTAGAGCCGGACTCGACGCTTCAACGGTGGCGCCTGGGAGAACGGCGCCGGATGCGTCCTTGACTATTCCCGCGATTGAGGCTTGGGCGTACGTAATGGCAGGAATGAAAACGATCGACACGAGCGCCAACAGGATCCGGGACCATACGCGCATAAGTCCTCCATCCGATGCGAGAACCCGGCGGCAGGAAAACGGACGATACGTGGGTCGCTAATCCGCCGTCACACTAGGGCGGAAGGCGGGCATCTGTCAACATTGCGCGCTACAATTCGGGCCTCGCAGGAGGTCGCGATGAGGATCCTTCTCTCTGTTGCGCTGATACTCTGCTTCGCCTCGCTTGCCGTCGGTGAAGAAGTGAAGGTCTACGCAGCGGCGGCGGTGAAGTCCCCCTTCGTCAAACTGGCCGAGGAGTACGAGAAAGCATCGGGTCATACCGTGGTCTTCGTATTCGACACCGCGGGAGCGACCGAGCAGAAGTTTCGCGCGGATCCGTCGGCTGCGCTGCTGGTCACGACGGAGACCCTGATTTCCGAGAGGCTCAAGACCGGGATGCTCAAAGACGGAAGCAACCGTCGCCTGGGCGCCACCGTCGCGGCCTTCGCGGTGCCTCCTGGCGCTCCCAAGCCGGACATTTCTACGCCGGCAAGGCTGAAGGCGACGCTGCTCGCGGCTCGTCGAATCGCATTCTCTGATCCGGCACGTGGCGCGACCGTTGGAACGCACTTCACGAAGGTTATCGAGATGCTCGGAATCAAGGACGAAGTCCTGCAGAAAGCCACAATCGCTCCCGACGGTGTCGAAACGATGCGACTCGTGCTCGACAAGACAGTCGATCTCGGCGTCAGTCAGATGAGCGAAGTCGTCCAGGCGAACCGCGATGCACTGGTCGGTCCGTTTCCAGGCGAGTTCGATCTGGCGACGACGTTTTCCTTCTGGCACCGGGCGGATGTCTCTCCGGCGGTCAGAGATTTTGTGGCGCTCATCGAGAGCCCGGCAGGTCAGGCGAGGCTTGCCGCCGAAGGCTTCCGCGTGCCTCGGGAACGATAGCGGCGAAGAAGAACCGTCGGGAAAGAAAGCTCTCGTCAAGGTAAGACCGGCACCAGCTCTCGACCCCGAAGGAGCAACCACGCGAACGCGATACCGGCAACCAGGATGAGAACGTTCCCGATCTGGCTAAGGAGAACTTCCGCCAGGATGATCTCCCCCATGATCAGGATTGCGCCAAGCCCAAAGCAGAGTGCCGGCCAGCGAAATGGGCCCGTCGTCGAAGCGAGCGGCGTTACGAACAGCGCGGTGCCGATGAAGAACGCGAGCAGACCCGGCATCAGCGCCCCCAGGACCGCACCCGACTGGAAGATCTCGAAGAGGGCGACTGCGGCTGTTTGGTCAGCGCCCTGGGAGACAAAGCGCCCGAGCAGCATCTCACACACGAAGACCGCCGACAACGCGCCCACCGAGGCGACGAGGAGTACGCGTGCCGCGTAAGCGGCCGCTGGGCGGCGCTTCGCCACCACCTCGCTCAGCGCGAGGATACCCGGGACGAACACGAGCATTCCAACGAACAACAGAAGGTGGGCTACGTACCATCGCGAGGCGGACTCGGCGACGATGGCCACCTGTGCCGCCGCGTCCCAGGTCTCGTGCGGATGCATGAGGTCCCCGACACTCATGAACGTTGGGGCCACGATCAGGCTCGCGGCTCCTATTACGGTGCGATATCGGTTCGGGAGCGGTGCAGCGTCCAAGTTGGCACCTCCTGTAGTGCACTCCTCATAACGCACCCAACGCGTTTGGACAGGTCGGGAGTGCCCGAGTGCGATCGACCTCCCATCGCTTGTCGGTCTAACGGATTGGTGCTCACCCGCGCCGCGCGCCGTCACGATTCCACCGGCGCGCGGCGTCATGTGCAGCACCTGTTAGGCGTCTCTATACAGCTGCCGGAATCGGATTAGCACTGTTCCAAATCGCGCGCGCGAGTTTCCAGGCACCGTCGGCATCACGCTCCCAGATCCAGAGGCAGGTACCCCCGTCCTGAATTGCCGAGGCGCCGCTCCTCGGCGTCAACACGATCGCGTAGGACCCGCCGATCAACGACACAATCCCCCGATCCCATCAACTCGTCTGACGACATGGCAATCTGTGTTGTGAACTGCTTGATGGTTATCGGCGTTCATTGATCTGAGCCAGCCTTCACGAACCTGAGCGATGGAAGCCACCTCTGAGGCGGTCGGTGCCTGATTGATCGTCATGGATGTCTCCTTCAACAAGTTGGCCGCGCTCGACGCGTCGGCCGATCCATGCCTTCCGTCCTTATGATCAAGAACGCCTAACGGATAGGTTTCAGCCGCGGCGGCTCATGATTCGCCGACGCCGACGGCTGCAAACCGTGTTAGGCGCGTGGTGATTGCATTTTGGTGCGCCTCATTTTTGAGTTGGCGACAACGTTACGCCGAGTTGTCGCATTAAGCCCAGCGAATCATCCACGAACCAACCTTCCACGATCTGATTCCCCTGGACCCGTAGGAAGTCGGCGCCAAACCAGTTCACCGGCTTACCCGTCGGTCGAACGCCTTCGAACTGACCGTTCTGCGTCCCCTGGACCGTGTACCAAATCCCTACCTTATCTCCTTCAGCGACGATCTCAACGATCGTGACTCGGAGATCTGGGAAGGCCCTGAACCGTTCGGTCATGTTCTGCTTCAGCCCCATACGGCCGATGCGTGATCGGTTGACGGTAAAGTTCTCTCTGAACACCACGTCGATCACATTCAAGTCTCGTTTGTTAAAGCCTTCCTCTATCCACCGCCGAACGAGAACCTTGTTTCGTTCCAGGCTGACTTGTCCTTCGCCTTGTTGGGATTGAGCAACGGCAATGAACCGCGCGCCACCCACACCGACCAGGGTAGAGAATACGAGCCACAGAAATACCAGCTCTCGTCTCGTCATCTCTTTCTCCTCATTTGGTCCTATGTTGAGTCGGCCAGTGCCGAAGCAGTCGACACCTCTGGATGCGGCAGGGATGATACCGCCTAACGTATTAGGCTCACGCGCGGCCCACCAACAGGTGAGAAACACCGCCAACTTCAAAAAGCCGTCGCGTGCAGCCGCTGGTTAGGCGCCCCGGAGTATTACGGGATTTCACCAGCAGTTCTCCCATTGGGTGGTCCGGCTATTGTCCATACAGCACGATTTCCCCAACTCCAGTTGCATGACGCAGCATAAGTATCATCGAATGTAACGGTGAATGATTGGAGTTGTGGCCAATTAATTCTTACTTTCGTCGGGGTATAGTCGATCCAGAAATACCGAAACGATGTGACAGGATATTCACCACGACGAAGAGTGACAATAAAATGGTGAGACCGTGTTACGGGGACAGGAACTTCGCGCACTGTCAGAGTGAAAGGAGCGATGCCAGGATTGAATTCGGCCTCCGCCACCACCTTGCCATTTCGCCAAATTCTCCACCCACTTTCGAAAATTAGAAACATAACGACGATAAGTATCGGGCCCAGGAAAGCCCATTTCGACTGACCTCGTTTCCAACTTATGAAAGCACCAACGGAACTTGCTACTAACACGAAGAGAAGGGGTAAGTAGTCGTCTATTTTCATAAAAATATCACGTTAGGCGCCTAACGTAATGCCGCTCAGCCGCGAGCGCGCTCACCTTGATTTCAATTGAGCTCGGCGCGGCCGTGCCGCTCGTCGGCTGCAGCCGCTGTTAGGCAGCCCGCAACATCCGAGTTCGTTGACTAGCCGCCGGCACACTGTCGCTCCCATTCAGTTTGAGCCCGTTTGCGGCCCCTCTCGTCGCAGTCATTGCACGTAATTTCTGCAGGCGGCGCTCGCACGTCCACCTTCGTGGACTCGGAGACAGCAGGCTTGCCGCGCTTGCGAAGCGCTTTGCTCGACACGAGGGTGAAATTGAATTGGACGACTTGCCGTCGTTGCGTCTCTGGAACTGCTTCGAAACGCCATTGCTTGGCCGCCGCCAGCGCCACTGGTTGCAGTAGCGGAGGACCGAAGATCACTTCCGCGCTGCTCACAGTTCCGGTATCGTCGAATGACACCAGCACCGAGACGATGCCTTGAACACACGCAGTCCGCGCTAACGGCGGATACTCCGGAATTACCCGGTTCACTGGAGTGGCACCGTCGAAGCGGCTTCGGCCTTTGGTTGTCTGTGCGCTCGCCAACCCACTCGCCAACATTAAAACGAGACAGACGATGATCGTTCCGGACATCACGCGCACAGATTCATTGCTCCCTAATCAGCCGACGTTGCTTGAGCGGCCTAACTACGTACTAACTAGACCTCTCCTAGATGCCGGCTTTGCAGCCAACCGCAGCATCCACACGTCCGGCGTTCTCTGCGAGTCGTTGACCCGCCGGATCCTAGCACTGCCCGGTACGCTCCCGCCGAGATCTGTTGGCTGCAAAGGCCAACTCCAGGAAGTGGCGGGTTACCCTGCGGCGCTTACAGGCGTAAGGCGGCGGAGCCCGTGGCCGCGATGCACGGCAGCTCGCAGGTGGAGAAAGGGTTCGAGTCTGAATTCGCTCAGGCGCTGGCAGCTGTTAGACGGCGAGGCGTCGCCGCGTAACACGGTCACAGCCGATCCACGGGGCTTCGCACCCTTAATCCCCCGCGATTGATGACGTGCGTGTAAATCATCGTCGTGCTCACCTCGGCATGCCCAAGCAGTTCCTGAACGGTCCGGATGTCATACCGTCCTCGAGCAGATGCGTCGCAAACGAATGCCGGAACGTATGACAGCTGGCCTTCTTCGGAATTCGTGCTTTCCGCACCGCATCCGCGACGGCGCGCTGAACAGCCGACTCGTTGCAGATGAAACCGGCACGGGGGGCCCACCGTGCGTCCCGGCAATCCGCCCCGCGGGGAATACGAACTGCCACGCCCACTGCGAGCCTGCGTTGGGATACTTTCGATCGAGCGCGTCCGGCAGCGGGGCGCGCCCTAGTCCACGGGCCAGATCTGTCATGCGCCGATGCCCGACCGCTGAAAGATGCGCACCGCAGCCCGCTCCGTGATCGCAGACGGCAGCATCGTCACCCGATCCTTGCGCCCCTTCCCCCGGCGCACTGTGATCTGATGCCGCTCGAAGTCGATGTCCTTCACCCGCAGATCGAGCGCCTCCTGCAGCCGTATTCGCGCGAGGATGGCCGACACGGATCGCCTCGCGCACCTGTCGAGATCGCGGATCCGCGCCGCTGTCGCAACGCGTCGTACAGCAAGAAGGCACGGAGCAATGAATCTCCGTTCCGACGTGAGCCCTCGCTTTGAGCCCTTTACGTCCAGTAGGGTTGTTCGGGGTTGGGTGCAGCGGTCAGTTCCAGACGAACGGCGGTATCGCTGGCAATATCGACGGTCATCGAAACCATTTCATACCCGTTCTTCCACGTGCCCACGTGGTGTGGGCCGCCCGGCACGTCCACGTGCGCGATCCCGACGTCATTAGACGTTCCTCGGAACCTGCCTAATCTCAGTTCGACGCCACCAAGCGGCAGGCCGCTGTCCTTGTCAATCACCTCGAGCGTGACGCGGTGTTCGAGCGGCCTGCTAACAAAGAACGTCACAACGGACGTCGCCTCGGCATGCGGCGACGCTGGTGAGGCGTGGACATTCAACGAGACATCGCCTTCGCGCTCGGGAGCGACGAGATCAACCTCCGTCCAGTAGAGCGCTGCGGTTGCGGGCCACGGTGCGGATCCCAGCGTTCCGGCGCCGATGTGTTCGCCGGTCTCGTTGTAGACCTCGACGCAGGTGCCAGACAGATTGCATCCGTCGGGACAGCTGACGCCGACCTTCAGCTTCGCGCGGCGTCCGGCGACGATGGGTGACGGCAGGTCCCAGACGGCAAGACTGATCTCGTGACTCACCGATCGGTCGGCTTCGACCGGCCAAGGTCGCGGAACTTGTTGTAGCCGTCCACTTCGTTCATCGGCGCGCAGATACTCTCGGTGATGCCGGCGAACAGCCCGTTCCACCCGAAGTAGGTCATCGCCTCGTCCGGCGTCCGCTTGTAGATCTTCTTCGAGCCGACGTACGGAGCCGTGTAGTACTCCGGATCGTAGAGGGTCATCTGCAGTTCGAGCGTGTTGTAGTCGACACGCCGCCACTGTTCCTCGATCCGCGCATGAAAGCTCTTGGGATTGCCAACGTTGTCGAGCCACGCACGGTCGTCGAGGCCCACCGTGTTGACGACGAGCGTATTGCCGTTCCACTTCGCGACGGAATGTCCGTACCAAGCCGGCCCGAGATTCTCGAGGTTTTCGCCGGACGGCACCGGCCGTCCATCGGTCCACAGCATCCGGATTCTGTGCTCCGACTGGAACAGCTGCAGAATTCTGTTCGGCGTCATGATGAATTCCATCGGCTCGTCGTCGTTGACGAGCCGCGGAAACCCCATCGGATTGCATGCGTACCACGGGGCGTTGCCGTTGGCGCCACCGGCGTCCGGCATGCGACCGGCCTTGGCGGCCTGCCCAGCGGCCGTCAGCGGAGGCGCCGGCGTGCCTAGAGAGTGATCGTTCTTCGTCAACTGCCAGATGCCCGACAGATCGTGCGGATCAACTTTCTTGTTGCTCGCCTGCGCGTCGTACCGGGCCTTGTACTTCGATTTCTCGTCCTGCGCCTGCACGACAGCAGCGAGTAACAACACGACGATCATCGGTGTGAGACGCCGCATGGATGGTCTCCTAGTTAGCGGGATTCTCGCCGTTGTCCCGCGACATGATTTCGGAACCATCCGCGAGGACGATCTTGACGACGATCGCGGTCGGCGCGCCGTTGGCGGCGGGATTGACGATTGCCGTGATTGGCTGGCCGACCTTCAGCGTGTTGCGGTTATATCCCTCCTGCGCCAGTGTGCTGACGCCGGAGTTCTCGAAGCCCCAGGTCACAACCTTCCCGTCGGCGTCTTTCACGTCCATGTAGATCAGGACATGCGGATTGCGCCACTCGACGCGCGAGACGGTTCCCTTCAGCGTGACTCGCTTTTTCATATCGTAGGTCGCGCCCCTGCCGTGATGCGCAAGCAGGGACGCTGACAGAACGGCAATCAAAGCGACAAGCGTCAGCAGTCTGTTCATGATTGTTTCCTGGCACGCGCGGCCTCGCGTCCTGCGATACGACCGAACACGGTCACTCGCGGGAGTCCGTGCAGCGCGAAGCCGCCTGCGGATTCGCCGGCGCAATAGAGTCCCGGAATGATCTGCCCGCGAATATCGAGCACTTCGCAGCGGTCGTTGGTGCGCAGGCCGGCGAGCGCGTCGTGCAGAATTGGCGTGGCCCACGCGGCGTGGAACGGCGGCTTCTCGATCTTGAACATCAGGCCTGGTCTGCCGAACTCCGCATCTTTTCCTGCATCCACTGCGGCGTTGTACTTCGCGACCGTGTCCGCGAGCGCCTGCGGCGGCATCGGCGCGAGCTGATACGGGTTTGCAATCTTCCGCGCCAGCTCCGAGAGCGTGTCCGCCGTGAAGAACCAGCCGTTCGGATCGACGTTGGGAGGCTTCGGATCCCATTCTTCCCGTCGCACGGCATCGGCGTCGAAGATCGCCCAGATGGGACCGCCGCCGTTCAACTTGCGGCTCTTGGCATCGGTGTCATGTCTGCCAAGACACGCATTCAGGAATCCGTAGGTGTCGTCGAGTTCATTCCAGAATCGTCTGCCGAACTGGTTGACGCAGATCAGATCCTGATAACTCTTCACTGTCAGCCCCGCGCCGCCGACTTGCGGAAACATCGGGCTGTTTGGGTTCCATCGCAGGTTCTCGTATCCGTAGCGCGCCCCGATGTGACGCGTCTTGGTGACCGAGCGGCCATGCTCGCTTGCGACGTTTGACGTGCCCCAGAGCGCGGCGCCGATCCCAATGGCCAGCATTTCGCCGTCGGCGTTCTGCTTGCTCCATGGCTCGCCAGCGACCTGGTACTCTTCGGTCAACCGTGGGTCGAACATCCTGCGGAACGCGACGTTGCTCGTGAACCCGCCCGTCGCGATGATGAAGCCGCGCTTCGATTCGATGTTCACCCGCCTGTTGTCAACGGTCGCGGTAATCCCCTGGACGCGTGATCCGTTTTCTCGAACGATCCCCGTCAGGCTGTGGCGAAGCAGAATCTCGACGCCCTTTGCCCGCGCGCTCTTCTCGAGCGCGCGCACGAGCCCGGAGCCTGGACTTCCGTTGATCGTGACCTTGAGATCGTCGGAATAAGCCTTCGTGCGGAACAGCCGCGGCACCGTTCCCTCGTTCACGAGCGTTGGCATCACCTCTTCGAACTGGACGCCGTTGTCGAGCAGGAAGTCGAAGGTCGCCGCGTTTTCATCGGCCCACACGCGTACGAGATCGCGATCGCTGTAACGAAGCTCGAGATTGTGGAAATTGGTGTGGTCCAGATAGACCTGGTCGGCGGAATCGACGACCCCGAATTTCTTCTGCAGCCGTGTGCCGCCGCCGAGCGGGATGCGGCCTCCGCTCACCATCGCGTGGCCACCGATGTCGTGGTTCTGCTCGACGATGATGACGGACGCGCCCTGATCGCGCGCCATGATCGCGGCGCACAACCCGGATGCGCCGGCTCCAGCGATCACGACATCGGCGGAGCGATCCCACTTCGTGACGCGCTGCGCACTCGCTTCGTCCTGTGTGGCGATGCCGACAACGGCAGTCGCGCCGATGCCGAGCGCACCCTTCGCGAGGAACTTTCGCCGGCTTGCGCCGACCTTCGTCGAGCGGCTCATTTCACCGTGACGTCCACGTCGTACGTGGAGAACGTCTGGCCGTCGCTGGCGATCGCTCGCAGCCGATACGCACCCGGCGCCGAGAAGCGCGCCTTGGTGTCGAGCGTCGCCGGCTTGCCGAACACCCGCTGGCTCATCATGTCGGGCATCAATTGAACCTTGCCGGCGCCGCGGTAAACGATCCACCGCACGCGCACGCCCTGCTGCAGCTTACCGGTCGGATCCGGAATCGGTTTCGGATGCCCGTCATCATTCGCCGTCACGCTCAACGACAACGTGTCGGACACGTTAACTGCTTGAGCGGCGCTGCCAGTGATGACGGGCGGGCGGTTCTCATGATCCAAGTCGGTTTCGTTGGTGCCATTGGTCATCAACGAGGGATCGCGGGCCGCGTTCTTCGCGATCAGATCCTTGTCGACTTCCCACTCCGACTGCAGCCAACCCTTCGCCTGATTGGCCTTCCCACGCGTGACCAGCGTCCAGGTGACGCGCTGTTCCTTTGGCCAATTGGCGGGAACGTCGATCTTGAAGACCCACCATTTCCGGTTCGGATAGAAATGCGTCGGCTGGCCTCGATCGGCGGTGCCGCCATCGAACGTGTTGTTCGGACCAATCGGAACGTCCATCTCTTCATCGGTATTCCGATTGAAGTAGCCGAAGTACAGCGAGTACGTTCCGTCGGCGTTCTGTTCCCAGCCGTCATAGGTGGGACTGATGTCCTGCCCCCGGTCGTAGGCCGAGGGTGCGGGTGTTTGGGCGGCCGCGCCGCGGAGGACAAGCACGCCGCTGAGGACAAGCACCGCGACAACGGACAGGAAGGTCTTCATGGCCGCCTCCGTTATCGCGTGCTCGTCGGAACGCTCTTCGCCGCGCGACGCGCGTCCATCTCCTTCTTCAGGTCCTCGTCGGACATGAAGTACCAGCTGATCCAGGCTGACGCCATCTCGTCGATCGTCCGCTGCCCGTAGGTAATCTGCGCATCCGGATCCGGGTTGAACGGATTGCTGGCGGTGTTGTTGTGCCACATGATCGAATGCAGCACCGTTCCCGCCGGCAGCAGCGGAGCGGCATCGTCGGCGTAGACGTAATTGAGGTGCCAGTTGAAACGGAAGCTGGCACACGAGAGCGTCTCGACCCGTCCTGACGGGTAAATCGCTTCGAGACACTCCGCCTTTCCCCGGTTGTGCATGTGCGGCTGGAATGACAGCAACCGCGCCGCTTTCTTCAATGTCAGATAGCCGTCCGAGCGGACGTTGTCGGTGTGCGGACGAATGTCGACCTCGCGCGCGCTCACCGTCGTCGAATTGATCGCATGGTTCGGGGCGTATCCCTTGGGATAGAACTTCAGGCCGAGCATCACATTGGTCGGCGTGTCTTCCTTGCCCGTCGCATGCAGATGCATCTGGAAGTTGATTTTCGTCCCCCTCCTGATCAAGCGGCCCGAGCCGTCGGGGAAGACGTCGCCCTGCTTGCCGATGGCGTATTCGTTCAGGAAGACGCCCTGCTCGCCGACTTCGAGCGGCACGTCGGCGTCATCGAGTTTGCCGCTGCCGAGCGTGGCGTCGGTCGGCTCGACGATCGATGTCCGAATGTGATGGATGACGGTGAATCCCTTTGAAGGAATGATCTGCACCGCTTTGATGTAGCGATCTTCGGTGAGGTGCGGGTCCACAAGGATGTCCGGCCACCGATCGGGCGCCTTCGCCGGAACGATGTAGTCCTTCGGCAGACTGACGATGACATCGGGCTGACCGATCTGCCACACCTCCGCGGCGGGGAACTGGCGTGGCGGCGGCATGTCGGCCGGATTTCCCTCAGGGGCGCCGGCATCCACCCACTTGACGATCGTGTCGATGTCGCGGCTGCTCAGCGACCGATCGTTGCTGAAGTGCTGCACGCCGACGTTCTTATCGATGAACCATGGCGGCATCTCGCGCGCGGCGACCTTCAGCTTGATCGATCTCGCCCACGGGCGCGCGTCCGAGTACGTCAGCAGCGACATCGGCGCGATGCTGCCGGGGCGATGGCACGCCTGGCAGTTCTCTTGAAAAATGGGCGCGATGTCTTTGGTGAACGTAACGGACGATTGACTGGTGGCCGACTGTCCCGCGTTGATGGACACGGCAGCCGCCGTGAGGATCAGCGCGATCGAGGCCGGAAGAGTGAACCGCATGACGTGTCCCTCCTCGGAGAACCGAACGTAGAGGCGACCTTCAGGTCCGCCTCTACCTAACAGAACAAGGGGTCGGGTTCCACTTCGATCCGTCGGGCAATTTCTTGAACGCGTAATTAACAATCCACGGCTGCGTCAGGTACTCGGGATCATCGACGATTTGCGTGTATCGGATCCACTGACTTCGATCCGGGAGTTCCATCGTCCGGAAATACTCGGTCATGGCGACATTGGCCGTGTAAGGCATGCCGTTTTTCCAGTAATAGCCCGGATTCAGACGACTTGTGGCCACTCTCAGGTTGCCGCCGCGCTCGAAATTGCCGGCGCCGCCCATGACGGTCCACTGAGCAATCGAATAACCCTGCGCGCTTGGTCCAGTGCCGGCGGGCGGTTCCAGCTTTGCCGCCCTCGCTGGAAAGAGCGTCGCGTTGCTGTAGTCGAGCCGGCCTTCGGTGACCGGCGGACCGAAATGCAGCAGACGGGTCTGCGTGCCATCGTCGGCTTCGATCTTCAGCGTGTTCTCGTCCTGCCACGTGATGTGCAGGTGCGTCGGCATCCGCATGACGCCGGGCGCGCCGTATGCCTTGCACGCGTTGCCCTCGGCTTCGTCTTTCGCGGGATCCCACGCCATCGCCACCTTCGCGCCTGTGACGTTGAAGGGGATGTTCCCCTGCGCCGACGGGTTCGGCCCCGCGCCGACGAAGCCGACGCCCGGATTTTCGATCGTGCCAGTCACGCCGCTGCCGAAGTCACCTTTCGCCGGCGTGAGCATGCGCACATGCCAGTCTTCGGTGACCACCGCGGTCCAGTAGCCCGTGAGATCGATGGGAGCCATCGCTCTCGCCGTCTGCGGGGGAGCGGCCTGGCCGCCACGACCTTGGGCCTGAAGGTCCGTCTGAAGGCGGCCCCCGCAAACCGCAAGCGTGACCATGACGAACCACGCTCCGTGCCTTCGTGCCTCCGTGGTTCGTGACAGTGAAGTTCGCATCTAGTTAACGGTCTCGCCGGCCTTGCTGCCCCAGGACTTTCCGTCAGTCGTGCGTGTGATCTGAATCAAGCGGCCATGCGTGCTGTTGGGACTGCGCGACGGATTGACGACGACCTCGACCGGATCACCGATCTTGAACGCGTCCTTGTCGATACCCTGCCGTGCGAACTGCGCGGCTGTCGCGCCCTCGATCACCCACTGTTTCGTAGTGCCATCCGGATCTGCGACTTCGACATAGAGGAATGAATGCGGCGCCCGCAGCGTGACCTGCACCATCTTGCCTTTGATCGTCATTGTCTTGCTGACGTCATACGTGCCGCCGAAGGAGTGGTGGGCGTGGAGTGGTACTGCAGCCAGCGCGATGACCGCCGCTGCAATGATGAGAGACAAAAATTTCATGTGTGCTCCTGGGGGCTCAAGACCCGCCCTACACCTATTTCTTTAGACTCCGATACACCGCCTCCACGAAGCGCGACGTCACGCCCGGCTCACGCCCATATTCCGGATCGAAGTCCATCGTCGGCTTGGCGGCCTTCACCTGTGCGAGCGTCATCCCTTTGTCCACCATCGCCTGGATGCGGTCGCGGATGACCATCAGCATGTCGCGGTAGTAGCCGACGTCGGCGGCATCACTAATCCATCCACGACCTGGGACGACTAACGTGCCGCCCTGAGCCATGAACTCCGTGACGGTCATGTCTATGAGCTTGTTGAGCGCGTCGATTTCGCCATTGATGCTTCCGCCTTTGTCGACGTCGATCGGCGGATAGACGTCGCTGTTGTAAATATCACCGGCGGCGATCACGTCAGAGCGGCGGAACCAGACGATCGAGTCGCCGTCGGTAACGGCATTCGGCGTGTGAAACAGCTGCACCGCCTGGTTGTTGAAGAAGCGGTAGAGCGTGTACCGCTCCGACAAATACGTGTCGGTCGGCACGAGCCCGTCGGGCGCCTTTGCTTCGACCATCCGGCCCTGCACGTTCGCATGCGCGAGCACTTGCAGGCTCAACGTCGGATCGCGATAGCCGAGTAGCCGGAACAGCGGCGACTTCCTGATGTTCGCGTTGCCGCCGACGTGGTCGGCGTTGCTGCTGGTATTGATGATCAGACGGATCATCGGATCGTTGAACGCATGGTCCACCAGCCACTGGTTGCCAAACGGCGAAGCGGTCTCACGTGGTTCCGGTGGCCGTAGCGATTGATTGATCTGGCGGACAGCGCCGAGCACTTTGTCGGTTGCCGCCGGCGCGCCCGAATCCACCATCACGATGCCGTCGCCACCCGCAGAGACGACGATGTTTCCGCCCGCGCCGGCGATCAGATACACATTGCCGTTGACGTGTACCGGCTCGACCTTGTCGTAGGTCGGTGCGCGCCTCGGCTGCGCGTCAGCGCGCTCCGCGATCCGCGTCGATTCGTCGGTGTAGGTCGGCTTGATGGTCGACTGCGCGGCCGGCGGTTTCAGCGTGGCCGCCTTCGCGCGCCACTCCGGATAGAGCGTCTCGGCGCCGCCGCGCGAACCTTCCTGCGGCACCTTGTACTTGAATGCCGATTCGGTGAGGTAGGGGTTCTCGCCGGGAAGGTAGTGCGGGACGCGGTACTTCTCACCCGCCTGATATTCCTCCGGCTGACATGGATACGGCGGGAGCTGCAACGTCGGCGCGCGCATGTACGTCGCGCTGCGCACGAAAGGCTCGGTCAGATAGTCCGGATCGATGACGGTAAACGTCACCTCGAGGTACGGCTCTTCCAGCGACATTTGTTCGATGACGGTCGCGCGGAAGCTCGTGGCGACGCCATTGCGCCGCACATAACTCTCCTTGATGTGCGTCGTCGTGATTTCGAGCGTATCACCGCGGAACTTTCCGGTTGAGAAGCCATCCCACGAATGCAGCGCAAATGGCGATGGCGTGGGACGACCATCGACCCAAATCACGCGCTCGCCCGGCGTCTTCTCGTACGAGATGCGGTAGGCGACGAGCTGCCGCGTGAGCGGATCGGTCACTTTGTCGATCCGCATCGGATCGAGCCCTTTGGGCTGATATCCGGGCGTGCGCGGCCGGCATTGCAGCAATGACGATGACGTGTTGACTTCCTCGTCGTACGTATCCGCGCGCATGCGCGCAGCGTCGTTCAACGGGAGACCACGGTAGTCGCCAGGAAACGCGCCAGGATTGCGATCGCGTTCGTCCTCGTGATTGATCCAGCGCCAGGTCCCCGTCAGGTCGATGGGCGAGTTCTCCTGAGCGAGAACCGGTTGGGCAGCCAGCGATCCGAGCAGCATCAGGAGTCCGGCTGTTCTCGTTCGATTCGTCATGTGCATTTTGCCGAGCGTGCCTCGCCGAAAAGCCGAAGGCGTAGCGGGAAGATAGGGGAGACCGGCACCTCCGTCAAGTCCAGAAGTTTCCCTGGATCGAAGATTTCGGCCTGATTCCGAACAGGGGACCGCGACTGACGGATCGCGTATCGCAAGCACAATACGGTAATCCCACACGACACCCGACCTCTCGTACCCCCACGCAATGTGCAATTCAGCGGGCGCACCTCTTGCGTGGCTGTTTGCCGGAGTGTGTATGACACGTCGCACGATAGGCGCGATTGCCGTCGTCTTTGCCATCTGCCTGCTGTGCACGGGCAGCTCGGTGTGTGCGGAGATCGCCCTTGCGCAAGTCGAGATCCGGCTTGAACGGATGTCCGGTGGGGGGTGTTCACACTGCGGAGGATTTTCGCGGATCTACGACGTCGTCCTTCGAGGAGACGGCGCGATTGAATACCGCGACGGAGCAGAGCCGGATCGCGTGAACGTGCGCAACGTGTCCGCCGATGACGTCATTGCGCTCGCCAATCAGTTCATTGCGGCGGGCTTTCTCGAAGCGCGTGAGTCATACCGGGGGAAGCTCGGATTGGTTCGTCAAGGCAATGGAGTAAATCTCAAAACCATCTCCGGTGATCGTGAGGCGCCCGAAATGCGGCTCACGCTGCGCATCGGCGAACGCGTGAAACGCGTCACCCTGATTGAGGATTATCCAGACGCGCTCGGCAGGTTGCCTGAGCTCGTCGATCGCATCGGCGGTCCCAACACGTGGCCGGTGCGGTGATTCAACCGGCGGTCTAACGACCCGCCTCTACGACGCGTAAGGCCAGCGGCGCGTAGAGGCGGACCTGTCAGATCCGCCTTGGCCCGGTCTCGCTGGCCTATCGTCCGAGGGCTTTCCGTATGCGGGCGAGATGGTGATAGCTGTGTCGGACGGCGTGATCCTCCAGGAAGAACTGGCAGGTCAACGGCGCGTCTCCGTAGAGTGAAACGGGAGCCGCCTGAGCGAGCTCCGCGTCGCCGAGGGCGCGGATCGCGGCCGCAGCGGCAGCGCTGTTGCGGGCGAGCAGTTCGAGCGCCTGGTCCTTCGTGGGGTTCTCGTTCTCGGCGGCGTGACCAGCGTTGACTTCGGCGACGGCGTCCCACGTGACGCCCGTGATCGGTTTGCCCGTCGCAAGTACCTGCGCCAGCTGGATTTCCAGCGGATAAATGCTGGCAACATGATGAACGATGACACCGATCTTGCGCTTGTCCGACGATCCAAACGGTGCGCGCCATTCGGTGTCAGTCAGCGTCGCGGCGAACTCGGCGAGCGCTCGGGCGCCCTGTTCGAGCCGCTGTGCCAGTGCTTCCGCCTGTCGGTTCGCCGCAGCAGACCTCGTCTCGGATTCCATCGATACCGTACTCATAAGACACTTCTCCTCCCAATGCTTGACGCGTCATCCGCGACGCCAGACCGCAACCGATCCCCGAACCACCCAACTACCAACCACCAACCGAGCCGCTACTTGGTCGCCGTTTTCGGCTTCGCAGCATTCCGCGGATCGTCGGCCGGGTTCACGTACTTGAACTCCACCGGACCCTGACCGTACAGCACGATCGTCGTTTCAGCCGCCGTGTAGGCGAAATGGTTCATGTTCGCCGGCATCAACGCATAACCCCCCACGCCGAGCGTTTTGTTCCCAGCCGCACTCTTGCTGAGTTTGTCGCCCATCCCAAACGTGAGCGCACCCGAGGTCACGACGACGTTCTCGTCGGTCGGATGCGAATGCGCCGGAATCGCGTAGTTGGCGGGGAACTTCAGCCGGACGGCGTACGGCACCGGCTTGGTCGGGTCGCCTGACAGCACGGCAATCTGCGCCCCCGCTGGCACCATCGGCGGCGCCGGACCCCATGCGGCTTCCGCCGGAGTCTGAATTACGTGTGCATGACCCTGTGCAATCACGCGTGAAGTGCCGCCGGCGAGGATGGCCACCGCCGTGATCACCGATGCGATCGTCTTCATGTTTCCTCCTTCAACGGCCTCGGCACGACCGTCTTTACACCCGTCAAGTTACGCGGTGCGATAGAGATGCCGCGTCCCATGGGCGGGCCATTTTCAGGCGAACCACGCAAATGGCCTGAACGGGTCACGACCGGCAGTGCCGTGCGGCGCTACTCTGCGAGCAGTCCTCGTCGCGCAGCCTGCGCGACGGCGGCCGCTCGTGAGGAGACGCTGAGTTTGTTCAGGATGTTGGCGAGATGGCGGTGGACGGTATGGTCGCTGACAAACAACTTTTCGGCGATTGCCTGGTTGGTCAGCCCATCGGCGACCAGCCGCAGGACCTCGAGCTCGCGGACGGTCAGACCGCTGTCGTTGCGCGGACGTGACGAGGTATCCGTGGCAGACGTCGATCGCGGCAGCGAATCGAGGAGGAGTCGGGCCCTGGAGATTTCCAGTTCGGCTTTCAGTTCGGTGAGCACGTCGATTGCGCGCCGTGCCTCGAGCGCGGCGTCGTCGATGCGGTCGAGCGTCGCCAGCGCACGCGCGAGCTCGATCCGTGCGCGCGCCACTTCGTACGGCGCGTTGCTCTGCACGAATCGATCGACGGCATCTTCGAATTGCCGGCGTGCCTCGTCTTCTTCCCCGGATGCCATTGCAACCCAGCCTGAAGCGAGGCTCGTGGCTGCCTTCAGCGGCAGTGTCCCGACGACCGCGGTAATCGCGGTGAGCTCAGCCAGCGCCGTCCGGGCGCCATCCAGCTCGCCGGCCGCCGCTTGCGCTCGGACGAGCAGCTCGAGACCGGCCGCTCGATCGGTGCGGTTCTGCGTCGGCACACGACGGAGGTATCGATCGATGTGTTCCGCGGCGGTGCGCATATCGCCGCGATCGAATGCGAGTTCGGCGCGGCCGAGCAAGGCGAGCCCGTGCGCTCCAGCCTGGTCGAAGAGCGACGCCGCTTCCGTCAGGCGGCCCTGTCGACGGCGCAGTTCCGCGAGGCGGACGGTCGCATCGGGCGTCATCGCTGGGCGGCTCGTCGCGAGCTCATCGCCGGCGGCGATTAGTTCCTGCTCCGCCTCCATCCACGTGCCGCGCCACATGCAAATGGACGCGTATTGCGTGCGACAGACCGCGAACAGTGGACGCAGGCCCCACTTCGCGCAAAACACTTTCAGGCGGGCACACCATTGAACGGCACGGTCGTAATCCCGGACGCGCTCGCAGGCGGCAATCATGTAGCAGCACGCGAGGGCAATGGCGACCAGGTCCTTCAACTCGCCGGCGACGATCGCCGCGTTCACTTCGTCGAGGCGTCGCATGCCTTCCGAGATAGCGCCCGAGGCGACGAGCGACAGGCCTTGAACCGATACTCCGAGCATTTCGAGATCGATATTGTGGACTTGCCTGGCGATGCGAATCCCTTCAGCGGCAAGCCGATGCGCCCGGTCGGGATCGCCGTCCTCCATCAGGCACAGCGACGCTTCCCGAACCTCGAGCCACGCCTGGTCGGCACACTCGGGAAGACCGGTGAGCAGGCTTCTGGCGCGCTGAAGCCATCCGTTGGAGACCGCGTGCTCGCCGCGGAACGCCCAGGCGTCCCAGGCGAGCCAGACCGCTATCCTGGCGGCCGATTGCCGGTCGCCCCGCTCGCTGTACTGGCGGTACGCGCGTTCGCGCGCGTCGAAGACCGCGTCGGCGTCGTCGAGCCACCACGCCGCCAGTGCGAGTCCCTCGAGCGCTTCCGGAGTCTCGCGTTCGCGCAGCGACGACTCGAAGGCGCTGCGGGCATCAGACCATGCGCCGCGAGAAAGGTACTGATCACCCGCGGCGCAATCAGGTGGACGTTGGGACCACACAACGATTTGGATTATGTAATTCAAAATTCAAAACGCAAAATTCACACACGGCATAGTGGTAGCAGCGCCGAGAACACTGCGGCGATTTCATCCCGTTGTCGCGTAAACATGTAGTGCTATGTCTACACCACGACTGATGGCTGTCCTCGCGCATCCTGATGACGAATCGCTCGGCATCGGCGGCACGCTTGCCAAGTACGCGAGCGAGGGCGCCGACGTGTTTCTGCTCACCGCAACGCGCGGCGATCGTGGACGGTATCGCGACTATCGATTTGGCGATCCTCAGCATCCCGGCTCGTCGTCGCTGGCGGCGATTCGTGAGCGCGAGTTGCGCGCGGCTGCCTCGGCGCTGGGGGTGCAGGACGTGGCGCTCCTCGACTATCGCGATCAAGAACTCGATCGCGTGGACCCACGGCACGTCATCGCGGCGATCGTCGAACATCTGCGGCGTGTGCATCCAGACGTCGTCATCACCTTCGGACCAGATGGCGCCTATGGCCATCCTGATCACATCGCGATTTCCCAGCTTGTGACGGCTGCCGTCGTGGCGGCTGCGGATCCCGCGATATCCAAGCTTTATTACATCGCGTGGCCGGAATCGACCTGGGCCGCGTACCAGAGTGCGTTCAAGAAACTGACGTCGACGGTCGACGGTGTCGAACGTCAGGTCGTGCCCTGGCCGGATTGGGAAATCACGACCATGCTCGACACGCGTCAGTTTGTCGAGAAGGTGTGGCAGGCAATCTCCTGCCATGAATCGCAAATGAGCGTGTACACACAACTGGCGCACCTTTCGCCGCAGCATCGTGATGCGGTGTGGGGAGTGCAGTGTTTCTATCGCGTCTTCAGCATGGTGAACGGCGGCCGTGCGTGCGAGACCGATCTCTTCGAGGGGATTCGCAGATGACCAGACAGGGAACGGATGCGGGCACGACTGGGACTTCCGCCCGCCGCGCGGCGCTCGAGATGGACGCAAGCACCTTTCGCACAGTCGGCCATCGACTCGTCGATCAGCTTGCTGACTCGCTGGCGTCGATACCTCGCGGTCCCGTGACGCGCGGCGAAGCCCCGTCGGCGGTGCGCGCGGCGCTCGGCTTAAGTGGATCGCTTCCGGAAGAGGGAATGGAACCCGGTCCGTTGCTCGAACAGACCGCGCGACTGCTGTTCGATCATTCGCTCTTCAATGCGCACCCGCGATTCTTCGGGTACATCACATCGTCACCCTCGCCGATTGGAATCCTCGGCGACTTTCTGGCATCGGCCGTCAACCCGAACGTCGGGTCGTTCATCCTGGCGCCGGCGGCGACGGAAATCGAAGCGCAGACCGTCCGGTGGATCGCCGAGCTGATCGGCTATCCGGGCGACTGCGGCGGCCTGCTGGTCAGCGGCGGCAACATGGCCAATTTCGTCTGCTTCTTCGCTGCGCGTCAGGCGAAGGCAGGGTGGAATGTGCGCGAGCAAGGTCTCGTTGGCGACGGCGGTCGACGACTCCGCGTATACGGATCCGTCGAGACACACACCTGGATTCAGAAGGCCGCGGACCTGAGCGGACTCGGCGTCGCGTCAATCCGGTGGATTCCGACCGACTCGAAGCTTCGCATGGACGTTGCGGCGCTGCGGCGGCAGCTCGACGCCGACAGGGCCGCCGGCGATGTGCCGTGCATTGTCGTCGGAACCGGCGGCTCGGTGAGCACAGGTGCTGTCGATCCGCTGCACGAGATCGCCGCCGTGTGCAGAGAGTACGGTGCGTGGTTTCATGTCGATGGGGCCTATGGTGGTTTTGCGGCTGCTGTTGCAGAGGCACCCGACGACTTGCGCGGACTGAGTCAGGCGGACTCGGTGGCGGTCGACCCGCACAAGTGGCTCTATGCGCCGCTCGAGGCCGGGTGCGCGCTGGTGCGCGATCCGGAAGCGCTCCGCGCCGCCTTCGCGTATCACCCGCCCTACTATCACTTCGACGAGCGGGCGACCAACTACGTCGACTATGGTCCGCAGAACTCACGCGGGTTTCGCGCGTTGAAAGTGTGGCTCGCGCTCCGGCAGGTTGGAGCGTCTGGTTACCGCCGCATGATTTCCGACGACATCCGCCTGTCGCGTGCCATGGCCGCCGCGGTCAGCCGGCATCCGGACCTGGAGCTGATCACGCAGGAGCTGAGCATAACCACTTTTCGGTACGTGCCGCGTGACATGCGTGCTCGCACTGGCGGCGAGGAGGTCGAACGTCATCTCAATGCGCTCAATCGCGAGGTGCTCGATCGACTGCAGCGGGGCGGCGAGGTGTTCGTATCCAATGCGGTTATCGGCGGCCGGTACGCGTTGCGCGCCTGTATCGTGAACTTCCACACCGACCTCGCGGACGTCGAGGCGCTGCCGGAGATCGTTGCACGCGTCGCAGAGGCCGTCGACGCCGAGCTGCGCCCGACGGCTGCGCGGTAGCCCTGCACAGTGCAGAAGGTGACAGACGTCGTGTCCGCGACCGCGTCGTACGAACGCTGGATGGCATCGCACACGGCTGTCGTGCAAAAGGATCTGGCGCTGAAGCACGAGCGCATGGCGGCGAGTCCTTTTGTATTCCTGCGGGCGACCTTCTACCGATGGATCGAATTGTTCCCGACGGTGTGCACCGACCTCATGGATGCACCGTACGTGACGGCGGTCGGCGACCTGCACATCGAAAACTTCGGAACTTGGCGCGACCGTGAAGGCCGCCTCGTGTGGGGTGTGAACGATCTCGACGAAGCGTCGTCGCTGCCATACGTCAGCGATCTGGTGCGCCTTGCCACGAGCGTGGCATTGGGAATCGACCGCGGGGACCTGCGGCTCCGTTTCGGCCAGGCCTGTGAAGCGATTTGTGAAGGGTATCTCTCGTCGCTCGATCGCGGCGGAGAGCCAATCGTATTGAGCGAGCGGCATCGAGCGCTCCGCGAGGTGGCGCTCGGCGAGGCGCGCGATCCGAAGAAATTCTGGGCAAAGATGGAGGAGCTGCCGCGCCTCACGCGCGTGCCTCCTGACGTCGTCCGCGTCCTCGAACACGCATTGCCCGATCGCAACGTTCCCTACAGCGTGCGAACGCGGGTCGCCGGCGTCGGCAGCCTCGGACGTCCTCGATTCGTCGCGCTCGCGACATACGAAGGCGGGTGGCTGGCGCGGGAGGCGAAAGCCTGGCTGCCGTCAGCGGCCGAGCCCGGTGCGCGTCGCCGCGGCAAGGCTGCTATTGCGTTGCTGCGCGACGGTACTCGATCTCCAGACCCGGCCTGGAGTATTCGAGGTTCGTGGATCGTGCGACGCCTCGCACCCGACTGCTCGCGTATCGAGATTGACGATCTGCCTAAACGCCGGGACGAGTGGAAGCTGCTTCGCGCGATGGGATGGGAGACGGCGAATATTCATCTCGCCACGCCAAACATTGGCAAAAGGGTTTCGCAGGATCTGCGCGGCCGGCGCAGGCGCTGGCTCGAACGCGCGACGGCCGCGATGGCGGACGCGACGATCAGCGACTGGAAAGCGTGGGTCAGGGATGGACCGGCATCGTCCGCTTTCCGTCGACGATCGGCGGAAAATCCTTCACCTCGTCATACGTCTCGGTGATAAACCGATCCTTGCTCTGCTGTGTGTCGCCGAGCGTCGTCTTGTCATAGGGCGCGGTCAGATTCGCGGCGAGCACGTCCTTCAGCGATTTCCCCTGCTCGCGCAGCGCCTTCACCTTCGCCATGATGTCGATGAGCATCGCGCGGTAGGGAAGCAGATCCTGCTTCTTCACGAACGTGCCGTGACCAGGCACCAGCGTTGTCTTGGCGTCCGCCAGCTTCTCGATCAAGTCGATGGCGTCGAGCATGCCGCGAATGGAGCCGCCATTGGCCTGATCGGCGAACGGATACCCGAAGTTCCGATAGAAGTCCTCGATGTAGATCACGTTCGCGTTGCGAAAGCGAACGATGGTGTCGCCGGCCGTGTGCGAGGGCATCATCGGAATGAAGTCCACGATTTCGCCATTCATATTGAACGTCACGGCAGGTTGACCCGAAGTAGCCGGGTTGTAGTTGTAGGTGACGACGGGAACGGCAGTCATATCCGGGGCCGGCGCCGGCTGACCGTTGGCGCGCCGCGGCGGCCGCAGCATCTCGTTGCGAAGATTCTCCTGCGCGTAGATCAACGCGCCCTGTTTCGCGAAGAAGGCGTTCGCGCCGGTGTGGTCGCCGTGGATATGCGTGTTGACCGCAATCCTGATCGGCCCGGTGGTGAAAGAACGAATCGTCTGCAGTGTCTTTTCGGCGACTTGCCTGTTCTGGGTGTCGACCATCAGGACGCCGTCGGGTCCGAACAGCGCCATCACTCTGCCGCCGGAGGCATCGGGATGCGCGGGATCGAGCGCCTCGGAACCGTGGAGCACGAACAGGTTCGGCGACATCTTCGCCGTGACCATGATCTGAATCTTGTCCCACGGGGTTTCGTAGCCCGGAGGAAACGTGTAGGCGCCTTTTCCGGGCGCAACGAGCTCAATGGGATAACCGCCCTCCTGCGCCACGATGATCGCAGGCAGGCAGGTGAGCGCGGCCACACCGAGCAACAGCAGTGCGCGCTTGATGGTCATCGGCACCTCCGCGGTGGCGACTCTACCACGGGGAAACGGGAGTAGGATTGTCGCCGGAGGAACGATGCGCACGCTGCTCAAAACCCTGCTTCCGCTCGTACTCTTGGCGTCGGCCGCTGGCGCGCAGAACCCGACGCCAACCACGATCCCCAACGGCCTCCCGGAATGGGCCTACAACATCCCGGACAAGGTGCAGCCTCCCGAGCCGAAGGTTCCAAACGTTGTCCGTGTTGCGGGCAGCAGCAAGGAACTCGAGGCGACGGCGGTTGCCGGGAACGCGAATCCGCCTGACTGGTTTCCGGACGAGCACCCGTCGCCGCCGCGCAGCGTGAAAGGTCCGATGCCGAATGCGTGCGGGTCGTGCCATCTGATGTCCGGTCAGGGGCATCCGGAGTCAGCCGACATCGCGGGGATGCCGGCTGAATACATCATCCGGCAGATGAATTACTTCAAGAGCGGCGCACGGAAAGAGGAGGCGCGGATGGGTCCCATCGCGCGCGCTGTTTCAGACGAGGATGTGCGACAGGCCGCCGAGTACTTTGCCGCGATCAAACCGAACGCGTTCGTGAAGGTCATCGAGGCTGCGACGCCGCCGAAGACGTACGTCAGTGCTGACGCGCGCCATCGACGGATCATGCCGGATGGTGGAACGGAACCGATCGGCCGGCGCATCATCCAGATTCCCGAGGACCCGATGCAGGTCACGGTCCGCAATCCTCACTCAGGGTTTATTGCGTACGTTCCGCCCGGAAGCATCAAGAAGGGAGAGGGTCTCGTCAAGACGGGCAGCGGAGGGAAGACCATTCAGTGCGCCATCTGCCACGGCGATGCGCTCACCGGTCTCGGCGAAGTGCCGCGCCTTGCCGGCCTGCAGCCGGTTTACATCGCGCGGCAGCTCATTCAGATGCAGAACGGAACCAGCGCTGGTACAAATGCCGCGCTGATGAAGAAGGTCGTCGCGAAGCTGTCGGAAGACGACATCATCGCGATCTCGGCGTACCTCGGTTCACTTCCGCCACGCTGAGAGTGACGTAGAGGCGGACCTTCAGGTCCGCCCGTGTATCTCCTTAGCGCCCAGGCTGGCCTGCGCCGCGACCTCCCGCACCCGCTCCAGCTCCCGCGCCCGCGCCGTAACCTCCTGCGGGACCAACGGCGGCCGCAGGTGTCATGCAGGGAGTTGCGGGATCATTCAACCCCGCAGGGCAATTCGGGCTGGTGATCGCCGTATCCGCGGGCCAGGTTTGAACGGCGCCGCCATCAACGCGGAATGGAGGCGGCTCCTGCTCCCGCAGGCCGTGGATCGCGTTGGAGTAGTAATCCGTATACCGGATGCTTCCGCCTTTCGCGTCGACCAACCCGACCGAGCCCTGGAACAGCCCCGGCTCCGGCGCGCCCTTCGGAACCGTGCCTTCGAAGAGGTAGAGGCGGTTCTCGTGCATCGTGATGTAGGCGAAGGTGCGCGACTGATCCTGGTTGGTGAGCTGCATGAAGATCCCTTCGACGACCTGTTGGAACTGCAGGTTCATGTCGGTGACCTTCGCGCCTGCCCGCTGAACGTATTTGAGCGCGGCATAGGTCAATGCACCGCGGACATCCATCTTCCAGTAGCCAAGACCGATGATCCCGCCGCGGCGGCCGTCCTGGGTGCCGATGCAGGTCTCCGCGCCGGCGGGGCACTGCTTGGCGCGTTCAGCGCCAAGTTTCGGCAGCGCCCGGTAGTCGACGACAGTGACCGAGTACCGCTCGGCGCCATTCGACCCGGAGTACACCTTCGCGGGGAGGCTGTACCGGTACTGCGACATGTACGTGGTGTTTTCGATTTTGGGCTTGCCAGGAAAGTTCACCTCGAAGCCGTCCTCAGGAAACTTGAAGTTGTCCCATGCTTCCTGAGCGAGCACAGGCGTCGCGAGCGAGAGTGCGACAGCCGCAGCCATCCATGAAATCACGCGCATCTTCCGTCCTCCGGGTGCTGGAAGAACTGACTATACCCGAAAGTTCACGATTTGCCGGCGTCGCGTGCGGTGGGCGCGTCGTGCCGACTGACGGACAGATCGCTCCGGTCGAGGACGTTGTCAGGTGCTCCCACTCGGTACCATCGCCACGCGTACGGCTCGAGCGTGATCCGGTGCTGACCGTCACTGTGGCGGCGGCTGTGGCGGCCGTCGAATACCTCCACCAGTATGTCGTCGCGCTCGGCGCCGACGCGCAGCCGCAACTTCTGTTCATGATTTGAGAAGTTGTGGAGCGTCACCATCGAGGTCTGGCGCCAGTCGTAGCGCATCGCCAGCACTTCGGGGACGGTGGTGCGGAGCACGGCGAAGTCGCCCCAACTGATTTCGGGGCACTCTTTACGCGCCCGGATGACGCGCTCGGTCCAGTTCAGCAGCGAGTCGGGGTCGCGCCGCTGGTCGGCGACATTCACCTTTTCATACCCGTAAACCGGGTCGTCGATGGCCGGCCGCACAATGCGCCGCGCGCGTGAAAACCCACCGTGTCTTTCGCTCGTCCACTGCATCGGCGTGCGCGCGCACTCACGTTCGGGCAGCCGCAGGTTGTCGCCCATGCCGATTTCGTCGCCGTACTGCATCATCGGCGTCCCGGGGAGGGAAAAGAGCAGGCTGAAGGCGAGCTCGAGCCGCTGGCGGTTGTTGCCCAGCATCGGCGTCAGCCGCCGACGAATGCCGCGGTCGTACAACTGCATCCGCTTCTGCGGTGCAAATGCCTTGAACACCTGCTCGCGTTGCTCCGGCTCCAGCCGTCCGAGATCCTGTTCGTCGTGGCTGCGGAGAAACTGGACCCACTGCGCATTCGCGGGACGCTTGCGCGTCTGTTCCAGCGCCCAGACGAGCGGCTCGGTGTCTCCCGTTGCCAGCGCGTAAAACAACCGCTGGTTCACGGCGAAGTTCAGCATCAGCTGCAGCCGCTGCCCATCGTCGCCGAAGTAGTTCATGCTCTCGTCGGGAGGAACGTTCGCCTCGGCGAGCAGGATGGCGTCGCCTGACCGCCACTGCAGGAAGTCGCGCATTTCCTTGAGGATGTTGAAATCCTGCTGTTGTTCGATCCCTGCGCCCTTCTTTCCGATGAGGAACGGCACGGCGTCCATTCGGAAGCCGGAGACCCCGAGCTGCAGCCAGAACCCCATGATCTTGTGAATCTCGGCGCGCACGTACGGGTTCCAGGTGTTCAGGTCCGGCTGGTGATTGTAAAAGCGGTGAAAGTAGTACTGGCCCGCCTTCCGATCGAAGGTCCACGTCGTGGTTTGCTGGCCGGGAAAGACGATCCCCTCGCGATGGTTCTTCGGCCGCTCGTCGGCCCAGACGTACCAGTCGCGGAAGTATGAATGCTTGTCCGCCCGCGCAGCCTTGAACCACGGACAATCCACCGAGGAGTGGTTCACGACCAGGTCGATGATGACTCGGATGCCGAGCGCCTTCGCGTGATTCATGAAGTTGACGAAATCGCCCAGGGAGCCGTGCTTGTCGTGGACGTTGTAGTAATCGGCGACGTCGTACCCGTTGTCGCGATTCGGCGAAACGTAAAACGGCTGCAGCCAGACGCAGGTCACCCCAAGTCCGGCGAGATAATCCAGCCGTCGCATCAATCCTTCGAAGTCGCCGACGCCGTCGCCGTTGGCGTCCAGGTACTTCTCGACGTCGAGGCAATAGATGACCGCGTTCTTGTACCAGAGGTCGTCAATCGACATCGCGCCGAAACGAGCAACGCGGATGCCATGGTCGGAAATCCCAAACCCCAAATCCCAAACCCCAACAAAAAGTGGGATTTCCTACGCGACCAGATTCGCGTCGCGTGCGACCACCCATCGTCCGTCTTCCTCTTTCCGAAGAATCGTCAACGTATAGCCGGCGCGGTGTGCTGGCGCACCTTGTTGAGGCGTGATCGTCATGTCGATGTAGTTCCGCAGGTACGCCCACTTGCCGAGGACCTTCAGCTCCTCGATATCGCTTCGTCCTTCGAATCGCACGTTCGTCATTTGGCGGGATGCAGCCGCAAACGCCTCCTTGCCGAACGGCTTCTGGCCAGCCACCATGAAGATCACGTCGTCGGCCATCAGGTTCAGCACCGTCTCGATATCGCCTGCCCGCGTCGCAGACATCCACGTGTCGACCAGGTTCCGTATCGCCCGTTCATCTTCGGTCATCGACGTCACACCTTTCGCGTATCTGCGCGCGAACGCCTCTCAGATCACAGCATTCGGGCGAGTTTCGTCTTGAACAGCGTGATACATCTTGTTACTCTCGCTCGACGTCACATGCTTGACCCTCGCCGCGTCGAAGCTGCCTCGCCGGAGGCGGCGCGGCGTCGCTCCCCACTGGGTCAAAATTCGTTCGAATCGTTCGGATCGTTGGAGTTGTTCGGGGCGTTCTCCGTTCTGCAGCGCCTCAATGTTCCAAGGACGCGAGCCATTAGAGGACCGAATGACCGAACAACGGAACGAGCGAACGAAGGGAAAGACTAGACGACCGAACGACCCGAACGATCCGAATGATCCGAACGAGGTTGTTGTAATGGAAACGAGTTTTGGTAACAGGCTTCGCCAGCAGCGTGAAGAGCGAAAAATCGCGCTCGAAGACATTTCGGCGAAAACCAAGATCAAGGTCGCACTGCTCGAAGGGCTTGAAGCCGACGACCTCTCGCGGTGGCCGCAGGGCATCTTCCGTCGCGCCTATATACGCGCCTACGCGCAGGCGATCGGCCTCGACCCCGACACGCTGCTGCAACAGTTTGTCGCACTGTATCCCGAGCCTCCCGAGGAGCAGCCGCTGGTTGCGCCGGAGTCGCCGAAGCGGCCACCCACGCGACTGCGGTTCCTTCTCAACGCAGCCTTTGGGGCTGCGCGTCAGGCGGCAACCGACGCTCGCGAGGGGTACCACGCTCGACTCGACCACGTCACACGTGTCATTCCGCAGTATGTCGAACCACTGTATGAGTCGGACACCATCGAATCCGCTGAGGTGGTCGACACTGCGGCGGAGGATGCAGCGGAGGACATCGTCGCAGAGGACGTTGAACAGGCTGAACTGCCTCTGCCGTTCGTACAACCTGCACTCGCAGATATCGCGGACCTGTGTACGCGGGTTGCACGAGCGTCGAACCTTACACAGCTCGAGCCGCGACTGGCCGATGCTGTTCGAATACTCAATGCGGTGGGCGCGGTGCTCTGGACGTGGGAACGACACAAGAGCGCGTTGAGGGCACGTATTTCCTGCGGATACTCGGAGGACGTCCTGGCTAGGTTCCCTGTTGTCGGCCGCGACGCCGACAACGCCATCGGTGTGGCGTTCCGTTCGGGCAGGATAGCCGTCGTGGACGGCGGCGACGGCGAAACTGGGGCCATCGCAGTGCCGTTGCTCGGGCCAGACGGGTGCGTTGGGGTGCTCGCGCTCGAAGTGCGCCACGGCGATGAGCGCAACGACGTGCTGCACGCCATCGCGTCCATCGTGGCCGCGCAGTTTGTCTCGTTATGCGCGCCGCCGGCCCTTGCCGAGGCGGTCAATTCCTAGATCGTTCGGGACGTTCCGCTGAAGGACGAGCGTCAGTACGCAGCGACGAGTTGAAGGCCGATGCGCCGCGACCAATAGAGCGGCGCCAACCGGATGCGCGAAGAGCGTGACGGCGGCGGGTGGACGTAGATGGGAAGTGTCTGCTTGTTGACGACGTCGATGAGAAGGCCGGTGAGTAATCCAAGCGTACCGTAGCCTGCGGCGACCGCAGCCACGTCCGACGGGCGTGCCGAGGCCGCGCCTCCAACCAGCGCGACGGGTGTTGCCCCTACCGCGAACCCGATCATCATGCCGTTCCAAACGGCATCGCGACGCACTGCCGAAACGTTGTTGACGTCGCGTTCCGTAAAGGTCGCCCGTGGGCCGGAGCCTTGCCGCAACTGCAGTGACGATGCTGACAGGCTGGCAAGCCTGCCTTTGTGCGTCGCGCCAGCCGAATCGGTAACCGAAATGGACTCGTCGATCCTGACGATCCGTCTCAATTCCTCGAACGTCGTCGCCACCTCTTGACCGTTGACTGGCGAGGCCGCCAGTAGAGCGCCGAAGACAAACGCGGATACGGCGGCCTGCTTCATTTCGTCAGAACTGGAAGGAGACGCGCACGCCTCCAGCCGTCCGCGACAGTAGCGGGGCGACGGAAACGGTCGAACGTGTCGTTGGCCGAAGATACACGGTCGTGCGCCGGTGGAGTGAGGCATCGACCGCCGCGCCGATTCCAGCGCCGATGCCGAGCATGACGATCCCCGCACCTGCGACCTCGGCTCCGGTCGTATAGCCCTCATCGGCAGCGCTGAGGCCCCATGCGATTGTGACGATGCCGGGGAATGCCGCGGCTGCCAGGCCGATGATCGTTCCGTTCCAGAGAGTGTCACGGTGCTCGCGGACGATTTGCCTGACGTCGTTTTCGACAAGACGGCGCTGTGCCGCGGCCGGCGTGTTCCCGTCGGGTCTGGGCGTTCGGATGCGGAGCTCCAGACCGGACGACGACACGTCGAGAACGACTCCCTTCAGCCTGTCGCCGGTTGCCGTGGTCACCTGGATCGTCTCGCCCTGGTGCAGCGCTCTCGGCAGCTCCTCGAACGAGGTCGCAATCAGCTGTGCGCGCGCTTCGATTGGCGAAAGTACGAGCACGAGGACGAGAGCAGTGCGCATGGCGTGCAAACGTCTTATCGGTTGCTCCCGCTGGACACGCAGGCCGACTTCAGCCGGCCCTGCCTACAGTGATAACGTGCGGATGCTTGACCCGGACGTTTATCGCCATGCTTGTGTGCCTGACGATTGCCGTCGGCGTGCTTGGTTCATCGCTGTGGACGACACCGCGGACCAAAGCACCTCCCGTTCGTCCAAGCCGGCTCGTTGCGGATACGTACATGGACGTGTTGTGCCGTCCGCCTTCCGGCCTCGAGATCCTCAGGTGGGACGGCAGTCCCGTGGAGAAGGCGGCATTGGCGCAGGCGCTCGAGGCGACGGAGGAGTCTGGCCGCCTCCAGCAGTCGCGGCGGACGTTTTTCGACGTGCTGCGCCGCGAACCAACCGGCCAGGACTGCACTCAGTTGCGCGACTGGATCGATCGTCGACTCGATATCGATGCGGTACAACGCGAAATCGCAAAGCTCCCCGAGGGCCGTCGGGTGGCGGCGATCCGGCAGCTGTTTGTCGAGATGTTCGGCCGGGATCCTCGCGCTTGGGATGACCCCGCCCTGCGGCGCTGGACGGATAGTCCGTTCGGTCTTGCGGAGATCCGAAGCCGACTGGCCGCCGAGCGGCCGATCGTCGGCGTTCACTACTTCGCCTGGTATCAGCCGGATGCCGGCGGGTGGCGCAACCACGAGACACGCGTGCCCTCCGACTCGCCAAAGCCGGTGCTCGGCTGGTACGACTCACGCGATACCGCGGTGATGGCCATGCAGATTCGCCAGATGGAGGACGCCGGCTTCGATTTCGTTGCCGTGCACGTCATTCCAGCATTGCCGCAGACGTGGTCGAACGCGCGCGCGTTGGTCGATAGCCTGTCCGGCCATCGCTTGAACGTGGCGCTGGTGCTCGACAGCTTGTACGACGAGCCACCTGCGGTGAAAGCGCAGTGGGTGGAGAGGACCAGGCAGGAATTCGGCGGCAACAGCCATTACCTCCGGCTGCACGGTCAGCCGCTCGTGATGCTCTTTTCGACGCGTCTCGATTTCGACGTGCCAGGCGTGCTGCTGCGCAATGTCTACTGGAGCTATCGCTACGATCCCGGCAAGAACCCTTTCAACGGAAACCTCCGCCTCGAGCCGCGTGACTGGCCGTTCTGGGCGCCGACCCCGCAGCCGCTCGCCAATGGCCTCGTCCCGGTCATTCCGGGTTACACCGACGCCGCGCTTGGACGCGCACAATCGATGGTGCACGAGCGCAACAACGGTCAGATGTATCGCGAACAGTGGCAGCACGCGCTGGCGCTGCATCCGGAAGTGATTCTGGTGTACAGCTGGAACGAATACTTCGAACGCACGGCTATTGAGCCGACCGATGCATGGGGAGATCAATATTTGAGAATGACCGCGTGTTTCATCGCACACGCGCACCGAGGGGAATCAGGAGATTGTTAGTCGGTTAGCCCTTCATCGCCCGCTCATGGAGCGACCGCAACGCCTGCCAGCCTGCTGCGACGGCACCTTCTTGCCAATCAGGCTCTGATTGCGGCGCCGTGGCGGCGCAGCCGATGATGATCCGGTTCTCGACGCGTGAGAGTTGCTCGCGCCGGGCAATCGCCGCTCCGGTCGCGAAACCACCCTGGCTGTACTTGATGCGTTTCCACCAGACGGCGTACGCGCTCTCGAACTCCTGACGGATCTGCGGGTGCACTTTGCTCGCGTGCGTCAACACATGTTCGACGCGCGCCTGCACCGGCTGGTTGATGAGATCGCTGACGGTCGCATTGGCATAGAGGCCGAGCAGCACGCCCTTGCGCGAAAAAAAGTCACTCGACGGATACGAGAACTCTCCGATCGGCAGATTTGAATAGAGGTGGCCGCCGAAGATCTGATCGTCCTCTTCCCAGAAGCGCCGTTTCATCGCGAGTCCGACCTTCGCGCTGTCGCTGTAGGTGGTCGCGCGGACGGCCTGCATCATCTCCGGCGACAGGCTGAGATCGACGCCGGCCAGCACGGAAAGAGGTAAACAGGCGATCACGTAATCGGCGGTGACACGCGTCTTCCTGCCGCTCTTCGTGTCGAGATAGATGACCTCGACCTCCGTGTCGGTCTGATGCACGGACTGTATGTCGGCGTTGAACGTGAAATGATCCGCGCCGATCGCGCGTTGAAATGCCTTGGGAATCTGGTCCATGCCGCCAGCCGGGTGAAACATCGGCGCGGCGGTCGTGCCGTCTCTCGCGGGGATGGATCGCATTCGGTTGCCGAATCCCGATTGGAGCAGTTCCGCAAACTGGTAAGGACTTCCGGTGCCGCGGTTCACGAATGCCTTGTATCGGCGATCCGACGTGTCCAGGTACCCCTGGGCCACCAGGAAGTTGACGAACCGCTGCGTATCGTCGGCCGTCAGCGGCACCTCGAGCTCGTGCTGGTTAATCGCCTTGACCAGCAACTCGTTGGTATACCCAATCAAGTCGGCTTTGATTTCGCGCAGCCGCACGCGTTTGTCGGAGAGCGGTCCCGCCGCGGACCCTTCGTAATAGAAATACGAGTTGTCCGCCTCGTTCAGAAAAATCTGAAGCGCGACGCCGAGTTCCTTGCAATAGTTCACCACGCCCGTGTGCGTGTACGGGATTCGCCACGGGCCGACGTTCAGGTACTGTCCCTCATCGAAGACGCAGACCTGACGCTCTCCATTTATTTCCGTGTGTTCAGAGCCGCGGCGGACGGTCCAGTTGATCCCGCCGACCCGATCGCGCGCCTCGAGCACGCGGAAGTCGTAGCCAAGCCTGCCAAGCTCGTAAGCGACGACGAGACCGGAGATGCCGGCGCCAAGGACGAGAACTCTGGCCTTTGTGGGACGTCCGGTGAGCGCCGGTCGCTGTCCGGCCTCGCCAGCCATCAGGTCCCAGGAGCTCATCGCCGTCATCACCAGCGATGAGCCCCCGACGGCGCCGAGCTGTTCGAGGAATCGACGACGCGTCAGCGCGGGACGGGTCACCTGGCACCCTAGCTTACGGTGCCAACGGTTCGATTCGGATGAGCGTATTCCCGTGCTGGTCTCCGAGCCAGAGACTCGAAAGCGGTCCGGACTTCTGCACCTCGACGTGGCGGACGTTGGTCTGGTGCGGCAACAGATATTCCGTAAACTCGCCGCTCGCGACGTTCAACCGGACCGCGCGGTCGTTGTCCATGCCCGCGGTCCACGCATAGGCGCGCTCGTCGTATTGTGCGTCGTAGGGCCGCGTCCACTCGGTGGGCATCGTCCACTCGGTGAACTTCAGCGTCTTGGTGTCGAACATCGCGAGACGGTTGCCGTTGAACACACCGCACCAGATACGGTCCTGCGAATCCATGTGACCGCGGCGGCAACCGGCGCCCTTGGTGGGGAAGTCGTACCACGTGGTCTGCAGCGTCTTCGCGTCGGTCTTCCAGATCTTGTCGTTGGTCATCTGCATGCCCCACGCGTTGTTGTGCGAGTCGGCAAGCACGTCGTAGGCGCGGGCTGATGGGCTGCCTTGCGGATACTTGATCGGCGTCCACTCGTTCTTCGCCAGATCCGCACGCCACGTGCCGCCGGATTCGCCGGTATCGAACGCGACGTTGAACCAGAGCTTGCCGTCCACACCCATCTGCGCGGGATCGATCATCGTCAAGTGCGCGTCGCCCCACGTGCCCTCCGGCGTGGGTAGCTGGAACGTCTCCATCTTGCCGGTCTTCGGATCGAGCCGCGCGATCTGCAGCTGCGACATGTTGCCGTAGTAGACGCGGCCCTGTTTGTCGAGATCGATCTGCAGGCCACCTTGCGCGATTTGTCCGGTGCGACGCAGCGGCACCGAGTACTCCACGACCTTGCCGGTCTTCACGTCGAGCTTGCCGAAGTACTGCGAGTTGAAGTCCGAGTACCAGGCGTTGCCGTCGGCGTCGAACGCGACATCATGCGGTGATGCGTCGGGGCGAGGCAGCTCGTACACCGTGTAGATGACTTGCGTCGCTTTCCCTTTCGGCCGTGGCAGCGGCTTGAGCGGGAACTGGAACGTGTCGGACGCGCTCAGGTTGATCGTGCTGAGGTATTTACCGAAATTGGTCGGCTCTGTCATCGGCGCTGGACGCGGTCCCTCCTGTGGCCGGTACCACGGATGCATCGGCGACGAATTATTCGTATGGCGCGGCATGCGCGCGGCCACCTCGGACATCTCGAGTGGCTCGAAGTGAGAGAAGAACACGCGCTGCAGCGTGTGACAGTTGACGCACCCGCCGAGTGCGTTCCGCTGGCCGGCCGGCCCTGGGGCGCTCATGATCAGCTCCGCGTTCGACATCTGCGTCGCAATCTTCATCGGACGCCCGATCTTCGTGAGCGGCAGATCGAGCCGTGTTGCGTCCCCTTTGAGATCGACCGAAGTGGCGGGCAGCTCGTAGCCAACGGCGCGGATGCTGATTGCGTAGTGTCCCGGTTCCATCCGATCGCGCGGGAAGCTGTACTGTCCCTGCGCGTTGCTGACGACCCATGTGCTGATCGTGGAGCCGGTCCGCTTGGCGCCGACGAGCACGCCTTCCATCGGGCCGTCAGCCTGAGAGCTGACGACACCGGTCAACGCCGCCGCGGCAGTGCCTTCCGCCGCGATCACGCGTATGACGCACGTCAGGGTCAACGCTGTTGTTGCTACAAGGATGCCGGCAAGATGCTTCTTGCTCATCGCACGTCTCCTTCTCCGTAATCCGAACGACCGAACGACGTGAACGATCCGAACGGTCCGAACGACCCGAACGAATTTCTACGACGGCCTACGGAAAAATCCCAGATACACCGCTTTGCCGAGGACGTGTCCCTGAATCGCCGCAAGGACCTTCGTGCGCGTGTCGAATGGATCCGCCGGGTTGGCCGGAACGTCGATCTTTGTATCGAGCGCGAAGAGTTCGAACACGTAGTGATGGTACGGACCGTTGGCCGGCGCGCCGGGGCCACGGTAGACGCCGTTGCCGGTTGCACTGGTCTGATGGCTGCCGTCCTTGAGATCGCCCATCGGCACGCCTTCGGGCAACGCCCGCGTCTCAACGGGGATATTCCACACCAGCCAGTGCAGCTGATCGTCGGTCGTCTTGTTGCGCGCGCCTTCCATGTCGTGCATGTGCAGCACGTAGCTCTGCGTGCCCATCGGCGCGTTGGCCCACGCAAGCTGCGGCGACGCCTGTTCACCAGCCTGCGTGTACTTCACCGGAATCAGGCCGCCATCGATGAAGGAGTTCGACATCAGCCGCATCGGCGCGGCACCACCTTGCGCGGCGGCTGGCGCGCCGGCGCCCCGGCCTCCCCCTCCACCGCGCTGTCCGCCGCCCTGAGCCTGCGGTGCCGCGTAAAGGATTGCCACCATCGCCGCGACCGCAACGGCCGCCGTCAACCGTCCCATCCGCATAACCTGCTCTCCTCTGAGAATGAGGTCAGACCCCATCCTGGCGCGGTGATTCTACCGCGTGCGGCTACAATCCACCGCCTGATGTCCCGCGACACCCCATTGATCGTCGCGCGGGACCTGACGAAGCGTTTCAAGAACTTTACGGCCGTCGACGGCGTCAGCTTCGCGGTTCATCCGGCGGAATCGTTCGGCTTCCTCGGTCCCAACGGTGCGGGAAAGACCTCGACGATGCGCATGATTGGGTGCGTGTCGCCAGTGACGGGCGGGGAGTTGCGTGTGTTCGGTATGGATCCGCAGACGCACGCCAGCGCGATCAAAGCGCGGCTCGGCGTCGTCCCCCAGCAGGACAACCTTGACAACGAGATCAGCGTCCGCGAGAACCTGCTGATGTACGCGCGCTATTTCGACATTCCGCGCGCCGCCGCCGCGCGCCGCGCCGACGAACTCCTGGAGTTTGTCCAGCTCTCGGAACGCGCGAGCTCGGAAGTGGAACCGCTTTCCGGCGGCATGAAGCGGCGTCTGACGATCGCGCGGAGTCTGATCAACGAACCGGAGGTAATCCTGCTCGACGAGCCGACGACCGGCCTCGATCCGCAAGCGCGCCACGCCATCTGGGATCGGCTGTACCGCCTGAAACAGCGCGGCGCGACGTTGCTGCTGACGACCCACTACATGGAAGAGGCGGAGCAGCTCTGCGATCGGGTCGTCATCATGGATCGCGGACGAATCGTCGCGGAAGGCTCACCGCGTGAGCTCATCGAACAGTACTCGACGCGCGAGGTGCTCGAACTGCGGGTGCCTGACGACATCCGCGCCACGCTTCGCGGTCTCGTGGACGGGATCGCCGAACGGGTCGACGAACTGCCGGATCGGGTGCGGGTCTACACCGCCGATGCCGAACGCGCGCTCGATGCCATCCACGAGGCAGGCGTGCATCCGGAGAGCGCGCTCGTGCGTCGCGCGACGCTCGAGGATGTGTTCCTCCGCCTCACGGGCCATGCGCTGATCGATTGAGCCGCCATGACACGAGCGGTCCGGATCGTCCAGCGCAACGTCGTTGTCTACCGCCACGTCTGGCGCGGCTCATTGTTCTCGAGCTTCTTGCAGCCGACCCTGTACTTGATGGCGCTCGGGTTTGGAGTCGGGTCGCTCATTGATCCGCGCCGTGCCGCCGCGATTGCCGGCGGTGCGACCTATCTGCAGTTCCTCACCCCGGGACTTCTCGCTGCCACGTGCATGCAGGTCGCCAGTTTCGAGTCGAGCTGGCCGGTGCTTGGCAAGATCATGTGGAGGCGCAACTACCAGGCAATGCTGGCGACGCCGCTCGCGGTCAACGATCTGATCGTGGGCGAGCTGCTCTGGGTTGCCATCCGGCTGACGACGGTCGGCACGGCATTCGTGCTGGTCGCCTTTGCATTCGGCGCGATGCACATCACGATGGCGACGCTCGTCGCGTTGTCGCTGGCGGTCCTGACGGGCCTCGCATTCAGCGCCCCGATCGTCGCCTACGCGGCGACGTTGAAGAGCGGCGACGATTTCAACGTCCTCTTCAGGTTCATCATCACGCCATTGTTCATGTTCTCCGGCGTCTTCTTTCCGATCGATCGCTTGCCGGCGCCGCTGCGATGGATTGCGGAGGTCTCGCCGCTGTACCACGGCGTTCAGCTGGTGCGCGGGTTCGCACTTGGTCAGCTGGATCCGCGGGTGGCGATGATGCACCTCGGCTTCCTCCTCGTGCTCTTCACGACCGGCTTTCTGGTGGCGCGACACACCTTCCGCCGCAAGCTGTACGCATGACGGCCGCATTCGGTGTGCTGCTTCCGACCTGGCATCGCTCGCGCCGCATGTTGCAGCGCAACCTGCTGGTCTACAAGCACCAGTGGATGGTGATCTTCACCGGGTTCTTCGAGCCTGTCTTTTTCCTGCTGGGAATCGGTCTCGGCATCGGGGCGCTCGTGTCGAGCGTCGACGGCATCAGCTACGTATCGTTTGTGGCGCCAGGACTCCTTGCCGCATCGTGCTTGAACGGCGCACTCAGCGATGGGTGTTTCAATATCTGGTTCAAGCTGCACTTCATGAAAACCTATGACGGCATTCTCGCGACGCCGATGCGGGTTCCCGACGTGGCCTTCGGCGAAATGATGTGGGCGGTGACTCGAGGTTCGATTTACGCGGGTTGTTTCCTGGTCGTGCTGCTTGTGATCGGCGGCATCACCGGCAGGCCGGTGCTGCTGTCGCCGCTTGCGATCTTCGCGTTTCCCGCGGCCGTCCTGGCGGCGACGTCGTTCTCCGCGTTGTTTGTCTGTATCACCACGTTCGTCCGCAAGATCGAAGACTTCGACACCGTCGTCGGACTCGCGGTGATGCCGATGTTCCTCTTCAGCGGGACTTTCTTCCCGATATCACGCGTCCCGCTGATACCACGTGTCGTCGTCGAGCTCCTGCCGTTGTATCACGGCACTGCGATGCTGCGACAACTCACGACGGGCACCGTGGATCGGACGCTTGCGCTGCATGTCGGGTATCTCGTCATCCTTGGCGTCGCCGCCTTTACCGTCGCGATGCGCCGCCTCGAACGCGCGCTAATCAAGTAGAATGCGCCTCCAGCAGGGGAGGCGCACATGAAGGTCCGCATCATCGCAATGACTCTGGCGCTGGCGGGAGCGACGCTGGCCGAAACTGCCGTGTCAGCTCAGAACGTCCCGTCGCAATTCGTCGTCAGCGGCAAAGCCGCCGAACAGATTCAGGATTTCAGCACGATCAACCTCGCGACCGCCGAACGCATTGCCGAGGCGTGCGAGAAGCTGGCCGCCGCCGAGAACGTTGCCATCAGCATGTATGTGCTCGATAACGACGGCAACCACGTCTACATGGACCGCATGGATGGTCAGGGCTATCTGAACATCATCACGGCGGAGATGAAGGCGCGGACGGCGCTCGCACAGCGCGCGCCGAGCAAAGTGGTGATGAACCAGGTCCGGCGCGATCCGAACGCGGAGCTGCAGCGGATTCAGCTCGGGCTGTTTGCAAACTCCGGTGGCCTACCAGTGGTCATCAACCACCAGATGATTGGCGTCATTGGCATCGGCGGCTCGGCGCCGCGTGTTCCGGTCTGGAGCGACGAAATCTGCGGTCACAAGGCGATGCAGCAGGTACTCGGCGCCAACAACGTCGCGCCGCTCGTCGAGGATGTGCCGAACCCGCAGAATGCGGCGCCAGCGAATGCTGCGCCGGTTCCGCGGTTTGCCACCACCGCGACGCCCAAGACGAGCGTCTCGAATCCGGAGTGGGTGGTTGGCGGGAAGGGCGCCTCGAATGTGTTCGATGGCAATCAGATCTCACTCGCGGCCGCCAAGAAGATTGCGAAGGTCTGCCGCGACTTTGCTGCGGGGAAGAACGGCAGCATGTCGCTTTATGTCCTCGATACCTTCGGCGAGCTGGTGCACATGGAGCGGATGGACGGACAGGTGTTCAACAACATCCGGACCGCGTTGATGAAAGCGCAGACGTCACTGCAGACACGTGTGCCGACCTCCGTCTACACCGCGCAGGGCAGGAACAACCCGGCCGGCCTGAACCGCACGATCGTTCAGTACGACTTCTTCACCAACTCCGGCGGCCTGCCGATCGTGGTCGATGGGCAGATGATCGGATCCATCGGTGTCGGTGGCGGCGCAGGTGGCGGCGGCGACGAGAACTGCGCGATTGAAGGGCTGAAGGCGACGTTTGGCGAGCACGTCACGTTGCCCGTGTACCCGACGGCCACTACGGCTGCGCGGTGAGCGCGGCTTCGCGGTAGGTATCGGGTATCAGGTATCAGGGATGGTGCAGGTATCAGCTGATCCCTAGACCACCCCTGAAACCTGATACCTGATACCTAGTGATCTCGGTCAGCGAAGTTATTCCCTCTGCGTGAAAGCCGTTCCACAGAGACGCGCAACCGCAACCCGCGCGCTGGGCGGCAGTGCCGTGAATCTCACCGCAACGAGATAGTCCTCACGATCCCGCAGGTGTTCTTCGCTCCGCTCGGCGCTCGAGCGGATGACGCGTCCCGTCAATTGGACGCGTTCCGCGAGAAGGTCCAGGTAAATCGGATATTCGAGGTTAGGAGCCAGCGACTCGGTCGCGCGAACGAGCGCTCCCGTTGCGCTGATGTTCACCAGATGGCCGGATGCGGCCGCAATCCGTAGGGACACGCCTTCGATCGGAACTCTGACCGCCCGTTCTCTGATACCCATGGGGTTACCCTCGTCGATTGACTTGTCCTACGAGACAAGCCGGTTGCCACTCGCGGCGACACGGACGGTAGTAGACGGCACGCCTGATGCTTCGAAACATCCAGCGGAGGAGAGCCATGCTCCGAGCTCTGGTACAGGCCATTCTCGTCATCGTGATCGTCGTAGCGGCGGCGGCGTTCTTTCTCGGATACCGCTGGGGCGGCGGACGGCCTCAAGCGACGACCGCAAGCGAACCGGAAACCCGGCAGGAAGCGCCGGTCGCCACGCGAGGCGATCGCGTCGATACGACGCGCGAGCGCGCGCGCGCCGCCGGCGCGGAGATCGGCGACAAGGTCGCGGCCGGCGCCCAGAAAGCGGGCGAGACGCTCGAAGAGGCCGGCCTGACCGCGAAAGTGAAATCAAAAATCGCGCTCGACGATACGCTTGACGGCTCACGCATCAGCGTGACGAGCGACGACAGGCGCGTGACGCTGACGGGAACCGTCATCAACGAGACGCAGCATCGGCGCGCTCTTGACTTGGCCCGTGAAACGGAAGGGGTCTCGACCGTCATCGACCACCTTTCGGTTGGATCGTCTGCGGCGCCGTAGCTCACTCGGCGAGATACGCGGGCCTATAGCTCGGTGAGAACGTACTCCTTACCGTTAATCGTGAACGCCCGCATCCATCCGAGCTTTTCTCCCGCGGGATCTTTCCAGGCCGGCGAGATTCTGAAGCTGTAGGTCTCGCCGACCTTCACATCTGTCTTCACCTTCACGCCGAGCCGAATCAGACCCGCGGGGCTGTTGGATTCCAGCCGCCACGGCGTCATCTTGCCATCAGGACCTTTGACGTCGAGGTGCCACCACGAATGCGGGCTCACGACCTCGAGTTTCGTCAGCACACCGGTGATGACCATCACCTTCTGTGTGTCGAACTCGGCGTTGGCAGAGTGATGCGCAACAGCCGGCGCCGCGGTCAGCAGCGCCGCAGCCACAGCAGCTGAAGCGAAAAACGTTTTCACGGTCATAGGTCCTCTCGACAGCTGAGCCATCATAGACCAACTTCCGTATCCGGAACTCGCGGCAATCTACGACTCGTTGGCGGCCTGCTGCAGCCTCGCGACATCGAGTTTGACCATCTGCAGCATCGCTTTCATCACGCGCTTGGACCTCGCGGGATCCTTGTCCTGCACGAGGCGAAAGAGCTCTTTCGGAACAATCTTCCCTGATACACCGTACTTTCGTTGAACCACAAGAACGGCGTGATCGCTGGCATGCTGAACTCCTCCGTTGTAGCGCCGACCGTTAAGGTCGGCGGCTGCTACTGACTCGTCGAACGAGACGCGGCCGGATCGACATCGGGTAGTATTGCTGCAGCCCGCAAATCGCGAACTGGGCATTGCCTACCGCAGCGGGCGGAGGATTGGGTATGTGCACATTTCGACTCGTGGCGGCGGCATGCGTGCTGCTGATCGCGCAAGGGGTCTTCGCCCAGGGGAAAGAGTGGATCGAATACAAGAATCTCGAAGACCGCTTCGCGATCAACACGCCCGGCCAGCCGACGGTCGAGAAAGCCATGTGGACTTCCGAGTACGACTCGAAGTTCCCGGAGATGGTCTACCGATGGACTGATGGCCCGAACCGCTACTCAGTCAGCGTGGTCGATTACTCCGAGTCTGAAGCGATCTACACGGCCAACCATCACACGGATGATTTTTCGGCGCCCGCGTACTGGCAAATCGATATCCTCGGATCGATACAGTGGGCCGCGTCGCAACTCTACCGCCTCAAGCCTGGCGTCAAGGTCACGTTCGACAACTTCCACTACATCAATCTCGTCACCGGCCAGCAGCTCACGGTCATCAATCCCGACATGACGAGGAGCTACGTCGCGATCTACCTGCACGAGAACCGGCTCTACATCCTGGATGCGACCGTTGCGCGGAACGCACCCGCGCCGATCGCGTTTCAGCAGTCGCTCGAGTTCCTCGACGCGGAAGGAAAGTCGGTCCGTTATCGGACCTATTACTTCGACAAGCTGCCGGAGCCGAAGCTCGGACGCCGCGGCGCGGGACAGGGCACGCAGGGTGCGCCGCCGGATCCGGGAGCGCCGGCGAACGGCGGACAAGGTGGCCGAGGTGGCCGCGGCGGGCAGCCTCAGTAAGCGTTCACTGGGCACAGCACACCGCATACGCGGTGTGCTGTGCCGATCGACCACAGCTCACTTCCCATCCATCGGGCGAAGCGCCTGTCTGTAGCGGGCGCGATCCTTTGAGATCGCCTCGCTCGCAGCGTCCTCCGCCGCTGATCGCGATCTCCATCGGCTGGCAAGAAACGCGCGCATCGCGTCCCTCCCACGTTGCGCTCCGGACCGTACAGGCGTGCGGCACGTTTCCACCGTTCCCCTGGATCGTCACCGATCCTTCGGTGCTCGCGGCGCCACGTACCAGCAGGAGTGGGTCGGGGAGGTTGTCGACAGGCGTTTCGAAGCCGAGTTCGAACTGCCCTGATGGGTGCAGTCGCACGTGCCGGATCAGATCGTCGGGCGCAAATCTCGACCCCGTGCGCGTCAGGCCCGATTGCCCCATCGCGGTCGCCAGCACCAGATAACCGGTCTGCTCGTCGCGAATCATGCCCTGCATCGCGGCGAAGTACGCGCCGAAGCCGTCGCGCGTCCACGTGTCGAAACCGATCTGACCGACGGTCGTTCCCTCGCCGAGCAGCATCGTGACGTCAGGCGGATTTGGAAAGTGCCCGGGCGCTCTGCCGAGCCGAAGGTCCGCAGGGTCATCGACATCGTGGAACACGGCGGACCGCGAGAAGACGCGCCGGTGCACGCCGTCGTACCAGAAATCGGCGACGACGGACCCGTCGCCGCCGCCCTGGTAGTCATGGGCGGCGAGCCACGCATCCGTGAGCGACGGACTGTCCGCGACGAGGTGAATCGTCCCGGGCCGGTCCTCGCAACCGTTGCAGCGTCTGTTGGTTGGGTGTTGACGCAGACCGCCCGCGCGCGGCTCGGCCATTGCCTGGCGCAGCGCGTTGGCGAGCGTGGTATCGAAGAGCAGTGATTGCCCCGCGACTGGTTGGACTGTTGCAATACTGACTGCGAGCGCACCGGCAAATCTGGCGATCGTCATTAGAGGATCCTGCCAGTACTTCGCTATAGTGGGCTCAACCACATGCGCGCCGCCTTCATCGCCCTCGTGCTCGTCGGCGCGGCCTCCACCGCCGCGGCTCAGTCGCGTGGTGGATTGACCAATGACATGCCGACACCGTCGATCGGTTTGCCGCTGCCGCACATCGGTCTGCCGCTGCCGCCGATGGGCCTGCCGCTGCCGCCGATGGGGTTGCCCCCTGACAATGCCCGGCCATTCGATCGCGGCCGATCCGAACGAACCAATATTCTTGAACGATCCGAACGATCCGAACGCATCGAACGATCCGAACGAGTTCATCGACCTGCATCCATCATCTTTTTGGGTTGGCCTTATTGGCCCACCGCGGAATTTCCTTCGTCGCCGTCACCGTCAGCGCCGCCACCTGTGAACCGAGCGACTGGCCGGCTGCTTCTCAGCCTGCACTCGGGTGTCGATCCACAACTATTCGTTGACAGGTACTACGTTGGGTTGTTCAGCGACGTCGCCGGCGAGCTGATCCTGGATGCCGGGGGGCACACAATCGAACTTCGTGAAGAGGGCTACCTCGATGCGCGGGTAGACGTGAGGATTCCGGTGGACGGCACGATTACCTACGACGTGACGCTGAAGCCGATCGCTGCGGCGCCGTCGTCTTCCCCGGCGCCAGTCGCGCCAACGCCGTCATCCGCTCCGGCGCCCGCGACCATCTATGTCATCCCCGGCTGCTATGTCGGCAACGTACCGCCACAGCAGGTCACGTTGCCCGCCGGTTGTGACGGCAAGGGCTCAATTACGTTTCCTTCCCGGTAGTAATTCGCACTTCAAGACTCGCACTCGATAGTCGACGTTTGAGGAGAGAACATGGCTGACGATCAGGAACAGAAAGATTCCAACACCGACATCTCGCGCCGCGATTTCGTCACGCTGTCGGTTGCGGCAGGTGTGGCGCTCGCCACGGGGAGCGCCTCCGAGGCCGCGGTGCCGGTAGTCGAGGAGAACGTCACGATCAAGACGCCGGACGGGACGTGTGACGCGGCATTCATTCATCCGACGATGGGCACGCATCCGGCGATATTGATCTGGCCGGACGCATTTGGGCTGCGGCCGGTGATGCGCGAAATCGGCAAGCGCATTGCGGGTGAAGGCTATTCAGTGCTTGTTCCCAATCCGTTCTACCGTGTCGCAAAGGCACCCGTGTTCGACGATCCGTCGAAGTTCAACTTTGCCAACGACGCCGACATGGCGAAGCTCCGACCGCTGATGGGATCGATCAATGCGCCCGGCGCGGCCGAGAAGGATGCCACCGCGTTCATCGCCTGGCTCGACATGCAGCGTCAGGTCGACAAGAACAAGAAGGTCGGCACGCAGGGCTACTGCATGGGCGGCCCGCTGGTCGTCAAGACCGCGGCGACGGTGCCGAATCGCGTCGGCGCTGGCGCCTCATTCCACGGCGGCGGCCTCGTTACCGATCAACCGACCAGCCCGCATTTGCTTGCGCCCAAGATCAAGGCGCGAATGTACTTTGGCGTCGCTGCCAATGACGACATGCGACAGCCCGACGCAAAGGTGAAGCTGAAAGAAGCGTTCGAAGCGGCGAAAGTGCCGGTCGAAGTGGAGCTCTATTCGAACGCGCTCCACGGCTGGTGTATCCGCGACATGCCGCTGCAGGACGGCAAGCCGATTTACAACATGGCGGATGCCGAGCGCGCGTGGGGAAAGCTTGTCGCGCTCTACAAGACGGCGCTCCAGTCGTAGCTTCGCAAATCCCAAATTCCAAATCCCAAAACCCAAGTCCTAACGAGTGCTCATGTTGGGATTTGGAGCTTGGGATTTGGGGTTTGGGATTTACTTCCCGCGCGCCTTCAACGTGTCGCGAATGAACTTCCACCAGACCGGCGCCATATCGTTGTCGAGCACCATGCCCGCCGACGCCGCTTCGATGCCGGCTCTTTCGATAGTCCATCCATCCACGAGCACTCGTTTCAGCATGAGCACGGCCGCGGCACGGTGACCCGCGCCCGAGTGGACGAAGATCGGGAAGTTCGCACGATCGTTCATCGCCTTTAGCAGCGGATCGACGGGCGCGCGATCGAGCGCCATCGGGTCGATCGGGAACAGGAAGTACTTCATACCGGCAGCTTCTACCGCGGTGCGTTCCGCCTCCGCGTCCGCTCCGCCTGCGAGATTGACCACGCTGCGAATGCCGCGCCGCTTCAACTCGGGGATCGCCATCTCGCGCGAGGTGATCGTCCCTCCGGTCGAGACGGTGTCATCGACGCGCCAGAAGTTGTTGATGCCGGCAATCGTCACGCGTTGAATCGTCTGCGCCGAACCTGTCGCCACGATCACAGCGACCAACACAAACGTCGTCACGGCGCGTTGAGTCCTATCGGTCAGCTTCATGCGGCCTATCTTATGAGAACTGTCCCCGCACAAGAATGTGCGGGCTGTCGAATACGCTCCTTCATCGTTGTCTGTCGTCCGCGCGCGGCTCGCGCGTCCAATTCGCAGAATCCCTTCGCAATCGCGCGAAGTCATCGCGCGACCGCGTGGCACAACGGCTGCACCTGGTGAGCGCAGTCAGGTATCAGGCGATACCTGTCGCCATCAGGAGGCCCCGTGTCCATTCGCAAGTGGGTTTGTGTGTTTGCTCTCTGCGCGCTTGCCGCTGTCCGCGTCGGCGCGCAAACCGGCGCGTCGATCAACGGTACCGTTGTCGATCCGCAGGGAGGTGTGCTTCCCGGCGTCACGATGACGCTTCGTAATATCGACACCGGCGTTCTTCGCTCAACCGTCACCGACGCCGACGGCGCATACCAGTTTGCGGGGCTTGCCCCCGGCCGCTATGACCTCAAGTCGGCGCTCGCCGGCTTCACGCCGGTCGAGATCAAGGAAACCACGCTCACTATAGGCCTCGAAGTTCGCCGCGACGTGAAAATGAACGTCGAAACCCTGCAGGAAACGGTGACCGTCATTGGCGAGGCACCGGTGATCGAAACGACGCGCAGCGAGGTTGCGCAGGTGGTGACGCAGCAGCAGATCGAATCACTGCCGGTGAATAACAGGCAGGCGATCACGCTCGCGCTGCTGTTGCCGGGCACGAGCCAGGATGGGACGCGCCCGCGGAAGGTCAATGCGACCGTCGGCTCCGGCGGTTCGTGGTTTGCCAGCGCGTATCTGGTGGACGGCGTCACCAATCAACAGACGTCCGCCGGCGAGCCGCGGCAGGATTTTCCGCAAGGCGGCATCCAGGAGTTCAAGGTGAACGTCAGTCAGGCGCCGGCCGAATTCGGCGGAACAAGCGGCGGTGTCGTCACGATTGTCACCAAAGGCGGCACCAATCAGTTCAGCGGTGAGGCGTTCGAGTACGTGCGTGACAAGAGCCTGAACGCGATGAACACGTTCGAGCAGCTCAATCAAGAGCGGCTCGGCACGCCGAAACCGACGTTCCGCCGGAACCAGTACGGTGCCACGTTCGGTGGGCCGATCGTCATGAACAGGGCGCACTTTCTCGTCGCGTCCGATCTGACCGAGACGCGCCAGGCCATCACGGTGAATACAGGCAAGCCGCAGTTCTATTCGGCAGTCGAGGGAACGTTCCCGAACCCGTCATACCGGCGCACCTTCCTGTCGCGGTACGACCAGCAGCTCACGGGCAAACAGAACCTGTTCGTGCGCTGGGCCTGGGAGTGGGACCACACCAACTGCGAAACGTGCGGCGCGACCAGCGCGGCGTTCAGTGGCAGCCGCATCGATCAGCGGCGACATGCGCTCGTCGGCGGCCACACGATGGTGATCGGCAGCCGCATGCTGAACGAATTCCGCGCGCAGTATGCGCCCTTCTCGTTCCTCACCTCGCCGCCAGGCACAGACGTCCCGACGGACCCGACCTACTTCGGCGCCGACCGTTTCTCCGTGCAGACGGCCGTGTACAACTTTCCAAGCCTCACCTGGGGGTCGGATAACAGCCGCGTGCAGAAGGAATGGTGGAGGGAATTCCGGGACGATTTCCAGGTGACCGCCGGCGGTCACAACATGAAGTTTGGCGCCGCCGACGTGCGGGGGCCGAACAAAGACGACTCGGCGAGCAACATCACGCATGGGGCGTGGACGTTCTCGACGGATCAACCGTTCAATCCCGGCAATCCCGCATCGGTCGCCGGGCTGCAGAATCCAATTCTGTTCACCGCGAACTACCCGCCCGTCTATCGAGATACGAAAAACAGCTGGTTCTCGACCTACGTTCAAGATGAATGGAAGCCGTTGTCGTCGTTGACGCTGAACCTCGGCGTCCGGTACGACCTCTTCTACGAATCGTGGAACCAGGACATGAACCTTGCACGCTTCCCTCGTCCGCTGCCGTTCATCAACCCGTCGACACGCGGCGACCACAACAACATCGGACCGCGTGCGGGGTTCGCGTGGGATGTGTCAGGCAATGGGCTGTCGGTCGTCCGGGGCGGAGCCGGCAAGTACTTCCGCAATCCGGCGTTCGGATCGCCATTCGGCGCCGAGCAGACCAACCTGCTGCAGGCGAGCATCCGGATCTCGAATCCGTCTTATCCCGATCCGTACGGTGGGAGGAGTCCGCTGGACTTCGCGTCGACCGTGCCGCCGAACATCACGATCGCCGATGACAGGCTGCAGACGCCGGAGACCAATACTTACAACGCCGGCTTTTCTCAGCAGTTGACCGCGAACCTCGCCGTGCACGTCGACGGGATCTATACGAAGACGAACAAGGAGCTGGAGGCACTGAACGTCAACACACCCGACTCTGTCACGAAGTTGCGGCCGCTACCCGAGTGGGGGCGCATCCTTCAGACGCAATCGATTGGCTCGGCGACTTATAAGGCGCTGATGCTACGTGTGGACAAGCGCTACGCCGACCGGTTCCTTTATCTCGTCTCGTACACGTTGTCGAAGACGTCTGGGTACCCGATCGCCGGCACGGTCACTGACGCCTACCACCCGGCGCTTGACGTCGGACCCGCCGGAACAGACCGCCGCCACATGCTCGTCAGCAGCGGCTCGGTCATGATGCCAGGCGGGTTGCAGGTGGGTGCAGTTTGGACGTTGCGGTCGAAGATGCCGTTCAGTGCGCTCGCAGGCCTCGATCTGAATGGCGATGGATCCGTCACCGACTACGTGCCGGGTACGTCGCGGAACGCGTTCGACCTCGCGCTGGTCAACGCATGGCGCGCGCAGAACCGGCTCGCGCCGATCAGCGCGACCCAGTTCGACAGCAATCGCTACAACAGCCTCGATGCGCGGGTCAGCAAAACGATCCAGCTTGGGGACCGGCGCAAGCTGGAGTTCATCGCGCAGGTCTTCAACGTGTTCGGGACCGACAACCTGCTTCCCCCCGGCGCCGGCAGCTATGTCGACAATGCGCTGTCCGATTCATTCGGGAAAATCCTGAGCGCGCAGCCTCGTCAACAGGGGGAGATAGCCGTTCGCTACGGATTCTGACCGGGGTTCGGAGTCGGGATTCGGTGCAGGTTGGGATTCCGATCGAATCCCGAACCCCGAGTCCCGAATCCCGATAAAATCCCTCCCCATGACCAAGCACCTCGCGCTCGCCTGCGTCGCCGCGTTCATCATGGCGTCGAATGCTGCGGCTCAGACTGCTCCGTACTATCCAGATCGTTTCGACTGGCAGAAGCACACGCCGCAGCAAGAAGGATTCGACGCGGCCAAGCTGGACGAGGCGATCAAGTTCGCGATCGCGAGCGACAACCCTGCGCCTCACGACCAAGCGGTGGTTCATCAACAGAGTTTCGCGGCCAACGAGCCGTTCGATTCGATCCTCGGTCCCCACAGCGTGCGCGCGCCGCTCAACGGCATCATCATCCACCACGGCTACGTCGTCGCCGAATGGGGCGAGACGAAAAAGGTGGACATGACGCACAGCGTCAGCAAGACCTTTCTGACGACCGTCGTCGGCCTCGCGTGGCAGAAGGGACTTATCCGCGACATCACGGACAAGGCGCGCGATTACATGCCGTGGGGCGTCGATCTGTTCGAGGCATCGCATAACCAGTCGATTACCTGGGAGCACCTGCTCCGTCAATCCAGCGACTGGTCGGGCACGCTCTGGGGCAAGCCAGATTGGGGGGATCGTCCCGTCGGCAAGCCGAGCGAGTGGCAGAACCGCCCGATGTACGAGCCGGGCACCCACTTCAAATACAACGATGTGCGGGTGAACGTGTTGGCGCTGGCGGCACTGCAGGTGTGGCGCCGTCCGCTGCCGGAAGTGCTGCGCGACGAAATCATGGAGCCGATTGGCGCATCCAGTACGTGGCGGTGGTACGGCTATGAGAACTCGTGGGTCGATATCGACGGCACGAAGGTGCAGTCGGTGTCTGGCGGTGGGCACTGGGGCGGAGGCATGTTCATCAACGCGTGGGACATGGCGCGGTTTGGTTATCTGTTCCTCCGCAACGGGAAGTGGAAGGACCGCCAGGTTGTCTCGGAGAAGTGGATCCAGATGGCGAAGACCCCTGGGCCCGCGAACAAGGATTACGGGTTTGCCAACTGGTACCTCAACACCGACCGCAAGCCGATGCCGTCGCTGCCCGCGTCGAGCGTCCGTTTCGTGGGCGCCGGCAGCAACGTGATCTACATCGACTGGGACAACGATCTGGTGGTCGTCGTCCGGTGGATCAAGGACGACAAGTCGCAGAACGAGTTCTTCGGCAAGGTGCTCGCCGCGATGAACGCGCCAGTTTCAACGAGGTAGGCGGGTTCTTTCGGACCCGCCGGAGGGGCTATGAAAATCTCTTTCTCACTCATTGGGGTCGCGCTCGCGGTTTCCGCGTTCGCGCAGCAGGGTGGTCCCGATCACCCGTCGGTGACCGTCCACGGTCAGACGTACACGCCGCGCTCGATCCTGTCGCGGAACATGGGCACCCCCGAAGATCAGACGACGCAGTTTCCGCCGCACAAGATCATCGGCAACATCTACTACGTCGGTACGAAGACGCTGAGCTCGTTCCTCATCGTCACGCCGCAGGGGAACATCCTCATCGACAGCACGTACGAGCGCAATGTGCCGGTCATCCAAAAATCGGTCACCGACCTCGGATTCAAGTTCGCCGATACCAAGATTCTCCTCGGCAACCACGCGCACGGTGACCATCAGGAAGGCGATGCAATGGTGAAGCAGCTCACCAACGCGCAGGTGGTCGCGATGGCTGAAGACGTGGAGCCGCTGAAAGCGATCAAGCCCGGGGGCAAGGAACATCCGATCGACCGCATCATCCACGACGGCGACACGGTGACGCTCGGTGGAACGACGCTCGTCGCTCATCTCACGGCCGGTCACACGCCAGGCTGCACCACCTGGACGACGAAGGTGCGTGATGGCGGGAGAGACTACGACGTGGTGTTCCACTGCAGTCTCCGCGCGCAGGGCAACCTGACGCCGGCCATCGTCGATCAGTTCACCCGCTCATACAGAGTTGTGCGGACGCTGCCATGCGATGTTCCGCTCGGCGATCACGGCGCGCAGTACAACATGCTGGAGAAGCACGCGAAGCTGAAGCCAGGCGGCCCGAATCCGTTCATCGACAAGGCGAACTGCAATCTCGAGACAGACATCCAGGAAGCGATGTTCAAGGCGACCTTCGCCGAACAGCAGGCCGCGAAGACACCGTAGTTCATGATTCTTCGCGGCGTCCTCGCCGTCGGCCTCGTGTTGGCATGCGCGAGTCCTTCCACCGCCCAGCGCGTGACCAAAGACGCGCAGACGCTGGCGAAAGAAGGCGCCACCGCACTCAACGAACGGCGATTCGACGATGCGCTGACGGCCTTCACGGCGGCGGCAGCGCAGCGGCCCAATGACGGGAATATCGCGCTCGGGGCCGGCCTTGCGGCAGTCATGCTTGGGCGTGCCGGCGACGCCGAGACGTGGCTCGTTCGCGCGTTGAAGCTCCAGCCGAATCTGACGCAGGCGTCGATCGTGCTCGGCGAGCTGCAACACCGCGGTGGCCGACTCGAGGAGGCGATCGCGACCTATGAGGCCGCACTGAAGCTGGCGACGAAGGCGGATACAGGCCAGTTCGAGGATCGACTTAGCGCGTGGCGCAAAGAGCAGCAGCTCGTCGGTCGGTTCTCAAAGTCGCAAGGCACGCACTTCACCGTCCTGTTCGATGGACCGACCGACGAGTTCCTCGCCCGCCGCATCGTCGATCACCTCGAATCGGCGTACCTGCACGTAGGGGAGGCGCTGAGCGCGTATCCGACGCAGCCGATCACGGTGGTGCTCTACACCAGGCAACAGTTCCAGGACATCACCCGCACGCCCGCGTGGAGCGGCGCGGCCTACGACGGCCGGATCCACCTTCCGGTACTCGGAGCGCTGCGGCAGACCGAGCAGCTCGATCGCGTGCTGACGCACGAGTTCGTGCACGCGGTCGTGGCCAATATCGGCGGCCCGGCGGTCCCGGTGTGGCTGAACGAAGGTTTGGCGACCGTCCTGGAGCCGGGAGGCGTAGAGCAGTCTGATGCGGTCCTCGCGGCCGTCAACCTGCGCCCGCCTTTGCAGCAGCTGCACGGCAGCTTTTCAGGTCTCACCCCGGCGCAAGCCCGGCTCGCGTATGCATACAGCGCGCACGCGGTGCAGCGCATCATCGCGCTGCGCGGCGCGTACGCGGTCGTCGGACTTCTTCGAGATCTCGCCCGCGGCGTCGACTTCAACACCGCGTTCGGCAAGAACGCACAGATGCGGTACGACGAATTCGACGCCATGATCCGTCGGGATTAGGGTCCAACGGAACTGTTGAGCCGCTAAAAATTCCACGTCTTCGCGGTCGTCCACCAACGGCGGAAAGTGGTGCCTCGAGGTGACACCGCTATCGGTGCAAACCTAATTCGTAGCCGGGTCGTCAATTACAAAAGCGGCCGCGATCTCATGGAAGCTAGATGGAATACATCGTGAAATGCCGCACCGGATGCGCACATTCACTTTCACTCTCGTCGTCCTGGTGTGGACCATTGGCGCCGCGTCTGCGGAGCCACTCGACAACAACACGTTCATGCCATCGACCGTCCATCACGATCCATGGCGAGTTGATTGGCTGCCTGTCGAGACGGCGGTGCCTGCGATGCCGCCACTGCGAATCGCGTCAAGTGCTGCAGCGGCGCAGCAGACAAGCAATCAGCCCGTCCACCCTGCGGCAGTTACGCACAGCGACGCGTATCTGATGCGGGCGAAAGTTCATCGCATAGCGAGCTGGGCGACGCTGCCGCTGTTTGCTAGCCAGCTTGCTCTCGGCGCGGCCATTTACGACGGCGACGGCGGCTGGAAGAAGGGCGCGCACGGTGTGGTCGGCGCCGGGATCGTGGGGCTGTTCGGCGTGAATACCGCCACCGGCGTGTGGAATCTGTTCGGCGAAAGCTGGAACGACTCCGGACGCGGCATGCGGCTCGTACACGGTCTGCTGATGATCGCGGCCGACGCGGGATTTGTCGCGACATCGCTGTCCACGCCCAGCGAGCATCGCGGACTCGACTTCGTAGCGGACCGTGACACGCATCGTAATCTCGCGATCACGTCCATCGGCCTCGGCACCGCGGGATATCTCATCATGCTCATCGGAAATCATTGATATGTTCACGGCCTTCTTCGAAGCCTGGAATTCGATCTATTCCAATCATGCGCTGCTTCGCACAGCCGTCACTTTCATTCACGTCGGCGGATTGATGCTGGGAGGCGGATGTGCGATTACGGCAGACCTCGCTACGATTGAAGCCGTTCGCGAGGGGCCTATTGGGCGCAGTTCACAATTGCACGTGCTGAAGCGCACCCACACGATTGTTGTGACCGGTATCGCTGCGCTCGCCGTCAGCGGCCTGTTGCTGTTTGCGGCCGACGTCGACACGTTCCTGCACTCGCGGATCTTCTGGCTGAAGATGGGGCTGATGGCGATGCTCCTGTTGAACGGCGTCCTCATGCTGCTCGGCGAGCGGAGGGTCCTCCGTGGCGACACGCGCGCCTGGAAACGACTGCACAGGGTCGCGGTCTCGAGTCTGTTACTCTGGTTTTTGACGACGTTAGCCGGCACGGCGCTGACGAATAGCTAGCCATGGGTGAACAGATACAGTCTCTTGATATGGGGTGCGACGGTGGTGTGTGCGGGGACGACCCCGGTCGCACAGCCAGCAGGCGTGAGTTTCTGCGGACTGCCGGCTGCTTCGGTATGGTGCTCGCGGCCTGCGGGCTCGGCCGTATTGACGCCGCAGCGCTACCCGTGGCGATGACGACTGGAAAGCAGACAGGAAGCGAAAAGCGCTATCCGATTCCATCGAGCGACAGCGTGAATATCGATCGGGACGCGCAGTTGATCCTCGTGCGTTACCAGTCACACGTGTTCGTCTTCGCGCTCGCGTGTCCCCATGAGAACAACGCGGTCAAGTGGGTGGCGAAGGACCATCGGTTCCAGTGTACGAAACACGATTCGCAGTACCGGCCGGACGGCTTTCACACCGAAGGTCGCGCGACGCGGAACATGGACCGCTACGTCATCCGGCGCGATGGCGACGCAGTCGTCGTCGACCTGCACAAGTGGGTCCAGTCGGACAAGGATCCGGCGGGCTGGGCGGCGGCACAGATCGCGGTGTAACATCGGAGGCTCACACACGAGGAGCCTCCATGCCTGAAACACCATCCACAATGCTCGACCTCGGCACGCCGCTGCCGTCCTTTTCGTTGCCCGATTTCAACGGCAGGGTTGTTTCAGATGCCGACTTCAAGGGCAGCCAGGCGCTGCTGGTGGCCTTCATCTGCAAGCATTGCCCGTTTGTACGGCACATCCGATCGGAGTTCGCCCGCTTCGCGAAGGAATACGAAGCGAGGGGCCTCAAGGTCGTCGCGATCATGTCGAACAGCATCGAGGAATTTCCGGAGGACGGTCCGGAAGGCATGAAGCAGGAGACGGAGGAAGCCGGCTACGTCTTCCCGTACCTGTTCGACAAGGATCAGAACGTCGCGAAGTTGTTCAAGGCGGCGTGCACACCCGACTTGTTCCTCTTCGATAGCAATCGCCGCCTGGTGTATCGCGGGCAGTTCGACGGAAGCCGCCCGAAGAACAACGTCGCGGTCAATGGGGCCGATTTGCGCGCCGCCGCCGACGCGGTCCTCGCGGGCACAGCGCCGTCAGAAACGCAGCGGCCGAGCATGGGCTGCAACATCAAGTGGTATCCGGGCAACGAGCCCGCCTACTTCACGACTCCAGCCATCTCGGTCAATCGATAGCCATCTCTCCCTGATGCAGCGGACGCCACCCTGATTGGCTCCGCTGCTCACCGTCCTCCCCGCCTCTCCTAGATGAACATGTCGAGCGCGTGGTCCACGATCTGTTCGAACGGCACCATCGTGAGCAGGAGCGGCAGCAATGGAATGATGGTCAACACTCCAAGCCGCAAGACCGTGGTTCGCGTGATCGGCACGAGGTACATATCGCGAATGACCTCATAGGCGTTGGCAAGGTCGGCCAGCGACTGTATGTCGGCGCTCCCAACCAGCGATTCGCGCGTGTGCGGGCGGAGCGTCAACCACTTGCGGCGGAATTCGTCCACATAACGGCTGCCGAGAATTCCGTACTCGCCGCTGCTGGTCCGCCACGTGCGTTCCAGCTGGATCGCAAAGAACGTCTGGGGCAGTAATACGAGCAGCATGAGAACGACCACCACGCCCAGGATCTCCATCTTGAACTGCGGCAACGTGGCGCCCTCGTACCAGATACGTTGCGCGACCATGCCGGAGAGCAGCGAGGCATTCGCCAGCAGAATCGGCGCGAAGGCAAATACACTCGTATTGAGAAACCCGAGACCACCGGTTCGATCCGGATGAAGTGCATTCAGACGAAGCGGGATCCGCGACACCAGCCACAGAAAGCGATACCAGACGACGATCAAGCGGACCAACCACCGCAGCGCGAGGAAGCGGAAGAGTGGCAGGCTGACGAATGCGTACCAGCGGCCCGCCAGCGTGAGCGTCGATCCATCGGCGGCGTAGTTGTTGTACCAGGTGCCGACCTTCAACGACACGCGTGACTCCCACGCCCACTGGCCGCCAATGAACGCCACGAGCAATATTGCGATTTCGAGCAGCGGGGAATTCCTCAGCTTCACGCTCGAGACCACCGCCGTCCCAAATCGGCGCAGATCCGCCGGCGCGATGAGTCCGCGGTCGATGAACTGACGCACTGCGCCAGTGAGACGACCGTGGACGAATGGCTCGGCGACGACGAACAACGGCAGCGCGATGAGCAACCGCGTGTGCACATCGATGTCGCGGAGAAACGAGACGGTCACGTCTGCGCCTCGAGCGTCGAACGGCGACAGCAGGCACAGCGGAACCCAGGTGATCAGGAGGTAGGCGAGAACGCGCCGGTGGACGAGCGCGATCGGTTTGTCGGCGAGATGCGTCCGCAAATAGGCGTCATACAATGGCCCGCCGACGGCGAGCGAGAACTCCGGCGGCTCGCCTTTGATGGCAGCCTTCGGGCGCAGCATCGGGACTTACCGTGTGCGTCCGGGCGAGCGTCGCTCGCCGCCAACACCATTTATCGCTCGTGGCGCTCGACGCCGCGCCGACGTCTGCGCCCGCTCAGCAGCTCGGTTCATCATCCGCAGCGTTCTGCAAGGCAGAGTCCTGACGTCGCCGGATGAATCTCTTGATTGGCACCGCATCCGAGCGACCGGCTCGCGGTATTTGGTGAGCGCGTCGACGCGGCGGCAGAAGCCGGACGCTCTTCCTTCACAAATTCATCGGTTCGCACCCATTCGTGTCGGCGACGACTTTGCTCGGCTCCTCACTCCGAGTGACACCTCGACCAATTGGGAGTCAATCCGGCGGCGAAATCCGCCGTGGGGGTACCCACGCCGATCAGCGTGGAGGGGGAAGGAACGTGAGCATGCGTCGCACTGTCTTTGTCATGATTGTGGTTGTGGTGCTGGGCGTATCAGGCGCCTCGGCACAGTCCGCTGCACCGCCGTCTTCGCCGGAAGACTGGCAATTCGAGGTTGTCCCGTATCTCTGGGGCACGGGCATCGATGGGCCGGTCGGCGTTGGAAACCGGACGGTGGATCTCGATGCGTCGTTCCGCAACATTCTTAGCCATCTGCACTTTGCAGCGATGGGTCTCGTTGATGCGCGGCGCGACAGGTTCATCGTGCTGACAGACGCCATCTATACAGACCTTCGGGGCCATCGCGCGACCCCAGGCCCGTTGTTCTCGCGCGTGGACCCGCAGCAGAGACTATTCATCCTCACACCGGAGGCGGGCTATCGGCTTCTGGACACCGGAGATTCGTCGCTCGACGTCGTCGGCGGCATCAGGTACTGGCACTTGAAGTCCGAGCTGCAGTTTCAGGCTGGTCTGCTGCCGGGCTTTGGTGTGGAGGGCAGCCGTGGCTGGGTGGACGGGATCGCCGGGGTGAGGGCCCGGAAGGATCTGCCGCGACGATGGTGGGCGTCCGCCTACGGCGATCTCGGCGCCGGCGGATCGAACTTTACATATCAAATCGTTGCCAACGCCGGTCTGGATATCCATGAGCATTACGCGCTCGACTTCGGATACCGCTATCTAAGCGTCGACTATGACAACGACGGCTTCCTGTTCGACACGGCGATGAAAGGGCCGCTCTTTGGTTTCACGTTCAAGTTCTGAAGACGAGGGCTGTATTCGCTGGTGACGAGGAACGCGCGTGGGGGAACGCGCGTCCTTCGTGTCGCTATGGAGTTGGAACAACACGGTAGTACACGCCGTTTGAGCGTTTGCCAAAATCAGCGGCTTGTACACGCCGGGGATGAACGCGGTCGATTCCGGTGTTCTCCCCGGATGCGCGATTGAATTCATTCGATGACGCGAAGGCCGCCGACGTGGGCGAGTTGCCGGCGCGCTTCAATCGCGTTTCGCGCATCCCTGCTCGTTGTTGTTGTGCTCGGGGCGCACAACGCACGTGCCCAGGAGGTCGCTGACGACGGTCGAATTGGAGTCATTTTCGCGCATCCTATTGCGGGTAACCTTTCCGGCGCACCGTACGTCTGGTTCGATGATCAGACGGGTGGCGTCAAGACGTACCGTGTGTCGTTTCCGGATGTCGACTACCGAGCGAGGCGTTGGCTCCACGGTGTGGGCGGGTTCCTTGTCAACTGGACCGACGGCCAGGCATCAGGAAATAGCCGTGAGCTGCGGCCGTATGTCGGTGTGAAGATCTTCGTGCCGAACTCGGCACGCGTCCACCTGTACGACCTGACGCGATTCGAGTGGCGTCGCATCACGAACACGAGCCGCGACACTACCATCCGGGAGGTACGTTTCCGCACCCGTCCTGGCGTCGAATTCCCGCTGAGCACGCGTGCGTGGCAGCCGGCCACATTCTACGGGCTCGCCAATGGCGAATTATTCGTAGAACACAGTTTTGTCGATGCGCTGAGGTTCGCCTCGGGTGCCGGCTACATCAAGAGCGATCGCGTTCGCATCGAACTTCAATACGTTCTCGAGTTGTCGCGTAAGGTTTCGACCGAAGCGCTCGCATACAGTGGCAACAGCTTTCGCCTCGACTTCAAGTTCAGTTTTAAGCACGGACTCCTTCAAAGACAGGAGGGAGACAAATGAGACGGGGCGACGGCGAAACGAATCCGCTCCTGGTCGTTACGGCTGTCCGATGATTGCGCACGACGTGCTCACGCTTGCCGGAATCGAAGACGTATCAGGTCAACTCGATGCCGCTGTGCCGAGAGACTTTTCGTACATCGACGTGTTCGGGACCTAGATCGGGCGTCGCGAGGTAGCCCCACCCCACAGACATGTTGTCGATTCACTTGGTTCCGTCGTGGGTGCACCTCACCGAGACGGGTGCGCATGAGGGCAACGCACATGCCAGCCGAGCGGCGTTGCCATGTGCTCGAAGGAAGGCGGCCTGAGTCGGCAGTCTGCGTGACGTCACGAAGTCATGTCGTCACATCACGACCCATTGTCGGCGCGGACGAACGAATCGCGCATCCGTTGTCGGTAGGACGCGGCGGCAAGTTCCTTGCTGCAACGCGCTTCCATGAGGAACGCGATTGTTGGAGCGGTCGCCGCGCTGATGACGGCCGCGGTCGTCTACGCACAGAAGGTCAACGTTGATTCAGATCCTGCGGCGCCATTTGCGACCTACAAGACCTACGCATGGGTTGAGGGCACGCCCGCACCGAATCCGTTGAACGAAGACCGCCTGCATTCGGCAGTTGACGCCCACTTGGCGCTGGTAGGCCTTCGGATGAATACGACCAATCCGGACCTCATCGTCACGACGCATGTGACGACGAAAGAACGTCAGGAACTCGTGGTGAACGGATTCGGGTACGGACCGTGGTGGGGAGGCGGCTACGGCACGGCGAACGTCGAGACCTCCGTCGAGGGAACGCTCGTGGTCGACCTCTACGATGCGAACACGAAGAAAATGGTCTGGCGCGGCGTCGCCACGGCGACCGCCAGCGACAAGCCGACGAAGAACATCTCGAAGATGAACAAGGCACTCGACAAGATGTTCGAGAAGTACCCCGGCGGGGTCAGCTCACACTGAGGAAGGGCCGGCGTCAGCCGGCCCAATGACTATTTGCCCCAGATCTTCTTGTAGACGTCCTGATAGCCGTTTTCCGGCTCGTAGACATTGTTCGGTCCGCCGTCGCGATCCAGGTTCGAGGCTACGAATAGATGCGGCGGTGGAACGAATCCGCTCGGCGGCTGCCCCGCAAACGCGCGATTCAGTTCATCGATGCACATCCATCCCTGCAGGTGCAGCGGCTCGGCAACGGTGCCGATCTGATAGCGCCGCTGGCGAATCCGTTGGAACGCGGTCACCGACCCGTCGCCGGACGAAATCTGCCGCGGGTACCCGCTGGCGGGATCGACGCCGGCCGCCTGCAGCGACGGCGCTGAAAAGTCAAAATACAAATCGTTGACGGCGATCGCATAGGTCCACTGCTTGCCGTATTTCGTGAGAAGCGAGGTGGCGAGGCTGGGCATCCGGTTGGCGAGGTCGCCCATCGGCGTGTCTTCGGTCTCGAGCACTCTGCATCCGGCGCACCCCTTGAACACCTCCTCGGACGCATTCGTCTTGGCGGTGGAAATCGTCGTGATGCTGTCCTTGAAATGGATCACGTTTGCGGTGCCGTTGGAATCGACGATGGCGTACATCGCCGCGGCCTTCGCAACTTCGCGCGGATCGGTGGTCACGTTGGTGAACACCGGTGGATCAGTGACCGGCCCTGGGGTCGGGCCAATGTGCCATCCGACCATCTTGATGCCGAGCATGGCGGCACGTCGGATAACCGGTGCCTGCTCCTGCGTATCCACGTTGCCGAGGATGATGCCGTCAGGCTTCAGCGCGATCGCCTGGTTGAGCGCGGTCGTGCGTCCCTGCACCGACCCCTGGCCATCGAGGATCCGGAAGTCCCATCCGATCGCCTTCGCCGCCTCCTGCGCGCCGTCTCCGGCCCCCTGCGGCCCGCCGTTTCGCTGATCGGACGAGACATAGACGACCAGTCTCCTGGGCTGCGCGGTCGGACCGGTCGTCGGGCCCGTCCATGGCGTGCCTGGCGCTGTCACCATCGCGACGTAGTCCTTCGCCATCTGCAGAAACACCTCGTCTGTCTTTGGCGTTGGCGTCGCGTTGGTGTTGCTGGTGCTGGTGCCGCCGCACGCAGCAGCGGCGAGGGCGAGGACCCCGGCACCGACGAATGTTCGACTACACACCATGAGGGACCTCCACCACCGGCGGCGTGCGCGTGGTCGCCGCACGACGACGCTGCGCAAAGCCCGCGAGCGCGATCGAGACGAGCAGCGTGATGCCGTTAAACAGCGGTTCGACGAAGAATGCGCCACCAAGCTGCTGAATCCCGGAAATACCAACGGCGAGGATGAAGACGCCGATGATAGTGCCCCAGACGTTCACGCGGCCGGGCCGGATCGTCGTCGAGCCAAGGAACGTCCCGACAAGAGCCGGCAGCAGGTAATCAAGGCCGACGTTCGCTTGGCCGATCTGCAGTTTGCTGGCGAGCACACACCCCGTGAAGCCGACGAGCAGGCCGGATGCGACAAACACGCCGACCACGTAGGCACGCACCGGAATGCCGTTGAGCGCGGCGGCCTTTTCGTTGGCACCGATTGCGTAGAGATGCCGGCCGAGCGGCATCCGCTCCGTGATCACCCACATCACGAGCGCGAGGAGCAGTGCATAGAGGGCCGGTATGGGAATCCCCATAATCGAGAACGCGTTGATGTTGACGAATCCCTGCGGCAGTACGCCGATCACCTGACGCCCTTCCGTGTGCCACAGCGCCAGCGCATAGAGGATCGTGCCGGTGCCAAGCGTCGCGATGAATGAATCGATCTGGGCGACCTCGACGAGCATGCCATTGATCAGACCGGCTGCCCCGGCGCACGCGATCACCAGCAGACAGGCGATCGGCCATGGGACGCCGTATGTCACCTGCAGGCTGATGGCGAGGATGTGCCACATCACGATCCCGAAGCCGACAGTGAGATCGATGCGCCCTGCCATCATCGGCACCATCGCCGCCAGCGAGAGGAGCGCGATGATCGCCTTGTCGCTGAGAATCGATCGGGCGTTGATGGCGGTGGGGAACGATTCGGGAAGCAGAATCGAGAAGAACGCGATCAGCAGCAGCGTGAGAATCGGGAGGCCGTAGACCGGCAGCATCCGGACGATCGCCTGGCCTCGACCAAGCGCTGCGAGATCGGCTCGTGTCGGCTCGAGCGCGTTAGATTTCAGTGACTGCATCGGGTGCCTTGGTCTGTCCGACGCGCGCGCAGGCCGCGGCGAGCAGGTTCTCCACTGACAGTGTGTCGCCAGAACATTCCGCGACGACACGGCCGCGATCGAACACCAGCGCGCGATGGCACACCTTGGCCACCTCCTCGAAATCGGTGGAAACGATGAGGATGGTGGCGCCTCGTTCGAGCGCGACGTCGAAGAGGCGATAGATCTCGGCTTTCGCGCCGACGTCGACGCCGGCGGTTGGGTCTTCGAAGATGTACACCCGCCCCTCGAGATGCAGCCATCGACCGACGACCACCTTCTGCTGGTTTCCGCCCGACAGCCAGTCGATCGGCAGCGATGGATCGTTGGGCCGCAGGGCGATGCGATCGCCGAGGTCGCAGGCGACGCGCGATTCCTGCTCCGGCTCGAGGTAGGTGGTCAGCTTTCGGCCCATGGCACATGGATTCAGGAACAGATTCTCCCGAACCGACAGTCCCGGAACGATCGATTCAGTGGCGCGGTCAGCACAAACGAGGTTGATGCCGAGCGCGATCGCCTCGCGCGGCGAGGACACGCGAACGGTGTGCCCGTCGAGGATGATTCGACCGGCGGTGATCGGCTCGAGTCCGAACAACGCGCGCCCGATGCTTTCCTGACCGGCGCCGCGCAACCCGACGAGGCCGACGACCTCTCCCGCGCGCATTCCGCAATCGAGTGGACCTGCGCAGTCGGTCATCACGCGATCGAATGCCAGCCTCGCGTCGCCTTCGTGCCGGGCCGGCCGTCGAAACACCTGCGAGGGCTCGCGGCCGACGATCAGGAGGATGGCCTGTTCCGGAGTCGTTTCCGAGACGCGGCGTTCGGCCACCAGCCGGCCATCGCGGAGGATGACCATGCGGTCGGCGATTTCGAACACTTCGTCGAGCCGGTGCGACACGTAGATCATCCCGACGCCGCGCGCGCGCAGCCGGCGCAATGCCGCAAAGAGACGTGCCACTTCGTCGGCGGGGAGACTGGCCGTCGGCTCGTCCAGCACCAGGATCTCCGCTTCGGCAGCCAACGCTCTCGCAATGGCGATCAGCGACTTCTCGGTTCGGGAAAGGTGGTGAACGCGAAGATCCGGGTTGATGTCGGCGCCGAGTGTATCGAGGGCCCGCTGCGCGCGCGCACGCGCCGCGTTCCAGTCGATGAGGCCGAAGCGGCGCGGAAATCCGAGCATCAGCGAAATGTTCTCGGCGACCGTCATCCAGTCGATAAGGCCGAGGTCCTGATGGATGAAGGCGATCGGAAGGCGACGCAGGGCGGAGCCGTGGGTGACGTCGCGGCCGCGATAGCCGATCGAGCCGGCGTCGAGCGGATGGACACCGGCAAGGATCTTGATGAGCGTCGACTTCCCCGCGCCGTTCTCGCCGAGCAATGCCACGATTTCGCCGGCGCCGACCTCGATTCCCGCGTCGGCGAGTGCCTGCGTGCCGCCGAACTGCTTCGAGACGCCGTGCATGGTGAGCAGGGGCTCAGCCGGCGGAGGAGTCGCGTCGCCCGGGGAAACCATTCGGAAATTGTGATTGTAGATGATGCGGGGGACAATGGACTGGTTCGTCGTTGGTGGTTGGTGGTTCGTGGTTGGTGGTTATGAGAGTAATGGCAACGGTTGGGGCAATAGCGCTGGCGATGAGCGTCTCGCTCGTGGCGCAGGAAAAGAAGGTTCCCAAGGACTCGTTCCGCGTCACGGTTCCGGGATGCACAAAAGGAATGGTCTTCACGGCGGGCCCGAGGACGGAGGATCAGCAGGGTAGGCTCGACGTCCCTGAAGGCATTCACCTGCGGATGAACGGACCGAAGAAGCTCATCGCAGAAATTCGAGCGCACGAAGGTCAGATGATTCAGGTCACTGGCCTGATGAAGAAAGGTCAGTACAGCCAGCAGGGCTTCCCGATTGGTGGCGGCGTTCGGGTGATTCCGGGGACGGGTGGGTCAGTTGGCAACCGACCCACCGTTGGAACCGAGGGCGTCAACTACATCGACATCGAGAGCTGGCAGCCGGCGCCGGGGAGCTGTCCTGGGAATTGACTAGAACCTGAACACCACTCCTGCTGCAGCGCGTCCGTAATCAAGTTTCGTGTTGGCGATTTGGATCCCGAGGATGTCGAGGTCCGAGAACGCGTGAAAATAGCGAAGCTCGCCACGCACACCGACGTTTCGGCCGAAGAATATGATGAGGCCGCCGCCTGTGTCCCACGCGAAATGATTCTCGCTGCTCTCAATAGTGGTCGCCGAGAAATCCACGTGGGTTTTCATCAGACCCAGCCCGATCAGCCAGTAGGGCTGCACCGGCCCGAAGCGCGGAGCGATCATCCCGTTGCCCATGAGCGTCAGCACGCTCGAGGAGACGCCCGGAATGTCACCGAAGAAATTCTTTGCATAGGCGAATTCGAGCTCGCTGCCGAGGATGCTGCCGAGACTTCCGGCCGATACCCCCCAGTTCAGATGGCGATCCTCGCAGTTGGTGATCTCAGGACAACTCGAGTCGCCGCCGAAGTCATATCCAATCAGCGGGCTGATATATCCCTGCGCGGAAGCGATCGACGGAACGGCCATCCACGTACACAGCGCTATTGCACCAATGCGGATCAACCGGCTCATGTAAGTCATCGTCATTAACCAGCCTTCAGTCGGGGGAAGAGCACCAGCGCGTTTTCTCGCTCGACGGCGCGGAGTTGCTGCGGCGTGAAGCCGTCGAACGATTCGAGTCCTCGCACGACGTTGCCTGCGCTGCCGGCATTACCGAGATAGTCGCTGCCAAACAGGATGTGTGGGTTCGGAATCATCTTCGTGAACCCGGCGAGCGTGAACGAATTGAACGCCTGCGCGGTGTCGTAATAGAAGCTCTGAACCGCCGCGAGCCGCGCATTGGGTTTGCCATCAGGTCCGACCGCGAGGTTGAACCGCCCCGCCAGATACGGCAGCGTCCCGCCGCCATGCGACCAGATGAAACGGATGTCGGGGAACCGCGTCGCGATGTTGTTGTCGAGCACGCTCGCGAGTGTCAGCGTGGTGTCCGTTGACAGGGTGATCCCCATCGCGCGGCGTTCGGGCAGCAGGTTGTACATCGGCTCCGCGCGGAACGGATGCGTGTAGGCGACCGCCTTGCGCCGATTGAGCTCCTCCATGATAGGCGTGAAGAACGGATCGCCGAGATACTTGTTGCCCTGATATTTCCCGGGATAGGGATAGCTGCTCATGAACGTGACGCCGTCAGCCTTCAGCGTGTCGAATGCGTATTCAATCTCCTTGAGCGAGCCGTCGACATCGGGCAGCGGCAGAATCGCCAACAGTCCGAAGCGTCCCCGATATTTCTGCATCAGCGTCACGCCGTACTCGTTGCAGTCGCGGGCGAGCGTCCGCGCCTTGGCGTCATCACCGAAGTGGACACCAGGCTCGCTGATGGAGAGCATCGACACCTCGACGCCATATCGATCCATGTCCTCGACGGCTTTTCTGTCGTCCCACTCGATGATGGGTGTCTGCCCGGTGCCCATCGGCCGAAGCACGTCGCGGTACATCGGTGACGAGTAGTGATAGTGGACATCGATGATTCGGCGTCCGGGCGTCGGCGGCGGCAGCGCCTGCTGCGCCGTCAGCACATCCGGGACGAGTGCCGCGGCTCCCACTGCCGCCAATCCAGAGAGAAACTCGCGCCGCCCGACCTGGTTGTTCATCGCTCAATCTCCCGCGTCAGGGAATTTACGCCCAGCGGCCGTTTCTGTCACTATTCGGCTTCGGCCTTCTGACTTCCGGCTTCCGGAGCCTGAAGTCGGTAGTCCGCAGCCTGGAGGAAACTAAAGATGCGCGTCACGGCTTTGCTTTTCGCGTTCGTTCTATGTCTCTGCGGCTCCGCCTTTGCCCAGGATTGGGAGCTCTATACGAGCAATGAGGACGGGTTCAAGCTCGATTTCCCGGGCGCGCCGAAGATGACGCAGACGACGTTCAAGTCCGAGTACGGGGCGGACCTGCCTGCCCATCTTTATACGGCAACGAAGGGGCAGGAGAAGTATTCGCTCACCGTCGTGGACTATCGAGAAGCGCCGCGTCTGCTCGACGAAAAGGCGAAGCTGACATGCCCAAAGGACTACCCGGACGAACGGTCGTGCGGGCTAGCCAACGCAGGCCGCGGCTACTGGAAGGAAGACATGGCGGGCGCGGTGCTCTGGGCGACGTATGGGTTCCTTCAGCGAAACGCCAAGCTGACGCACCTCGCATTTGCGTGGCAGGACCTCGTTGGCGGCCACGAGGTCCAGATGCTGAATCCGGATCAATCACGCACCTTCGCGTTCATCGCGATGCACACAGACCGCTTGTACATCCTCGAGGGGACGGTGCCGCGCGGCTATCCGCCGCCGGTCCTTTTTCAGCAGTCGATGGGCTACGTTGACAAGAACGGAAATGGAATGCGGTATCAGTCGATCTACTCGAACATGTATGCCGAACATTCCGACGTTTTCCCCGGTCAGCCGAAGCTGACGGGGCAAGGTCGCGGAGGCGGCGCTGGCGCTCCCCAGAATGCGCCGCAAGGGGCGCCCGGCTCGGGCCGATGAGTCGCTCGGCCTGGTTCGCGATACGTCGCTCGCTGATTGTTTCTGGTGTTGTCATCGGTGCCGTCAGCGCGTCCGGGCAGACGAGGCCGCCTGAACCGCCGCCGCAAAATCCACCGCTGACGCTTGCACAGGTCACGATGTCGCCGGATGCCACCAAACGTGCGCACCTGCAGGAGATCAATCTCGAGACGGCGCGGAAGCTCGCCGACGCCTGCGTGGCATATTCACGCGCCGCAAACCCGAACGGCGGCGCGACGGTAGTCGTCGTCGGCCCCTCGGCGAACGTCGTCTATGCCGCACGGAGCGACGGGCAGCTCCCGAACAACTTCGATTCCGCGTTCGAGAAAGCGAAGATGGCGCTCTACATGCGCGCACCGACACGATCGATGGTGAATCGCTGGGGCTCGGCGGAGGCTGCGCTCGCGCGCGCGCCGCTGAACCTGTATCTCGTCGAAGGCGGCTATCCGATCATCGTCGAAGAGATGATGGTAGGTGCGCTTGGCGTCGGCGGCGCGTCCGGTGGTGATGAAGAGTGCGGACATGCTGCGCTGACCAAAGTGCTCGGGCCGCAGGCGCCAATCGTGCCGCCTGTCCGACCCAGTCCAGTGGGGCCAGCCGCGCCGCCTGCGCAAGGAAGGTAGACGTGCAAGTGCCAGTGTCTCAATCCTCGGCAGGTTCCGGCTTCAGCCGGACCTTCGTTCTCATGGCCGCACTTGTGTTCTATGCCGGCATTGCATCCGCGGCCGACATCACGTGGACCGTTGATGGTGTGGAGCGCGCAGCGATCATCTACACCCCCAAGTCGCCGCCGCCGGGCAAGCTGCCGCTGGTCCTGTCCTTCCACGGTCACGGCGATGATGCGCAGAACTTTCAATTCGTCGGTCTGCATCAGGTGTGGCCGGACGCCATCGTCGTCTACTTTCAAGGCTTGCCGAGCCGCGACGGATATCCCGGGTGGCAGGTGGAGCCGGGCGACTACGGCGATCGCGATCTGAAGCTGGTGGACACCGCGCTCGCGTCGCTGCGGAAGAAATACAACATCGATGACAATCGGATCTATGCGACCGGATTCTCCAACGGCGCGCACTTCACCTATCTGCTGTGGGCGACCCGTCCGAACGTGTTCGCAGCGTTTGCGCCGGTCGCCGGCCGGATCCGGGCGTCGGCGATGCCGAAAGTCTCGCGTCCGCTCCTCCACATCGGCGGCTCACGCGACGCGCAGGTCGCATTTGCTGATCAGGAAGCGGCGATGCGGATGGCCGTTCGCATCAACGGAGTGGACGGGAAAGGGAAGCCGTGCGGTAGCGGCTGCATGCTGTACGGCGCCGACACGGCTGCGCCGGTGATGACGTGGATACACCCGGGAGGGCATGAGTATCCGCGCGGCACGTCGGAGCGGATCGTCGAGTTCTTTCACCAGCACACGCTGGGGACTAGGGACTAGGGACTAGGGACTGGGGACTGGGGACTGGGGACTAGGGGACTTCGCCAGTCCCTAGTCCCTAGTCCCCAGTCCCCAGTCCCTGTAGTATTAGCGCCGCAGGGGGACAAGTTCATGCGCGTAGTTGCCATTGCCATCACGTTGGTTCTGTCGATCGCCGGCAGTGCCGCGGCCCAGGAGTGGGAGGAATTCGTCAGCAAGGAGGACGGATTCAAGGTCGACTTTCCCGGCAAGCCGAAGATCACGGACATGACCTGGAAGTCGCAGCTTGACTACATTCTTCCAGGCAAGGTTTACACCGTCGAGAAGGGCAAAGAACGCTACTCGATGACGGTGGTCGACTATCGGTCTATCGAGCAGCAGGGCATCGAGCGCGCGAAGACCTGCGAGGAAGGCAATCAGCAGTGCCGTCAGAACGCGGGCGTGATGGGCCCAGGTTACTGGAGGCATGACGAACGCGGCGGCGTGATGTACGCCACCTTCAAGTTGATTCAGAAGGCGGCCAAGGTCACCAGCCTCGCGTGGGAATGGCAGGACATGGTGGAAGGCAATTTCCTGCAGCTCACCAATCCCGATGAATCGCGGACGTTCGCCTACGTCGCGATGCACGAGAACAAGCTCTATATTCTCGAAGGCACCGTTCCCAAGGGATATCCGGAGCCGGGCCTGTTTCAGCAGTCGATGGGGTTCGTCGACGCCAATGGCAACGGCCTCCGCTATCAGAACGTCATCTACTCGAACGCGTACCACGGCATGGGCGTCTATCCGAAACCCGGCGCCGGCGGTGGCTTCCCGGCCGGCGGTCAAGGCGGGCAGGGCGCTCCGAACGCCAACCAGAATCAGGGCGCAGCCAGATAACGTCGCAGGGCGGTAACGGTAGGGCTGGTCCTTGTGGA